>Ga0310694_10001132_pt1 | contig 31335 bp, 21 predicted proteins | sample 174DNAGHGhighgp2_FD_203884 | JGI IMG/M metagenome (GOLD analysis project Ga0310694, IMG submission 203884) | Sheep rumen microbial communities from Palmerston North, Manawatu-Wanganui, New Zealand - 1742 DNA GHGhigh gp2 (v2) (version 2) | ecosystem: Host-associated > Mammals > Digestive system...
GAGTGCACTCGGGATACTCTGGAGTGTTTTAAATCCTCTGCTCATGATGGTAGTCATGTCTCTTATCTTTTCGACGATGTTTAAAAGAGACATTGAAAACTTTCCGATCTATTATCTGACCGGACAGACGATCTGGACACTGTTTTCTACGGCGACCAATTCTTCGATGACGGCTTTGGTAGATAATAAGAGTCTTTTGATCAAAGCAAAACTTCCGAAGCAGACATTTATTCTTTCCAGGATCTATACGGCGCTGGTGAATTTCGGGTACACGAGCATTGCGTACCTTCTGATGCTCGCGGTATTCCGTATCCCGCTGCGGCTTTCCGCGCTGCTGATCCTTGTTGATGTATTCTACATTCTGATCTTTTCCATGGGGATCGGATATATCCTTTCCGTGGAGTATGTGTTTTTTGCGGATATCAAATATCTCTACGGAATCTTTCTGACGCTGTTGATGTATCTGTCGGCGATCTTTTATCCGGTTGAGAAACTGTCGGATGCGATGCAGAAAGTGATCGGGAATAATCCGATCTATCTGATGATCGCGTTTGCAAGACAGAGCGTGATGTACGGAAAAGTTCCGGACCGTCATACCTGGATCATGCTGAGTCTGTGGAGTTCGGCGGTGTTTCTGATCGGATGGATCGTGTTTAAGTCACGGGAAAACAAAGTGATGCAGGTGGTATAGGAGATACGGCTGATGCCGGCCGGTTTCGGAAAAATGAGAGTCAGACGGGGAATGATCAAAACAGCATTTTGTGCGATCGCAGGAGTAACGGGAATGCTTACTCCGTTATTTGCGTATGCGCAGGATGTGATCGTCGAAGAAGAGAAGAAACCTTTTTATTTTAACACAGGTTTTATCGCGGCGGCGGCGATCATTCTGCTCGTGGTCATCATCCAGTCGGTTTCACTTTTGGCTCCGCGTAAAAGAAAAGCACAGACGGATCTTTGGACGGAGGAAGAATCGGAAGAGACAGAGAGCGAGATCGAGGACGAATCGAATGCGATCCGGAGGGCCGGAGAGGCGATCGCCTGGACCTATAAGGGAGAGTACAAGCCGGTGATCGAGATCCGGGATGTGACGATGGAGTTTCACATTGCATCCGAAGGAACGTCGGGTTTGAAAGATTATTTTATCCAAAACCTGAAGGGGCAGATCACATACCGGAAACTGTATGCCCTGCATAAGATCAATCTGAATATTTATCGCGGAGAGATCGTCGGGATCATCGGGACGAACGGGTCCGGAAAATCCACGCTGCTGAAGATCGTGTCGGGAGCGTTGAAACCGACGGAAGGCAGTGTGGTCGTGGACCGGAAAAAGGTGCAGCTGCTGACTCTCGGAACCGGGTTTGATGTAGAGCTGACCGCAAGAGAGAATGTTTATCTGAACGGCTCCATCATCGGATACAGCAAAGCCTTTCTGGACCGGCACTATGATGAGATCGTGGAGTTTGCCGAACTCGGTGATTTTATGGAGGAAAAGGTGAAGAACTTTTCCAGCGGCATGGTGTCCAGACTCGGCTTTTCCATCGCAACAGCCGGGAAAGCGGCGGAGATCCTGATCCTCGATGAAGTCTTGAGTGTCGGCGATGCCTTTTTCCAGAAAAAGAGTCTTGCCCGGGTCAAAGAGATGATCCATGGCGGCAGCACGGTGCTCCTGGTCAGTCACAGTATGGCGACGATCCTCGATAATTGCTCCAAATGTGTCTGGATCGAAAAAGGGGAACTCCGCATGGTGGGCCGGCCCCGAGAGGTTTGCGCTGCGTATCGCGAGTATGGGGGAGAGGTGGCCTGACCACGGTTTTTTGTTGGGTAAGTGAACGATACGAATTACATCGGGTTATATGGTTGCGGAGAAAACAGTGGAGAAAAACAAAGTCAGGGTATCGGTTATACTGCCGGTTTATAATGAAGAACAGTATCTTCGTCAGTGCTTGGACAATATTACCGGACAGACGTTGCGGGAAATAGAGATCATATGTGTAGATGACGGATCAACAGACGGATCGCTTTCTATTCTTCGGGAGTATGAGTCAAAGGATTCCTGCATAAAGGTAATATCTGTTGAAAACAGAGGCGCGGGAGCGGCGAGAAATACAGGAATGGCAGAGGCAGCCGGAGAGTATCTGTACTTTCCGGATTCCGATGATTACTGTGAATTAACCTTGCTGGAGGAGGCCTGCAGAGAGGCGGAATGTAGGAATGCAGATGTTACTATCTTTAAGTCAGATCGCTTGGATCAGATTTCCGGCGAGATAAAACCGTGCACGTTTTCACTCTATCTGGACAAACTTCCCGAGCATAGGCCTTTTGCAATAAGTGAAGTAAACGGGAACTTCTTCCGTTTTATCATGGGTTGGGCCTGGGATAAACTCTTCCGGCGGAGTTTTGTCGAGGAAGAGAAATTGTTTTTTCAGGAGCAGCGAACGACCAATGATATGTATTTCACATATATGTCGTTGCTGAAAGCGAAAAGGATAACGACTGTAGATAAGGCGTTATACACGCAAAGAATTAACGTAGCAAATTCGTTGTCGATGACAAGGGATAAATCGTGGGATTGTTTTTATACTGCTCTATGTAGCATGAAAAAAGAAATAAAAGAGATGCGGTTATGGGACAAAATTGGTCCAGATTATACAGACTATGCGTTGCACATATGTCTAGACAATTTGTATAGCACAAGACCAAATAATGTTGAGTTGTACAACGTGTTAAGAGGAAAATGGTTTGATGATTTGGGAATAAATAGTTCACCCCAAAACTGGTTTACTTCTCAAGTGGAATATGAGGAGTACCAGCTGGTTCGGAATAGTTGGGGATATAAGGAATATGAACAATATGTGCTTCGGCGGGAAAAAATCAATTCAAAAGAATGAAAAGAGAAAAAGATAATCAAAGACCAATAGGATAGGAAGAAAAAAACGTAAGAGAAAGAGGAGGATCAGGGATGATTAATTCAGTAAAAGAAAAAATCGTTAATATCTGTATGGTAACAGATAGAAATTTTCTTATTCCAACAAGAACTGCTATTTTTTCAATCATCAAATCAAAAGAGGAAAAATCGATATACTCATTTTACATAATTGTTCATAATCTAACGAACGAAGAAGAAGGTAAACTAAAAGAATTCGAGAAAACAGATGTTAAAATACATATTTTACGTGCGGAAAAAATAGATGTGATAGAAACGTTACATCATGATGACGGGATGGGAATATGTGCTGCAAATAACACGGCGTTGTTGAAATTTCTTATTCCCGAGATGCTTATTGATATTGAAAAAGTGATCTATATAGACGGGGATATTATTGCAAAAAAATCGTTGGATGATTTGTATAACACAGACATCACGGATTATTATGCAGCTGTGGCGGCAGAAAGTGGGTGTATATATTATAAACACGAAATAGCACAGAAAGTAGAAAAATACTTTAATAGTGGCGTGATGCTTCTTAATTTATCTAAACTTCGCAGAGAAGAAATAGCAGAAAAATTGATAAATAGAAAAAATGATCTTGTTGATTACTTGATGGATCAGAACGTGTTTAATATTGAGTTTGAAGGGAAGGTTCGTTATCTGCCAATAAGATACAATTTTCTTGCAGTAAACTTGGAAAATGCATACGGAAAATGGAGTATTGAAGATATAAATAAGTTGTATGGAACAAAGTATCGAAATGAAAAGGAATTGTATGATGATGCGGTTCTAATACATTTTTCATCAAAAAAGAAGCCGTGGCAATATGATGATGTTCCGTTCGGTTTTGAGTGGAAATCCATTAATTATCAATTAAACGGATTATATAGAGAAACTCAGTATGATTATACTATTTCGGTGATCATACCTTGCTTTAATGTGGAAGAATATATAGTTCATACGATTAAGTCAATAATTATGCAAAGGATAGACAGTGTTGAAATAATATGTATTGATGACGGTTCTACAGATGCTACGTACTTGAGGTTAACGGAATTATCGGAACAATATCCCAATATGGTTGTGATACATGATTCTAATCATGGACAGGGGTACCAGAGAAACAGGGGACTAGAGAAGGCACGTGGAAAATATGTTTTTTTCATGGATAGTGATGATTTTATAGATGAAAACTGTTTTTCAAGATCTTTAGAATTGCTGGAGGCAAATGGAGCTGATGCCTGCTATTTTGAGGCATATACTTTTTTTGAAACGAGCAAATTGGAAGAAGAAAAATCCATATATCGAAATCTCTATCGACGTAATAAATGGTACCCACATGTTTTCTCGGGAAAAGAGATTTATGTTAAAATGAGACAGTCAGGGGATTATTTTGTTTCGCCCTGTTTATCTATAATTCGAAGAGAAACAATAATTGACAAAGGAATAAGATTTCCTGAAATCAAACGACTGGAGGATAATTTATTTTCGTTTAGACTAATTAACTCGATGACAAAAGTTATATGTATTCCGGATATATTGTATTCCAGAAGAGTGCGTAATGGATCTACTATGACAATAAATTGTGATAGCAGATTGGTTGACGAGTGTGATGCGCTTAAGGAGACTATTTCTTTGATGTATAGAGAATACAGTTTGCTAGATAAGGAAGACATCACAAGAGAGTGCGTTGCAAATCATATAAAAGGATATTGTGAACAGTTTAACGATGTTTATTGCGAACTTGATGCGGAAAAAAAGGCTGAGTATTTATCTAGTGCAGATATGTTAGGTGAGACTGTTGTTTTTTTGTCTGATTATGTCGCAAGAACAGAAAAATCAATTAGATACTACAGAAAAAAAATTAGGGAGATGGAAATAAGTGCGAGAAACAATGATGAGATAAAACAAGCGGAGAAATATAAAAAGGAGTGGGAAATCAAGATACAGAAAGAAAAAGAACATAACAAAGAAGCAATAAGCAAAGGGTTTTCCAGTATGGAGGAATATTATTTGTTCTGTCTGACGGAAACCAGAAAATCCTTTTCCTATCGAATAGGGTTGATAATCACAGCTTTTCCAAGATGGATAAGAAGTCTTTTCAAAAACAGGACAGAGGTATAGATTTGGTGAAAGATTTTTGCTAATTGACAAACGGCATGGTTTAATTATGTAGGAGAGGGACAAGGTGAAGAGAAGGACGGATACTGATCAGTTGTTTTTGGCCGCTGCGAGCTCTGCCCGAAGACGGGCGATTTCCTCCGCCTGCAGGCTGACCTTTTTCTCCAAGCGTGCATTCTGCTTTTTCAGCTGATCCCGCTCCTTTATGGTGGCGCCGTATCCACGATTATATTTTTCGCGGGCAAGACAAATCTGACGTATGTCCTCGTCCTGTGAGAGTTCATACACGGTTTGTGCTGCGTCACGGATACTTTTATTGTATGAAGCCAGCATTTTGATATCCTCCCACGTGGTTGCCTTAAACAGATATGCCCACTTATCTACATTGTAACGCTTATCTTCGGCTGTAGCAAGATGTATTTTTGTCAAGTCCAAAGTGCTTACGGAGAATATATCAGTGAAGATTTTGCGAGAGTTGGTGTCCGAAAGAAGATAAGTAGCGTAGAATACAGCATTTGATTTTAGAGGCGTGAAATCAAGTATCCCAATATGAAAGGCGGGTCGGACCAATTTAAAATCCTCTCCGGTGTTCAGTTCGGTAAAGTTTTTGCAGGCATAATAGACAGAACGCTCTGGCCAGTTATACTCGTTGGCAACCTGCATTTCAAGATTTACGCGGGTATCGTTGTTGAAACTGATATTGATATCGAGGATGACATCTTTATCTGCTATGGTTTCTCCGAGGATGATAGGGTTGATGATGACCACATTCTTTATAGCGGATGGGGAAAGATGTAAAAGGGAACAGACCAATGACTTCAAAACGCGATGATTTTTTTGAAGAAGGGCTTTGAACATGTAGTCGTTTGTCAGACGTACTTCAATTCGGCCGGTTGCATTGATAAAGTTTTCTTCTCCGGTGAGGAAGGAAGAGTGTAGAGATTTTTTCATGAAGGGCTCCTTTCTGAGATTGAGAGAAAGATGTCTGTGCAAAATGAAAGGACACAGAAGATAAAAACCTTTGGTTATGTTTGATTGTTTGTCGGTGAATCAGTGGCAGAACTACCACACATGAGGGACTGCTTTGGGACTTCACAGTACCGTATGTTGCTTCATCTGACAGATATTTTATCAATCGGAGATGAAGTCGTCAAGATAAGCTGTACACAAGTTATCAACACAATGATGTGCATATAAAGGGACAACAACTCATGACACTACAAAACCTGCAACCGATCCTTTTCCCCATGGCGGAGGCCAAAGAGCAGCAACTCTGGTTTCGCTATCATGGGCAGGGGGTCCGATATGAAGACGGAGAGATGACGATCGCGCCGGGAACCGCGGTTGATTTCGGCACGTATTTCAACAGTTTTTCATATACCAAATGGATACGGTATACGGGAATCCGCCGCTATCGGCTGCACCTGAAAGTAAAAGGAAAAGGAAGCATATGCGTCTACCGTTTTTCTCTGGATGGAGGAACGGTCCGGCAGGAAGAGATCTGTACGGAAGCGTTTGATCATAAAAAAGCAGGGGAGCTTATACTTGATCTTTCTACGGATATGACGCGGAGAAAACAGACAGAGTACGGATTTTCCGTAACCGCTGATAGCCGTGAGCTCGTTGTGTCCGATGCGTATTACGGAACCGATGAAGAAGTGCATTCTTCCGATATCAGGCTTGCATTGGCATTCACGACATACCGGCGGGAGGAAGACATCACTGCAAACGTGAAAAATATTTTAAACCTGCAAGATGACAGGATCCGTATTCTGATCGCAGACAACGCAGGAACCTTATCCCCGGATGATTTAGGAACGGATGGCCTCGAAACTGATGTCGAGGGAGCTGCGCCGGCGGCAAAAGGAAAGAACAGGACAATCATAAAAGAAGACGCTGTACGGATCTTCCGAAATATCAATTCCGGCGGCGCGGGCGGTTTCTGCCGCTGCATGCTGGAAGTGCTGAAAGAGAAAGAAAGTTACACGCACATGATCCTGATGGATGATGATGTGCTTGTGGATCCGCGTATCTTTGACCGGCTGATCCGTTTTCTTTCTGTCGTGAAGGAAAAGTACCGGGATGCGATCGTCGGCGGTGCGATGCTTCGAAAAGATCTGCCGTGGTTTCATGTGGAATCCGGTGCAAAATGGAAAGGCACCCGGATCGAAGGCTACGGTCACGGCCTGGATCTTCGCCGCAGGGATGCGATTCTTCACGCCGACGCAAGACGGAAGACGGATTACAATGCATGGTGGTTCTGCTGTATTCCGATCCGTTATATCCGTGAGGATAATCTGCCTTTACCGCTGTTCTTCCAGTGGGATGATATCGATTACGGGATCCGGAACAAAGCGCCGGTGATCCTGTTAAACGGGATCTGTCTGTGGCATGAGGCGTTTGATACGAAACGTTCGGCGATGCACACTTATTATTCCACCAGAAATCCGCTGATCGTAAACTGCTGTCACGATCACGGAGAAGCAAAGGAACATCTCCTCCATGTATGGAGACAGAGAGTGATCGCGGAGATCTGTCTCTATCGGTATGAGCAGGCGGAAGCCATGATCCGTGCGGCAGAGGATTTCCTGAAAGGACCAAAGTGGCTGTGCACCACAGATCCTGAGGAGTATAACAAAAGTATCCGGGAACTGAACCGCAAAGTGAGCTATATCGCTGACCGGGTGGATTTCGAATGGTATCTGGTAGGCTGCGGGATCTCGGACTGTGACCGGTTGCATGCACTGGTACGGAAACTCAGCTTAAACGGATATCTTTTCAGCGCAGACCGGAAACATACGTTACCGTTATTCGCCGATCGCCCGGTGCAGGGATACCGCGCCGAAAAGATCCTGTATTACGAGGAGAACACCGGCACCGGATACGTAGCAAAAAGAGACCGGAGGAAAGCGCTTGCGTGTATGAGAAGATGTAACGGTGTATACCGGCGCTTAAAGCGTGACTATGAGAAAACGGCAGATGCGTACCGGAAAGAATATACATATATGACATCTGCCGATATGTGGAGAAAGTATCTCAGACTGTGATCAAAGGACGGGAGGGAGCATGCGTACGCGCCTCTATCAGATCCTGGTAAATCAAAGACCGGGGATCGCATATCGTTATCATAAGGTACATGACAAAGCAGCCGGCGTGCAAAAACTGCTTTCATGGATTTATCTTCTTTGGCTGAATTTCGCCTGTAATATTCTTGGGATCCGTTTTCTCGGAGAGCGGCCGGATATGAAATACTATGAAGAAAAGACGCTGCCGGCAGATGCAAGTGAATCGGCAAGAGCAGCCGGTGATCTGCTTCGTTCTTTCGAGAGCCGGGATCCGGAGGGGAAGTTCGGATCATACGATATTCTTTCATTTGACGTTTTTGATACCCTGATCCTGCGTCCGCTCTCGGATCCGCGGGACCTTTTCTGGTTTGTCGGAGAGAAACTGGGATCCATGGATTTCAGAAATCTCCGGATACGTGCCGAGCAGGATGCAAGAAGGAAGAAGCAGGCGAAGGAAGGACATTCCGAGGTGACGCTTGCGGAGATCTGGGAAAAACTGGCGGAGATGACCGGCCTTTCCGCGGACGAAGGGATGCGGATCGAGACGGAGACCGAGACGGAGCTTTGCTATGCGAATCCTTTTATGCGAAAACTCTGGGAAGCGGCAAAGCGTCAGGGGAAGCGGATCATCGTGATCTCCGACATGTATCTGCCGGAAGCAACGATCCGAAAGGTTCTGGAGAAGAATGGATACACCGGCGCGGAAAAAATCTATGTATCCTGTGAGTACGGCATGAACAAAGCGGGAGGGAGGCTGTACCGGCAGGTACTGCATGACCTGAGCCTGCGCCCTGACGGAGGAAGCCGTACTTCGGGATCTCAAAAAGAAAACAATGGTCACCGTATCCTTCATATCGGAGATGATCCGCACAGCGACGGACGCATGGCAGAGCACTCGGGCTTTGATGTTCTTCTCTATCCGCAGATCCGCAGGATGCAGGAGAAGTACCGTCCTTACGATATGTCTTATATGACCGGCAGCACTTATCGCGGGATCGTCAGTAATCATCTTTATAACGGCAGCCGAAGGTTTTCCGCGGATTACGAATACGGATTTGTCTGCGGCGGATTGTTTGTGCTTGGGTACTGCACTTTCATTCACGAATACATAAAAAAGAATGAGATCGATAAAGCTCTGTTCCTTGCCCGGGACGGTGATGTGCTGAAGGAAGCATATGACCTGTTGTATCCGGGAGAGGCTACGTCATATGTGTTCTGGTCACGGAAAGCCGGACTGAAGCTGACAGCGGATGAAGACCGGTATGATTATTTCCGGCGATTTGTTGAGCATAAGATAAACGGCGGCTACCGGATACGGGAGATCCTGCGCTCGATGGATCTGGAGTTTCTGACTGAAAAACTAACGGATGAGCTCACGGCAGAGGAAGAACTGACAGGAAAAAATGCACCGGTCCTGCGGCATTTTCTTGAGACGAACCGGGATCTTATCGCAGGGATATACGAAGAGCAGCGCATGGCGGCAAGACAGTACTTCCAAAGCAGACTCGACGGCTGCAAAAAGATCGCTGTCATTGACATCGGCTGGGCGGGAAGCGGAGCAATGACCCTGTCCCATCTGATCGAAAAGGTCTGGAGGTTTCCCTGCAAAGTCAGCGGGATCGTCGCCGGTACCAATACGTTGCACAATGCGGAACCGGATGCATCGGAACCTTTTTTCCGGAGCGGGAAGCTGGTATCCTATCTGTTTTCGCAGGAGCATAACCGGGATCTGCTGAAGAAGCACGATCCGAATAAAGACTTCAATGTGTACTGGGAACTTCTGCTTTCCTCTCCGCAGCCACCGCTGGACGGCTTTTATCCGGAAAAGTCTGCGGCTGACAGAGCGTGTGGCGGACAGAGCTGCAAGACCGATCCCGAGAGCGGAGTTTTCCTTCGTTTCGGTCCACCGGATGTCGATCCGGCAAGAGCGGCGAAGATCCGGAAGGGGATCCTGGATTTTATAAAAGAATACCGTCTGCGTTTTGCAGCATATCCCTACATGCTCCGGATCAGCGGACGTGACGCCTATGCACCGGTGCTGGCCGCGGCGGGACATGGGGAGCGCTACCTGAAAAAAACAGCAGAGAGATCCGGCTTAAAAAAGAATGTGGAATAACGCTTGCTTATGCGGCATCCGATTTGCGAAAGCAGACCTCTTGTGATAAAATATCAACTTGAAACAGGCGGTTTCTTACGGAGGGATATGAAATGAAATACCTTATCGTAGTAGATATGCAGAATGATTTTATCGACGGTTCTCTCGGGACACCCGAAGCCGTAGCGATCGTTCCCGCGGTAGTCGAAAAGATCGGAAGATTTGACGGGCATATTATTTTCACGCAGGATACCCATTTTTCGGATTATATGGAGACGCAGGAGGGAAAGAATCTTCCCGTGGAACACTGCGTCAAAGATACCGACGGCTGGAAGATCCGGCCGGAGCTTTTGCAGGCAGCAGAGGGGAAGGATGCGGAGATCCTTGAGAAATATACTTTCGGGAGCGACAGACTGCCGGAGCTGATCAAAGATCCCGAAAGCATCGAGGTGATTGGGCTTTGCACGGATATCTGTGTGATCTCCAATGCGCTGATCCTGAAAGCACACTTCCGCGAGGTGCCGATGATGACGGATGCGTCCTGCTGTGCCGGCGTGACACCGCAGAAACATGAGGCGGCGCTGGAAGTGATGCGAAGCTGTCAGATCGATGTGAGATAAGGATCCTTTATGACAGAAGCGAACGGATAAGAGGTGATCTTCGTGGAAAAGGAACGGATCGAAACTTCAGCGGATGCGAAAGCGAAAAAATATCTGTTGTTTCAGTTTGCCTTTTTTGCGGGAGCGGTACTGATCAACTATATCGTGCCGAGACTTGCCGGTCATTTCGGACTTCCTCTGTATCTGGACAATATCGGGACGCTTCTTGCCGCTGTGCTTGGCGGTTATGTCCCGGGTATCGTTGTCGGTTATTTGAATAATATCCTTAATATGAACGGCAACCCGGGCAACGCATATTACGTTGTTCTTTCTACCATGATCGCCGCTTCCGGGACGTACCTCGGCAGAAAGGGATACTTTGACAGGTTCTGGAAGGCGCTGATCACGATACCCGTCTTTGCATTTATCGGAGGAGTCCTGGGATCGATCCTCACTTACCTTCTTTACGGCTTCGGTATGGGAGAGGGGATCAGTTCTTCTTTTGCGAGATCCCTTTTGGAGAGCGGGAAGCTGAATGTATTCTGGGCGCAGATGACTTCGGATGTGGTGATCGATCTGATCGATAAAACCATTACCGTCGTAGTGGTCTTTCTCATTCTTCGTCTGATCCCGCAGAAAGCAAAGCCGGGACTGTGGCTGACCGGCTGGCGTCAGGCTCCGTTAACGGAGGATGTTTTAAACGATGCCAGAAAGAATGCCACGAGATCCTTTTCCCTTCGCGGTAAGATCATTGCGATCATTTCGGTCATCATGGTATGCGTCGCGGTCGTCACGACGATCATCAGTTATATCCTGTTCAGGAACTTTGCGATGCAGCAGTATACTTATAGCTGTACGAGTGCTGCGAAACTGGCGGCAAATCTGTTGGATCCGGAGAGGATCCGGGATTATGTACAGGCGGGTGATGCCGATGCCGAATATCGCGCGATCGAAAAAAAGATGGAGAGTATCCGGGAAGGAAATCCGGACATCGAATTCATCTATGTCTATTGTTTCCACGAGGATGGCGTGGAAGTGATCTTCGATCTGGATACGGAGGAGGTAAAAGGTCAGGATCCCGGAACCGTTATCGAGCTGGAGGATTATCTCAAGCCGGCGGAGGAAGCATTCCGGAACGGGGAAGCGGTCGCACCTCTGATGGACGATACCATCTATGGAAAACTGCTTACTGTTTTCCAGCCGGTTTATGATGCGGATGGGAATTGTGTCTGCTATACCGGCGCTGACATCCGGGTGGAGGATATTCATATTTCCACTCTGAACTATATGACGAAAGTCTTTTCTCTCTTCATAGGATTCTATATTTTTATCCTGGCACTGTGTATCTGGCTGGTGGATTATCATCTGATCTATCCCATCGCGGCGATGACGCTCTCTGCGAGAAAGTTTGCATACGACAGCGAAGAGGCACGTGAGATCAGTGTCGAGCGCCTGCAGCATCTGGATATCTCCACCGGAGATGAGATCGAAAATCTCTATGAGTCCCTGTCCAAAACGATCGCGGAGACGGTCGGCTACCTCGAAGATGTAAAGGAAAAGGGAGAAGAGATCGCGCATATGCAGAACGGTCTGATCTACATCCTCGCGGATATGGTCGAGAGCCGGGATAAGAACACGGGAGATCACGTGCGTAAGACGGCTGCGTATGTCCGCCTCATCATGAAAAAGATGAAGGAAAAGGGAGTCTACGCGGATGCACTTTCCGAAGAGTATATGGAGGATGTGGCAAACTCGGCTCCTCTTCATGATGTGGGAAAGATCATGGTGTCGGATACGATCCTGAATAAACCGGCCCGGCTGACGGACGAGGAATACGAATTGATGAAGACGCATACGATCGCCGGTAAAAAGATCATATCCAGTGCAATGGCTCTGGTTTCCGACAGCGGATACCTGGAGGAAGCGAAGAACCTTGCGACCTATCACCATGAACGCTGGGACGGAAAGGGGTATCCAAGCGGTAAGGCCGGCGAAGAGATCCCTCTGTCCGCACGGATCATGGCAGTTGCGGATGTTTTTGATGCACTGGTTTCCAGACGCAGTTACAAAGAGCCGTTCCCGTTTGAGAAAGCGATGGATATCATAAGAGAAGGAGCAGGTACGCAGTTCGATCCGCAGATCGCGGCGATCTTTGTTGAGGCGGCGGAGGAAGTGCGTGAAGTGACTGCGGCGCACGAGAGGATGCAGGCGAAAGATCCGCAGTGATCCCGGGTTCAGTCAATACGTAACGAAGCGATTTCATCTTCGGTGAGTTCCCGCCATTCCCCCTCTTTCAGCGAGGGATCCAGAGTAAGACTTCCCATCGAAAGGCGTTTCAGATAGACGACTTCTTTTCCGCGGGCAAGGAGCATCCGTTTGATCTGATGATATTTACCTTCACGCAGAGTTACCAGTGCTTCGTGAGGGTTTTCTTCCGTGATCGAGAGTTCGGCCGGCAGCAGTTTCGTTTCGTCGGAAAGAGTCATCCCTTCATGAAAAGCCACGGCATCATCTGCGGTCATCGGCAGATCTGTCCGGACGAGATAGACTTTATCCACGTGGGATCTCGGGGATAACAGACGATGGTTCAGCGCTCCGTCGTCGGTGATGAGCAACAGTCCGACGGTATCTTTATCGAGCCGTCCGACCGGTGAGAGGTCCCGCCGCAGCTGCAGCGGAAAAAGATCCAGTACCGTTTCCTGTTTCGGATCCTCGGTGGCAGTCAATACACCGGCCGGCTTGTTCAGCATATAATAGAAATGCTCCCGGTATTGCAGTGTCCGGCCGTCCAAAGTGACGATGCTGTCTGTCCGGACAGAAAAAGCGGGATCACGGACGAGCTGTCCGTCAACGGTTACCGCACCTTTACGGATCTTTTGTTTGACTTCCTGTCGGCTGCCGGAGCGAAGGTCGGCAAGGTATTTATCCAATCGCATAGTTCTACGATAGCGCACCCCGCGGGATTTGTCAAAGTTGCTTTTTTCCTTTGTTTATGCTATATTCTCCTCACTATGAGTGACATCGTTTTTCTGTTTTGTGCTTTTATCATATCTTTTTCCTGCATTGTTTATTTCCTCAGCCGCAAGAGTCTGCAAAAGGCACAGAGTTATATTTTTCTGTGGCTGATGATCACGCTCGCCGTATCAGCGGTGGCGGATATCGTGAGCAATTATATCGAACATTTCGCGGCAGCATCGGGAGGGATGTTCACCCTGCAGTATGCGACCCAGATGATCTATTTCTTTGCGCATGTATTACTTTCTCCGCTTTATGCGCTCTATATCATCATGGTCAACGGATCCGGTGTCCGCAGGAAGAGGCGCTATTACGTTCTGTTTTTCCTGCCCGTTGTTCTCCTGGAACTGATGATCCTGACGAATCCGATCAACGGCTTCATGTTTTCCTATAACAGAAATCTGGAATATCAGAGAGGATCTCTTATCGTGTGCGGGTATGTCATCGCGGGGATCTATCTGATGGTCAGTATCTACAATATGGTCATCTACCGGAAAGCGATCGCAACTTCCACGAATATCGCACTCTGGTATTTTTTCAGTTTTACGATCGCCGGGATCTATATACAGCTGTACCGACCGGAGTGGAAGGTGGAGCTCTTTGCGGAATCCATCTCTATGCTGGGCGTTATGCTGACCGTGGAGAATGAGGATGAGTTTCTGGACGGAGCATCCCAGGTTTATAACCGCCGTGCCTTTATGCTGGATAATAAAAAACTGATCCGTACCGGCCATCATTATGCCGTGATCTGCCTGAACATGACGAACCTTCGCTTTTATACGCGAATGCTCAGTTACAAGGCGATGAGCAATACACTCCGTAGCGTGATGAGGTGGCTGAAAGGGGCAGATCCCGATGTGACGGTCTATCGTGTGTCTACCAACGGCATTGGTCTGATCCAGTTATACCGGGAGGAAGAGCAGATCGAAAAGCTGGTCTCCGTTCTCAAGGAGCGTTTTGAGGGCGGATGGGTCAGTGGAAACATCTTTATGGAGCTGAACACGATCATCCGTGTGGCCAGGGTTCCGGAGGAACTGTCGGAACCGGATCTGCTGCTGGAGCTGGCGGAGGAAGTGGATGAGTTTGAAAAGCCGGGAGTCCAGGTAAGGCGCGGAAGCGAACTGTATTATATCACGCGCCGTGTGCAGGTCGAGGCCGCTTTGAAGCGGGCACTTCTGGAAAACCATTTTGAGGTATACTACCAGCCGATCTGGAATGCGGAGACGGACCGGATCGAAACCGCAGAGGCGCTGATCCGACTGAACGATCCGGAACTCGGTTTCCTGCAGCCGGAGGAGCTGATCCCCATCGCAGAGCGCAACGGGCTGATCGCGGAGATCGGCTTCCGTGTATTCGGTGATGTCTGTGCTTTTCTGGCGGAACAGCGGACAAAGCGTCTGGGACTTCATTACATTGAGATCAACCTGAGTATTTATCAGCTGATCGCGGGAGATACGAGACAGCGGTTTGCGGAGATCATGGAGAAATACCGGATCGATCCGGAGCAGATCAATCTGGAGATCACGGAAACGGCGTCTTCCTCCGTGGCCTTCTCTCCGGTCGGAGCGGTAAAGGAATTAAAAGAGGATGGATTTACGTTTTCCCTGGATGATTACGGGACGGGGTATTCGAATCTGACCTACATCATCGGGATGGATTTCAAGAATATCAAATCGGATAAGAATCTCCTGTGGGATTCCATGAAGAATGAAAACTCCAGGATGCTCCTCGGAGATACGATCCGGATGCTTCGAAGACTCGGGGTCAATGTGATCCAGGAAGGTGTGGAAACAAAAGAACAGTTGGATTTTGTACTGGACGCAGGCGCGAATTATATCCAGGGATTCTATTTCTCCAAGCCGCTGAACCAGGATGCTTTTGTGGATTACGTGGAACGCTTCGCCGGCCGTGCATCGATCGACGAAGCGGAAAAGATAAAGGAAGCGGATTAAGCTTCTTCTTTCAACTCCCGGATCTCTTCGGGACTGAATACATAATCTTTGTTACAGAAATCACAGTGCATGGAAACCGGTTTGTTCTCTTCGATCATCCGGTCCAGTTCCTTTTCGCCCAGACTGATCAGAGCACGCGAGACGCGGTCGCGGTTGCAGTCACAGCGATACTTGACGGGCATGCTGCGCTCGATCGTGATGTCGCCGAGAAGCATCTTCATCAGGGATTCCGGGGTTCCGCCCAGAGACAGGTAGTCCGTGACAGAGTGGAAATCGGAGATCCTGCGTTCCAGCTCGCAGATGGTTTCTTCTGAGGCGAGCGGTAACAGCTGTATGATGAAACCGCCGGCGTGCCGGACGGAAGTATCCGTATCGACCAATACGCCGAGTCCGACGATCGTCGGTGTCTGTTCACTTTCCGCAAAATAATAGGTAAGATCCTCGGCTATCTCTCCGGAAACAAGGTCGACCTGCCCGATATAAGGCTCGCGCAGTCCGATATCTTTGATCACGGACAGTGTTCCCTTTCCGACCGCGGTACCGACATCCAGATGATTGTCGGAACGCAGAGGGAGATCGATGTCATTTCGGTAGAGGATCCCTTTCACCTGTGCTTTCGGGTTTGCGGTCACGGTGATGCCGCTGATCGGTCCGTCTCCGTCGATCTTCAGCGTGATCAGATCCTTTTCGTTTTTGCACATGGCACCCATCATCGCACCTGCAGTCAAAAGACGGCCGAGTGCAGCAGTGCAGACGGGTGAAGTATAATGGATGCGTCTCGCATCTTCGACCGTCTCACGCGTATAAGCCGCAAAGAAACGGATCTCATTCTGAAAGGCCAGGCCCTGTATCAATATATCGTCCATACCACCTATTGTAGCTTTCCCGCGTGCTTTTTTCAAGCGAAAGATATACAAAAAGGGAAAGATGTGATAAAATGACGCCTGATGAAAGAGGGGGAAGGCATGAAACAGGGAACGATCGCTTTTTTGATCCTGCTGGAAGCGGCACTGGTACTCGGTCTGGTCTATTATACGGCCGGCGGATACCGTGCTTTTTTGGGGTCTTCAGGATCGACGCCGGTGACAGAGGTTTCTTCCGGGACGGATCTCGTCGCTGCGGGCGGATCGGAGAGCGTCAGTGCAAATGTGCCGGACGGGACGGTCAGCGGTAACGGTGAAGCGGAGGAAGATCCGAATGTCCTTCCGGCCGGCATGGAGTGGGGACTTCAATATCAGGATTATTATCTGAGCTCCGGGACCGGGGAGCTGTCGCTGAGTTCACGCCATGAGTATGATGTTTCGGGCCGGCTGGTCCGGATCACATATTATATGCCGGAAGAGTTCTCGGAGGACTACAGTTATGATGCCGACGGGAATCTGACGCACTATGCCAGAACGGATGCTTCGGGCAGGATCGTCCGGACGGGAGATAACTATTACGATGAGGAAGGACGTCTGAGCCGTTGTGCACATTATGAAGAGGACCGGCTTCTGGCTGTCATTGCTTATCTGTATGATGACGAAGGGCGGGAATGGCGCGAAGTCTGGTATTCGCCGAAACCCACAGCCTTAGCGGAAACACTGGAAGAGAACTCCGTGTCCGGGAATGAGGCGCAGACGGATACCGTATCCGGGAATGCGGCGGAGACGGATGAGGCGCCGGAACTGGTGGCAGGCCAGATCAACGAATATAAATATGATGAGGACGGAAACATCATTAAATACTGGAGTTTCTTTGCGGACGGAAAGATCGCGGGTCCCTGGGAAGAGTATGAATATGATGAGAACGGAAGGATGAGTGCGCTGATCCATCGCGAGTCCGACGGTTCGCTGCTGGCAAGACAGACGTATACCTATTATTCCGAAGACAAGGTCAGCTCCGTGCTCAGTACGGATGCGAACGGTGCCGTGTTCTGGCGGCACTACCGGGATTACGATACGCAGGGGCGACTTATCCACGCGGAAGTCCGTGATGAGGAGACGCTGGTCACCTGGGAACTGTATCAGTATGACGAGAACGGAAGACTGACGGAAAAGTGCGATAATGCCGGAGAAATTCTGTATATCTATGATGAGAATACCGGGATGCTGACGGCAACGGAGCGTTATGCAAATGTGGGAGTGCCCGCATCCGAAGACAACATGACTGCCCGGACGGAATATTTCTATCAGCCGGTTCCGGAAGGGACGGCGTATCTTCCGGAGGATTGACAAAAAACGACCGCATGTAGTATGATACAGGCGTTATTGTACCACAGATAGTAGCGTGGGAGGATCGCCCGGGTTTTCCGGGAGAGTATTTACCTGATACAAGGGGGTAAACATGAAAAAAAGGATCGCAGCTGCCGCACTCACGGCAGTACTTGCCTGGAGTTATGCACTGCCGGTCTTTGCGGCGCCGGTAACACTGCCGGATGGTACCGTATTTGATCCCGAGTACTATGCAGAGCAGAATCCGGATGTGGTCGCATCCTTTGGAACAGATCCTTATGCGCTGTATGTTCATTATATGTATTACGGCAAACAGGAAGGCAGAGCGCCCTATGCCGAAGAGGTAAGCGGCAGCGAGTATACCCTTCCGGATGGGAATGTGTTTGATCCCGTTTACTATGCCGCACAGAATCCGGATGTTGTAGCAGCGGTAGGAAATACACCGGATGCGCTTTACCAGCATTATCTGAATTTCGGGCGTCTGGAGGGACGTCGTCCTTGCGCGGCCGGGACAGAGGCATCCTCGCTCTATATCCCGTCTTCCTATGATTATGCAAGAGAAGTGCTGGATGAGATCGGCTGGGATCCGAAGGCGGCATTCGACTGGTCCGCGAGCATGAAGTATTACGGACACGGAAAGCCGGATATGCCCGAGAACGGGACTCCCGGAACGAACTGGTTTGCGCTGTTCGGATTTACGAAACATAAAGGGAACTGCTATGTGATGGCGGCAACCTTCTGCCAGATGGTGAGACTGATGGGTTATGATGCACAGCAGATGTCGGGAATGGTCCCGGCAAGAAGCGGCGGACTGACGCCTCACTCCTGGGTAGAGGTATATATTGACGGACAGACCTATGTATGTGATCCCGATTTCACATACGGTACCAGGAAGAACGGTTTCATGATCCAGTACCGTCAGCCGGGAACCTGGAGGTATACGGATTACACGCCGATGGGGGACTAAAGCGACCCGCAACGGCGCAGGTGATCGCAGGAGGAAATTATGAAAAAGAACAGAATTGCAGTGATGGCAGCAACAGGAGTGCTCCTGAGCGTACTCGCCGGCTGCGGCGGTGAGAGACTCACTCCGGCGGAGCCTATGACGCCGGAACAGACGGCAGGAGAGAACGTGACGGCAGCTCCGGCAGGGGATCAGACGACGGAGGACAAACCGGCAGATACCGCTGCGGAAACTACGGAAAACACGCAGACCCAGCCGGAAGAGACGACAGTGAGTGAAAATGCGGCCGCTGACAAAAATGAGGAGCCGGCAGTGCCGGATCCTTCGGCGATCGCTTCTCCTACGGATCCGGTAGTGGAGGTCCCGCCTACGCCCGTGGTCGATGATCCGGTCATCGGGGATGACGAGGGTAACGGAGACGATGATGACCAGGGATGCATAGGAGATGAGGGCCTTGTCTGGTAGGGAAGGCAAACGGATCCTTGCATATTCGGTGATGCGGGTCGTCGCCTGTGTGGCGATCGTGATACTGCATACGACGAATGTCGCGGAAATGCTTTATAAAGATACGATCAGCGTGACACAGGATGCTGTCTCGCTGATCGTTGTTTATTGTATGATGTGGGCGGTTCCGTGCTTTGTCATGGTCACGGGATCCCTGCTTCTGGATCCGGCCAAGGAGATCGGTATCGGCAAGATCTTTCGCTCCTACCTGCTGCGGGCAGCGGGAGCGCTGGTGCTTTTCGGACTGGTCTTCCGGATCATCGATTGTCTGATGAACGGGGAAGAGTTCTCGGCCCTGACGATCGCAGATGCGTTCTTAAAGATCTTTACCGGGAAAAGCTGGTCCCATCTGTGGTACCTGTATGTGCTGATCGGTTTATATCTGCTCCTGCCGCTTTACCGTTCGCTGATCAAAAAGGCGGAGGAAACGGAGATCCGTTATGTGCTGATCGTGATGGTGATCTTTCTTTCGATCCTTCCTCTGACAAAGTGTTTTGATCTGAACAGCAAGTTTGATCTCCCGATCTCCGGGATCTATACCTTGTATTTTCTTCTCGGAGTCGCGATCACGCGGGGAACGGTACGGATCCCGCGCATTGCTGCGGTATTGCTGTTTTTCCTCGGGCTCGGTGCCACGATCGCAGTGGGAGTGATCCGGTTCCGCTACGGGATCGATGCGCTGGATCCTCTGATCAGCAGTTATTCCTCGCCGTTTGTCGTAATGCAGACGGTCGGGATCTACAGCTGGATCGTCGGAGAAGCTCCCGGACGGGGAAGCAACCGTCTGATCGAATTTCTGGATGAAAACGGGTTTGGGATCTATCTGGTCCACATGATCTTTCTCCGGCTCGCACTCCGCTATTTCGGGATCGATCCGTATACGCTCGGAGTGTGGTCGTTTGTATTGCTGGTAGCAGGTAACCTGGTGCTGTCCTGCATCCTGACCTGGATGCTGAGACGGATCCCGGGGTTGAAGAGGGTACTGTAATGGCGGAACAAAAGAAACGAAAAGGCTCAAATGCACCTCTGATCATTTTTGACGTTTTTTTGCTTGCCGTGATCACGGGAGCATTGATACTGGTCATGCCGAAACTGTCCGGACTGGTAAAAAAACCGACGGGTCCGGCACTGTCGATCGAACAGCGCTCCGACGGATGGCTGCTGGACTGGTCGAACGCCGCGAGCGGAAAGGGTTTTACGGTGACGGTTCTCAGCAATGGGGAGACGGTCTATACCAATCTCTGCGATGAGACCAGCTGCCTGCTTCCGGTGGACATCCCGCAGGAGCAGCCGGTAACGATACGGGTCACGCAGACCAAAGGATTCCGGAAAACAACGGAGGAGATCGCGTCATCTACCTGTTATCTTCACGGAAACCGTGAAAAACGTCTGAGCTGGATCGTGGATCCGGAACAGAAGACGCTGTCATTTACCTTTACCGGCGGACTCAGCGATACCTATCATCTCTATCTGCAAAAGCCTAACGGTTCTCTGGAAAAAGTAAGCGAGATCAGCTACGAAAGGATCATCGAGTACAACGAGGACGGAGATATCGTGATGAGCGGCGTCCCGGAAAAAGTGCAGATGGTCGTACGTTTCGGCGACGGTGCGGATTATGATTTTGTTCTGCCCGAGGGGGATGAAAGTTATACCTTCGTCATGGATGCTTCCCGCACTCAGGATGATCTCGTGATCTACGAACTGAAATCCGATCCCGTTACGGTGACCAGAAGTGACTTTATCGATATGGTGCTGGTCGTGGATTGTGCCGAAGTCAGCCAGAACAGTTACCGCCTTACCTGGAATGAAACGGCCGGAAGCGGTTACGAGGTACAGGAACTGAATGAGGAAAGCGGAGAGTGGGATGTGCTTGCGACGATCGATGCATCCGCGGAGCGGGTTTATAATACCGGTACGCTGACGCCCTGCCATCATTATACGATCCGTGTGGTCCCTGCAGGACGGAGTGCGCTTCCGTCGGCATCTTCGCAGGTCAGCCTCTGGACACATGCAACGGCGACCTATGCAACGATCTGGCCGACGAAGAATCTCGGGATCTACGATAACCCGGGCGGGACGCAGATCGCTTCTGCAGAAGTCGGTCAGAGTTTCTGCGTTCTGGATGAGTACAAAAATGAAGCCGGGGAAACGACATATTTCCGCGTCAGTACTCCGGAGGGAGAGGGATACATCGACAGCAATTACTGCATGATCAATCTTCCGGAGTATATCGGCGACATGTGCCGCTATGATATCAAAAACTCCTACTATTCGATCTATCTGGCAAATGTCTATGCGATCCCGGAAGTGTCCGGGGTGATCGTGCCGGGATATGAAAACATCCTGCTGAATGATCATACCTTCGTGGTCCCGCTCCTTTATCCGGTAGCAAACCGTCTGATCACGGCGGCGCAGATCGCCAGAGAGGAAGGTTACATCATCAAGATCTATGATTCCTTCCGCCCGCACTGCGCGACCCGACATATCTACGATAAGACGGCAGCGCTACTCGATATGCAGATCCCGTCGCAGCCCTTTACCTGGGTGTCGCTGGATGAGTATATCAGCCGCAGACAGAGCGGAGCGATCGTCAGTGTACCCGCAGCGGAACTGCCGAGCGGTGCCATGGCACAGTCGACGCAGGGGGAGGACGGAAGCGTGACTTACGCTCCCGGGACCAGGACGTACGGATCGGAAATGCTCGGCGGAACCTATTCCCTGGGCGCTTTCCTCGCGGCCCGCGGCTCGATGCATAATGTCGGCGTGGCGATGGACCTTACCTTTGTCAGGATTTCCGACGGATCGGAGATCACGGCACAGACGAGAATGCACAACTTAAGCTATCATTCCATTCAGGCGAATAACTCCGGGGATGCCCAGATCCTGAAAGATATCATGGAGGGGCAGGCCGGCTTTTCGATGATCACCAGTGAGTGGTGGCATTTCCAGGATAATGAAGTAAGAGACCGTCTGAATCCGCCTTCCGTGGAGAACGGTGTTTCGATCGAAGGCTGGAAAAAAGATGATAACGGATGGAAGTACCGTCTTGCGAGCGGAGAGTATTATGTTTCGACAACGGCTGAGATCGGAGGAGTTTCCTATACCTTTGATGCGCGCGGATATACATCGGATTATCCGGGTGGTTCTGCGGAGCAGGAGGCACAGACCGAGTAGGAGTTAAAGCTCTAAACCGAGAGAGTCGAGCAGATCTCCGGCGATGAGACCATGCTCACCGCGGATCTTTGCGGCGCGGTCTCCCGCAAGGGCGTGCAGCTGTACTCCGCGGATCGCCGCATCCTCGGGATCCAATCCCTGTGCGAGCAGTCCGGCGATCGTTCCGGTCAGGACATCGCCGCTTCCGGCGGTCGCCATTCCGCTGTTTCCCGCAGCGGTATTTTCAAAGACATTGTCGTGGTCCGGGGAAACGACCAGGGTATGACTGCTCTTTGCGACCATAATGCAGTGAAAATGGTCCGAAAGGGCACGTGCTTTTTCGGCGGAGGATAGTTCTTCCGGCCGCTTTCTGCAAACGGAACGGTACAGACGGTCGAGTTCGCCGCCGTGAGGAGTCAGGATACAGTCGGTTTTCCGGCAGAGATTTTTCAGATCTTCCCGCAGTTCCGGGAGTTTCGCAATAAGATTCAGGGCATCCGCATCGAGTACATAAGGGATCCGTCTGTCCGAAGACGGGGATTCCAGTAGAAAACGAAGTGTTCCGGCGGCATCGGTACTGCAGCCGATCCCGCATCCTGCGGCGATCACATCCGCCCATGCAAGGTCTTTTTTCAGAGCGCTGATGTCTGCGGGCAGGGAACGCAGGAGGCTTTCCGGAATGCGGCTCTGCAGGATGATACGGTTACGTTCGTCCGACCAGAGTTTTACCATTCCGGCTCCGATCCTGAGAACGGCGGTCGCGGAAAGGACCGCGGCTCCAGCCATATCAAAACTGCCGGCATAGAGCAGCACTTTTCCGAAGCTGCCTTTATGTCCGTCCGGATCCCTTGCGGGTAACAGTTCTTTTACCGATCTCTGAAGCATGTAAAACAGTATAAAACGACGGAAAGGATTTTTCAACCTTGACGGAAAGAATGCCGTCCGGCCGCGTACGGAGCGGTATACATAATTGCAAAAAAAATCCCGATATGCTATGATAAACGGCGTATCGGGCGTTTTTTTTGTGTACGGAAAAGGGGAAATGGAAAACAGCAAAAAAACGGTGAATGTGACCGTACCCGGTTCAAAATCCATCACCAATCGGGCGCTGCTTCTTGCAGCGATGTCGGAAGGAACGAGCGTTTTACGTGGCTGCATGACAAGCGACGATGCGCATGTTTTTTTGGAATGCATCCGGACGCTCGGGTTTTCCGCGCAGGAGCAGATCCCGCATACGGATTCCATTGTAAAAAATTCGGACATCACGATCCGCGGTTGCGGCGGAAAGATCCCCGTGAAAGAGGCGGAACTTTATGTCGGGAGTGCGGGGACAGCGGCACGTTTTCTTGTTGCGATGCTGGCGCTGTCGGACGGGACCTATCTCGTCAGATCCTCAGAGCAGATGAAAAAGAGGCCGATGCAGCCGCTGATCGAGGCACTGCGAAATGCGGGAGCAGAGGTGGAATGCACGGAGGAAGAGGGACACTTTCCGCTTCGCATAATCGGTGCGGAAAAATGCGGCAGAGAAACAAAAGGTGAATTGCGGATCCGCGTCAATATCGATCAGAGCTCGCAGTTTCTGAGTGCGCTGCTCATCGCTGCCGGAACAAGGAAAGAAGATACCGTGATCGAGGTAACGGGTTCCCACGGTCTTTCCTATGTGGACATGACGATACAGATGATGCACAGCTTCGGCGTGGAAGCGGGTCTTACGACGGATGAGGATGACGGAAGCGGTTCCGGGATCCGTATTTATACGATCAAGGGCGGAAAAGGATACCGGGGGCTGGAGTACGGGATCGAGCCGGACATGTCTGCGGCGGCGTATTTTTATGCGGCAGCAGCCTTGAGCGGCGGCAGCGTGGCAGTCAACGGTGTGACGGAGCATATGCTGCAGGGAGACACCGCTTTTCTTGATGTGCTGAAGAAAATGGGAGACGGCCTGCACGGAGGATTTACGGTCGACATGTCGGCCTTTTCCGATCAGGCTCTGACACTTGCGGCGATCGCAGCTTATGCCGATGCGCCGATCACGATCACGGGGATCGGTCATATTCGTCTGCAGGAATGTGACAGGATCCGTGCAATCTGTGAAAACCTGGGCAGGATGGGGATCCGTGTGACCGAGCGGGAGGACGGTGTGACGATCGAACCGGGAACCGCGCACGGAGCCGAGATCGAAACTTATGACGATCACAGGGTGGCGATGTCATTTGCGCTTTGCGGTCTTCGTACGGACGGCATCAGGATCGGAAACAAAGAATGCTGTCGTAAAACATTTGCCGAATATTTTGAAGTACTGGAAGAGGTGAAGAATGAGTTCGCAAAAAGATGAAGAAGAATTAAAGACAGAACGGGAACCGGAAGAAAAAGAAAAACCGGAAGAAAAGAAGAACTCTTCCGAAGATGAAAAAGAGCCGGAACCGGAAGCGGAAAAGGAAGAAAACGCGGAAGCCAAATCCAAAGAGGAATCCGAAGAGGAGTCTGAAGAGGAGGACGAAAAAGAGCAGGAGCCGAAGCCGGAGAAAAAGAAAGGCACGGGCAGACTGCTTCCGGTCCTTCTTCTCCTCGCGGGAGTGGGTGTTGCCGGCTGGTTCGGTTATCAGTATCTGAAGCCGGAGAGTAAGGGCGACCGTTATGCGGCGCAGGGTGCTTATCCGGAGGCGGTAGCGGAGTACAGGACCGCACTGGCATCGGATCCCTCGAATGCAGGGCTGAAAGAAAAACTGAGTTCCTCCTATCTGGCCTGGAGTGCCACGATCGAGGCGACTTCGGATTGGAGTGGTGCCTATCAGCTGCTTCAGACGGCGCTTTCGGATCTTCCCGGTGACCCGACGGTCAGCGATCATCTGGAATGGATCCGGGGAACCTATGTCAGGGAAGTGCTCCGGGAGGTATATCAGCAGGGAAATACGAAGCAGGCTGTGGAAACGCTGGAAACAGCGAATGCGCAGATCCCGGATGAGCGTTTTCAGGCGGCGATCGATGAAATCTACGGAACGCAGTGGAAAGAAACGAGCCGTGTAGAATATGTTACGGGAGGTGCGATCGATCGGTATCTTGTCCGCGGCTATGACGAAGACGGACATGAGATCCGTCAGACCACATACAACGGGGAAGGAACCGTCGAGGTTGACCAGGAGTTTTATTACGAGGACGGACGGATCAGCGGGATGATCCGCTACGAAGGGGACGAGGCGGTCAGCTTCGGCGAATGGAAATATGAGGAAGGCAGCGGGATCTATACGGAGTACAGTCTCGGGAACGAACCCCTGTATGCCATCTCTTATAATGATGACGGAAGTCTGGGCTTTTATATCATCTATAATCCGGATGAGAGCGTCGAAGAATACATTGGTTACGAGTATGATGAATCCGGAGTGCTGCTTGCAAAAACGGAATACGGAAACGATGACGTACCGGATCTGAAATATGTCCGGGAATATAACGCGGCGGGGCAGCTGCAGCGTGAGACGAAGCAGGATGGATCCGGCAGCGTGCAGGAATACCGGGAGTATACGTACGATGCGCAGGGGAATGTGACCGGGATCTCACGCCGTGATGCGGCAGACGGCCTGATCGACCGGCAGAATTACGTGTATGATGCGGGCGGAAACCTTACGCTCTGTGAAATGGCAGATCCGGACGGGGAGATCACGGAAAAGAATGAGTATGAATACGATGCGGACGGAAATCTCACGCGGGAGCTGGTTTACGGAGCATACGAAGTATGTTACCGGATCTATGAATATGAGTATGATACGGACGGAAATCTTGCGAAAAAGACGGAGTATTACGGAGACGGTATCCTGAAAGGGTGGACGGAATACACGTATGAGTTCCATGAACTTCCGTAAAAGGCTGCGGGGAGCAGGCGTCGTACCGGCGATGCTGCTGATGCTGTTATGCGGATGTACCGCAGCTTCCGGTCTTTCCGGCGATGCACGGAATGCCGGAGGTGCCGGAGCGGAAGACAGAGGCCCGGGAACAGGAGCACAGAGCTTGGAAAGAAAGACCTATGATTGGGAAAGTGCAGTGATCTACGAGGCGGAAGAAGCGGAACTGCTCGGAAACGCACGGGTCGAAGGCGATCATGTCGAAGGTCTGGAAAACGACGGCGATGGTCTGGTTTTCCTCGTTTCGGTCACGGAAGCGGGAGCCTATGATCTGGATTTTATCACCGGAAATATCGGCGGTTATAAAGAAAACTACGTTACCGTAGACGGAGAGCGTCTGGGAACGATCGAAACGGGATCGGAAGAGTATTCGGACAGCATCTTCCGGCGTGTCCGGCTGGAGGCCGGGGAGCACCGTGTGGAACTCACCAAGTTCTGGGGATGGATCCGAATCGACAGTCTGAGGGTTAAGCCTTCGGATGATATCGATCCGGAGATGTACCGGATTCCGTATACGACGGTGAATAAAAACGCGGATGAAAATACCAGACGTCTGTATTCCTATCTGGTCGATAATTACGGGAACCACATCATCTCCGGACAGTATTGCGATACCGGGATGATCGGTGCGGAGAGCGTGACGATACAGAAAGTGGCGGGAGATTATCCCGCGATCCTGGGACTGGATCTGATCGACTACACGCCTTCCCGTGTGGCCAACGGAACAACGTCCCGTGCGACGGATTATGCGATCGATTATTGGAATAAAGGCGGGATCGTTACGCTTTGCTGGCATTGGAATGCACCGGAAAAATATCTGACCGGGACCTGGTACTTCGGATTTTACAAGGAACATACAAATATCGATCTTGCAAAGATCATGAACGGACAGGATCCGGAAGGCTATGATCTGCTGCTTCGTGATATCGATGTGATCGCACAGGAACTGAAAAAACTGCAGGATGCGGGAGTGCCGGTCCTCTGGCGCCCGCTGCATGAGGCCTCGGGAGGATGGTTCTGGTGGGGAGCTTCCGGACCGGAGAACTACAAAGCACTTTATATCCTCCTGTATGAGAAACTGACGAACGAATACGGTCTGAATAATCTGATCTGGATATGGAACGGAGAGAATGCGGACTGGTATCCGGGAGACGCTTATGTGGATATCATCGGGGAAGACTGTTATCCCGGAGAGCATATCTATACCGCGCAGACCGATGTTTACTTTCACGCGTCGGAATATACCGATGCACCGAAAATGATCGTGATGTCCGAAAACGGCTGCCTCTTTGATCCCGACCTCGCCGAGCGGGACGGTGCATGGTGGGGATTTTTCTGCACCTGGCAGAGAGAGTTCGTGCGAAAAGGAGAGATTGGGACGACTTATTCCGAACAGTATACGGAGAAGAGCATGGTGGAAAAGGTATACGGAGACGAACGTATCATTACGCGTTCGGAACTGCCGGATCTGAAAAACTACCCGATCGGTGGAGCAGACAGATGAAAAAGAGGAGAGGAAAAAATCTTTTCTTTTGCATGACGGTGCTCCTCTCTTTTTTCTGCAGTCCCGCACCCGTTCTGGCTGCGACGGAGACCTCCTATGATGAATACCGGGAAGCGGTCAGTACGTACTCGACGGAGGAGGGCATCCCGGGATACAAAGAGTACTGCCTGGCTTATCCGCAGATCTTTCCCGCGGAAACGATCGAGATCGAGGCGGGAGCGTATTCCCGTTACGAGGAGCACGGGACGGAGATGATCCCCGAGAGCCGTATGGATTTTGAGGGGATGGAGGGCGAAAGCATACTGACCGGAGAGACCGGTCTGATCGAATATGATTTTCACGTACAGACTTCGGGATACTATGACCTGTCCCTGCTGTATTATCCGGTCGAAGGAAAAGGATCGGCGATCCGACGATCCGTGTTCATTGACGGAGTCCTTCCGTTCCGGGAGTTTTCCCTCCTGGAATATGACCGGATATGGACGAACCGGATTGCGGCAGAGAAAGAGGAAATCCGCCGGGACGGGGAGGGGACCGAAGTGTTTCCCTGGGAAAAAGACAACCGCGGAAACGACAGAAAGCCGGGTGCGGTAGAGATCCCGGAGTGGACGGAAGGCTTATGTTATGATTACGACGGATATATCACGGACTGCCTGAAAGTCTATCTGGAAGCGGGCGATCATACGATCACCCTGCTTTCTTTGAGAGAACCGATGCTCCTTCGCCGTATCCTTTTTTCGAATTCGGAAACCGTGCGTTCCTACGGGGAAGTAAAGGCGCAGTGGGATGCACAGGGAGCGGCGGATACACAGGGACACATGATCCGTATCGAGGCGGAGAATGCCGTAAAGACATCTTCACAGATGCTCTGTCCCGGGCAGGACCAGTCCTCTCCGGCTGTTTTTCCTTCCAGTCCGAAGCTGCTTCTCAATAATGTGATCGGCGGAGAAAACTGGCAGGGAGCGGGGCAATGGATCGAATGGGAGATCGAAGTGCCGGAGGACGGTTATTATCAGATCTCCATGTTTGACCGGCAAAGTTTTGCGCGCGGGGTCTGTGTATCGAGACGGATCAGTATAGACGGGGAAGTTCCGTTTTCTGAAATGGAAGCTTACGGATTCCGGTACCGGCAGTCCTGGCGGGAAGATGTTCTGAGCGATGCGGAGGGGACACCGTATCGTTTTTATTTTACGAAAGGGCTGCATACGCTGCGGATGGAAGCGGTACTCGGGGATATTTCCGGGACCATCGCCACGGTAGAGGATGCCGTCCGGGATCTGAACGCGATCTATCGTCAGGTCATCCGGATCACCGGAGTTTCACCGGATCCGTACCGGGACTACCAGCTTGCAAAAACCCTGCCCGGGCTGGAGGCGGAGCTTCAGGGAGCAAGAGAAAAGATCAGTGCGGCGATCGATGCACTGCAATCCGTAGAAGGAAAGAATACGGATAAGACTACGGTGTTGATCACGATGCGGGATCAGCTGGATGAACTGATCGAGGATCAGGAGCGATTTACCGAAGTCATTTCCTCCTACAAAGTAAATGTCCGTGCCTGCGGAAACTGGATCTCCCAGGTCATTGTCCAGCCACTGCAGATCGACCGGATCTGCATCTGCTCGCCGGATACGACGCCGGAGATCGAACATGCGGGATGGCTGTCACGTCTCTGGTATGAGATCCGCAGACTCTTTTATTCGTTCGTCGTGGATTATGACCGGATCGGGAATGTTGCGGACGAGGATTTCGACGGAGTGACGATCACGCTCTGGATCGGAACGGGAAGGGATCAGGCGAATGTCATCAAAGGTCTGATCGACGAAGACTTTACGCCACGGACGAACATCAACGTGAATTTGCAGCTCGTCGACATGAGTGCACTTTTGAAAGCGGAGCTTGCGGGAGACGGACCGGATGTGGCGATCCAGGTCGGAGGCACTTCCGTTGCAACCGGGATCGCATCGGCAAGCATGATCACGACGGGAAACGACACGCCGGTGAACTACGGGATCCGGAATGCGGTGCTGGATCTGAAGACGTTTTCCGATTACGGCGAAGTGGCGGCACGTTTTTCCGACAGTGCTCTGTTGCAGCTGGGGTATGGAGGTGCACAGTATGCGCTGCCGGATACGCAGACATTTCCGATGATGTTCTACCGTAAAGATATCCTGAAAGAGATCGGACTGGAAGTACCGGCTACCTGGGATGAAGTGAAAGTGGCAATGACGGTGCTGGCAAAAAACCAGATGGAGTTCGGTATGCTTCCCGGGGAGTCGGTCTTTGCGATGATGCTGTATCAGGCAGGAGGCGAGTATTACCGGGACAACGGGATGGCATCGGCATTGGATTCCGATATCGCCATGGGGGTGTTTAAGGAGTATTGTGAGTTTTATACGGACTATGGTCTGGATAAAGAAACGAGTCTGGAGGAACGCTTCCGTACCGGGGAGTGTCCGATCATCATTGCGGATTACACGGTGTTTAATAATCTTGTCGTTTCCGCACCGGACATCGACGGACTGTGGGATTTTACCGTGGTGCCGGGAGTATTGCAGGAGGACGGCAGTGTCTGTCATGCGACGGGATCATCGGGATTGGCGGATATGATCATGTCACGGACGGAACATCCCGAAGAAAGCTGGGAGTTTCTGAAATGGTGGACAAGTGCGGAGACGCAGATCCTGTATGGACGGGAAATGGAGAGTCTGATGGGGGAGAGTGCGCGGGTGCCTACCGCAAATCTGGAAGCATTTTCTGCCGGTGCATGGCAGGTGGATGCTTTTGAACAGCTGCAGGAACAGTATTCGCAGGTGCGCGGGATCCCTCAGGTTCCCGGAGGCTATTATACCTGGAGGAATGTCAACAATGCGTTCTACCGTGTGATGACGGACACGGATACGGTCACGCCGCGGGAGGAACTGACGGAAGCGGTCGGTTTTATCAACGCGGAGATCGATTATAAGAGAGAGGAGCTGGGACTTGAGATCGCTGAATAACCGGACCAAATGGTCCTATGCGATGATCGCGCCGTATTTCATCCTGTTTTTCTTCTTTACGGTATTGCCTGTGGTGATGTCCGTTGCGCTCGGCTTCACGTATTTTAATATGCTCGAACCGCCGAAGTGGGTGGGATGGCGCAATTACATCAAGCTCTTCCTGGAGGATGAGGTGTTTCTCATCTCGTTGAAAAATACCCTGCTGTTTGCCGTGATCACGGGACCGGTCTCGTATCTGCTCTGTCTGCTTTTTGCCTGGATCATCAATGAGTTCCGCGGGTGGGTCCGGACGTTTCTGACGCTGATTTTTTATGCACCCTCCATCTGCG
>Ga0310694_10001133_pt1 | contig 31323 bp, 48 predicted proteins | sample 174DNAGHGhighgp2_FD_203884 | JGI IMG/M metagenome (GOLD analysis project Ga0310694, IMG submission 203884) | Sheep rumen microbial communities from Palmerston North, Manawatu-Wanganui, New Zealand - 1742 DNA GHGhigh gp2 (v2) (version 2) | ecosystem: Host-associated > Mammals > Digestive system...
CCAGCGTAGTCGAGGTCTCGTCGCTGGAAAGGATGAAGTGCGAAGGGTCGTCGAGGTCGCGGAAGTGTATGCCGCGCAGCGATGTCTTGTAGGTGAACTGCGCCACGCCGCTGTGAGAATATGCGGCGAATGCGTCGCTGTTGCGCTGCATGTAGTTCGGATAGATGCCTTGGATGACCAGACGGTCGTTGATGGTTTCTACGGAAGTGACTACTCCGAAGAACGACTTGCCGATGTTGAATGAAAACTTGACGGTCTTTCCGATGCCGTTGTCCTTGAGGTACTTTATCTTGCCTTCAATGAACGCCTTTGCAGCCTTGTCGGCTTGCTCGATGGCCAAGTCGGAGATACGGCTGTCAAGCAGGGACAACGTATTGGTTAGTTTGTCCTTGAGAACCTTCAGTCGTTCAAGGTCTAGTTCGCCAGTGCCTTCGGACAAGATGCTGTCGACGTTGCTCACCCAAGTAGTGGCGAGCTTTCCGTTGGCCATGGGAAACACGACCATTCCGTCGTCACGCTGGATTTCCTTCCTAGCGTGAACCTTCTTGCCGAGTCTAACTGTTTTCTGTTTCGAGACTTGAGCCACGTTGCATGTCTCCAAGTTAGTAAAGTTTAATTTGCAAGTCAACCTAGCAAGTACAGCAGCGTGCCAACGACTCCGCCGAGACAGAATGCGAGGATGTACTGTCCGATGTCGATCCAGTCCAAGCCATTCTTTGCCTGTATGTTCTCGCATAGATCGAAATTCAATACGACCTCATTATCGTCCTCGTACTGGATGCCGATGGCAATGAAGTGAATACCGTCGCCCGTAAAATCGCTGGTGTAGATAGCGGATAGCCAGTCGAATTCCATCGCCTTGCACATGAGAATTTCGTTGATCTTCGGCATGGCATGGAGACGGAATGCAGTTAGCGTGCGTGACGCGCCCGGTGTGGACTCGGCGTCGTCGATTATGAACGCCGTCTTAGTGTTCTTGTTTATTTTTACCTTGATCATAGGAATCCTTATTTTTATGAAATATAGCAATATAACGAATATATGGCAAATCTGTTGCCAATATACGCTCACATTGCTATATTTTGTGCATAATGGGACAGTACTTCACTACATTCGAACCGATCAAGGACGGAAACGAGACCGCCTATGTCCAAGACAACGGCGTCGAGATTTTCAGATACAACCACGTCCAAGCTGCGATGGTGCTTACTCCAGAAGAGGAAAAACATGCGGCTACGTTATGCCTCCAAGCTCGCATAAGGGGCGGCTGGAAAGGCGACATCCTTCACCCGGAGCCATACAATGTCACAAAAACTGACAATGACTAACTTCCGTGAGTTCTTCCAGAAAGAGATCAAGAACATCGTCTGGCCGTCATTCAACATGATGACGTCTTCCGGACGTCTCCGTGTTCATATAACTGAACCTGGCGATGAATCACCTACGGCTGCATGTTTTACAATTTCGTATGATACTGTGGACAGACTCCCCCAGTTAGTCACTGCCAAAACCGATGACATGGATGCCGAGCAATCTTTGGAAACGCTGGAAGACTTGCAGAATTTCTTTGATGAGTTCTACTCTTCGCTCGTTACTCGTGTCGTATCCGTCAACGTTCACCTCGAAATGGACACCTTCTGCATGCACGGTGTCGCAAAGTATTGATTATGATTTTACGTTTCTATTCACCGCTGACGATCAAGTGCGAGACTCCTCGTTCCGTTGTCCCCGGCGAACTGGTGTCCGTTCTGGACGCCATTCCGGTCAGGTGCCAGAAGCATTTCGACGACCTGGTCGATCTCTTCAACGAGCATTATCTTGAAGAAGAACACGAGAAGAACTACGCCGTACATTCGGTCGTTCCGATGCCTTGCATCCACAATGCGGTTCCGTACATCTGCTGGACGGTCAAGATCGACATTCATTACAACATTGCCTATCCGAAGTTCTGCTTGGAGCAGTGTATACGTGAATTGAATAATACAATAAATTTTCAAATTTATCAGAAGTGGGGAAAGGAACTGGAAGCATTGCACGTAGATATCCAAGGCGACATCTATTCGCTACATTGCTCACCTACTGACAGAGTCATATGGCCCGGTGTCTGGTGTGCTGACTGTTATATCGTCCCATGTAATGTATTTATTTCCGGATTAACTGCATCGCTTCCGGATCGGATGATTAAGCATGGGTGGCTTGAACCGAAGATGTTTGAATGCTTATGCGCCAGTATCAAGAAATGGGTAAACTGCAGCGATGCCGTCCGCAAGTGTAAACAGCGATGCTTGGAAATCGGATCTAACCACGACGTAGACGCCACCTTCATTGCAAGCACTATCGACTGGCTACGCAAGCGTACGAACGACAAGGAACTTATCAAGAATTACAACAAGGTATACAACAAGATGGCGAAACTCCGCCATGAAGGAACAAACTAATGTCACGCAAAACAATCTTCTCTATTGTAATCGGTATCCTAATCGGTGTCATCGCATACAGCTGCATTAATGTGGCCATTCACTGGAATGATACCTTTCCTGAAGAAACCCAGTGTTTCCAAGCCAAGGTAGACGATCAGGAAAAGCCGATGGCTATTGTGTATAAGCCAAGTACTGGTTATACTGGCATATGGAAGGGCACATGCGAGGCTGACGTACTTCCGAAGGTATCTACTTCAGATTGGAAGGTAAATCATTTCGTACAAGTTGCTATCGCTGGCATTATGGCATTGGTGTTACTCGTTGTCGGAGTATGCGCAGTATTGTTCTTGGTAATCATTGGGCCTTTTGTCGCACTATATCGATGGACGTTTAAATCATATTATGAAGATGAGTCGCTTCTCAGCGTATATCTTGACATTATAAAAAATCCCTAGGAGAACCAATGAGACATATCCTCCAATTTTCCGACCTTCACCTCGGTTCCGACTACGACGGACACTTGGACACATTCGCACAGTGGGAAGCTGTCCTTAAACATGCCAAGAAGACATGTCCAGACAAATTCGGATATGATGCCGTCATTATCACTGGCGACCTCATTGACGATGCGGTTTGCGTCGATCCAGACAACAACTCCAAGAGCCATGACGAAGAACTGTCCGAAGCTGGTAAGCTCAAGCAGTACGTGGACATCATCGAAGCCGCCAAGGCGTTGACTGTTCACGGCAAGGTGATGGTGACTCCGGGTAACCATGACAACCGTCAGTTGCTTGGAAAAGCAGCCGTCAAGGCTGATCTCGAAGGCGCTAGCGAAGACATGTTCATGGTTCCTGGCTCGTGTATACAGATGATGCTTGTTGGCGGACACAAGCTTATTACGATGGACTCTGGAACGGTTGAACCGTATCGTGCGATTGCTGAACTGGCTTACTGGGCCAATACGGCTAATTGCTGGGATAGGAAAAACGCTCTGTTGTTTACTCATAAGCCATTCAAGACGCCCAACTTGTACCATAGGTTTATGAAGGATAACATGCTTGACTCTGATATCTATCATCACATGTGTCAGTATGTTGGTCATTACTTCTGCGGACATTTGCATCATTTGTATTCTTTGGATGGTGAATATTTTGGTATGTATGGATGTCCGGGCATCCAATGCCAGATCGATCCATATTCCAAGAAGTGCAACGCCGTGCCGTTCCCAGGGTATCTGTCGATATCGTTCAAAGACATGGAGCCTGGGGTCAACTCAATCCAATTCCACATGCTTGATAACTGGAAGGAAATCCTCTGCGAGGACTAATATCGGGCATTTTCGTACCGAAAATATAGAGCCGCCTATTGACAGGCGGCATATTTTTTATTATTTTTACATAAGAAAAAGATAAACTAGAGGCATAATTGTAAACAATATGAAACACAGAGGCACAAAAATGAAATACTGGTTGACATTCCTCCTAGCGCTTGCCATGTCGGTATTTGCCGCCGACGTCAAGCCGTTCGTCTTCGACGACATCGCCAAGGACTCCGCCACACAGCAAGCGGAATTCGAGTACATGCTGCAGTACAAGCTGTTCGGACGTGACTACATGTCCATCGGCAACGACGTTACCATTCAGGACAAGTCTGGCTGGAACGGCACACGAGGCGACCTTACGGTCACACACCGTCTGAAACTCGGCGGCCCGACTCTCGTGGCTGGCGATATCAAGCTGGGCGATGGCAACCATTTCACCACCGGCCCTATCCGTGGCAACTCGCTCACGATAGGCAACGACAACAGCTCCTACTTCACCGGAGAGGTCGTCCTCAAGAACGATCCTGGCGATGCGGTCAAGGGCATCATCGCACGGTCTGGCGGTACGTACGAGACCACCAGCTCGACCGTACCAGAAGCTCCGTCTACGCTTTCCATTCCGACCATCACTTGGCCGGACACTATCTCTGGTAATAACGACATCTACATCAGCGCCAACAACGGAGTTGCCTACATCGACATTCCGGACGGTGACGACACTTACGACTTGTACCTCAATGCGATCCACACTGGCGTTGGCGGTACTGACGGATCCAAGCTGTACATCCGCATGCAAGACGGCGGACGTCTCACTCGTATCTTCGTCAAGGACTTGAAGATCGGTAACCACACTACAATCAATGTGGTGTACCGTACTGCGGAAGGCGACGTCATCCAGAGCCAGAAGTCCTACCGTGGCAACCTCATGTTCTACACCGATGCCGACATCACTTTCGAGCGTACCGACAACGTGCCTATCCAGGGTTCCTTCTTGACCACCAAGAAGCTTTACCTTGCATGTAACCTCGACTTCGCTGGACAGCTCCTTGCAAACCAGCTCGAAATCGGTAACACATTCAACGGCGAGAATTTCCGCTTCGTTAAGTTCGATCCGGACACTCTCGATATCGACCCTACGCTCAACAAGGAAGGCGGCCTCCGCGAGAACGACTCCACGGTCGTGCTTCCTATCCAGCTTTCCGATACCGCTACCGTTGACGTTTACTTCAACTACTGCTTCGACTTGAAGGACGGCGTGACCGTCGACGACTTCAACATGGTCACCGATTTCCCTATCTGTGGAACCGACGCACCGAAGACATTGGTTATCCCTACTGGTTCGAAGGTTCCGACAGAACTTATCAAGGTAAACGTGAAGAAGGATACAATCACGGAGACAAACGACTACCTCGTATTGAAAATTTCCATTGAGTCTGGCGCTGTTCTTCCGAACAACAAGACTGACGGCGAACTCCGTGTGAAGATCATCGACGCAGATGTGTCTCGCAAGCTCGCTTTCGATACTACTGCAGTCTACACCGAGAAGGAGAACTACACTGGCACGGTTGACAATATCAAGGTAATCAACTACTCCGACGACGTGAAGTTCTATCTGGACTCCGCATACACTGGTCGCTACTCCATCGACGAGACCACTGGCGTCATTACATTGTTGACTCCGGTAGACTACGAGACTACCCCAGTAGATACTCTCAAGGTGACTGTCAAGGACACTGGAGACGTGGCTATCACTGGTTACATTCCTATTTCTGTAATCGACGTGAACGAGAAGCCGTCGCTTAACGACACTACTCTGACATTCAGCGAGAATTCCCCGGTTCCTACCATCGTCGGTACTCTCAAGTCTACCGACGATGACATCAAGCCGGATTTCAATAAGAATGGTTATTCCATCGTGGAAGGTTCAGACAAGTTCACTATCGATCCGAACACTGGCCGTATCACCACGTCCAAGATCTTCGACTACGAGACGGACTCTACCGAGTACGTCCTCAAGGTCGTAGTCGCCGACAAGACTACGCCTACGCTTGCAGACACCGCACTGGTGACCGTCAAGCTTGCCGACGTGGACGAGGCTCCGGTAGTGACCAAGAAGACCTATACCATTCCGGAAAATGCTGTGGATACGGTCGGTAAGCTCGTGGCTACCGACCCAGAAGGAAAGAAGATTACATACACGATCAAGAACGACGTTCCGTTCATCATTGATTCCAACGGCGTCATCACCAATACGAGACCGTTCGACTATGAGACCGAGAAGGACTTTACCATCAAGGTGGACGTGTCCGACGGCACCAACGTGGTTCCGGTCGATGTGAAGGTGACTGTCCTTGACGTGGACGAGCCCGTACATGCGCACGACACTACATTCACCGTAGACGAACGCACCACTGGCCCGATCGGCACTGTCAAAGGTGAGGATGAAGATGGACTGCCAGTTAGATATATTGGTACAGACACTGTACATTATAGTGTTGATTCTATTACTGGTGCTGTGGCACTCGTGACTCCGTTCGACTACGACAAGACCAAGGAAGACACCTTGTTCGTCGTGGTAAAGGACGTCAACGGAAATACCGACACCGCATCCGTAATCGTCAAGGTGAACAACGTGAACGATCCTCCGAAGCTGCTGCCGAACGACTCTCTGGCCGTTCCGGAAAACTGCAAGAGCTGCATCGTGGGCATCATTACCGCAACCGATCCGGATAAGGATCCTATCAAGTACAATGTCATCGAGAAGGGCTTCGAGATCGATTCCAACGGAGTTCTCAAGCTGACCGACCCTGTTGACTACGAGAAGACTCCGACTGTCAAGGTGACTGTCACCGCTACCGATCCGTCTGGTGCAGCCGACACGATGACATACACCGTCAAGGTGACTGACATCAACGAGCCGGTACATGTGAAGGACACAACTTGCTCCGTTGCCGAAAATACCACTGGCAAGACCGGATGCAAGGTTCCAGCCTGGGACGAGGACAATACCAAGCCCAAATACATCGTGACCGACACTACTCGCTTCGGTATCGACTCCACTGGCGAGATCATCGTCAAGGAGCCGTATGACTTCGAGAATAAGACCAAGGACACCGTAACCGTCATCGTGACCGACGGCGAGTTCTACGATACTGCCACGGTCGTTATCAAGGTTCTCGACGTGCCGGAGAAGGCCGAGATTACAGAAGTCGACCATGAGCCGAAGAAGGATACCATCAGGACGAATAACCCAGACCACATCATCGACTACCGTATCTGCGAGGACACCAAGTGCGTCATCGACAGCCTTCCGGTTACGACCCACAAGGACACCGTGGTCACGGTCTGTAACGAGAAGAAGACCTCTTGTGACCAGGTGGTCATCTTGTTCAACGATGCTCCGCCGGTAGTGCTTCTCGCTAATGCCGACAATACTACTGGTCTGATCGACTATATCACAATCGAGGAACAGAAGGACGACCACATATACGTGAACAAGAAGGACAACGCTCTAAAGGTGACCGTCAAGGACACTGTCCACAAGACCGAGAAGCACTTCGATATCGGCGTGAAGCTCGATACGGTCTCCGTGAAGACTTCCCATGTCAAGGACTATTCCTATCTGATTGACGAGAAGAATGCCACCGTGACGCCCATTGTCGGCGGTATGGCGGAAGTCTCGGAGACTGTCAAGGTTGACGGCGTGAACGTGACCATCACCAAGGTTGTAAACCTCAAGACTATGGAAGCGGTTGATACCACGCAGACGGTGACTTACAAGACCACCGAGGGCGGCAAGGAAGTCACGATTACCTACACTACCGACAACTTGACTGGACAGCGCATTTCCGACTACCACGTGTCCTACAAGATCGATTCTTGCACGACGGTTTCCTATGATCTCGACGACAAGAAGAAGGTCGTGAAGAACGATGAAGGAAATATCGGCTACAAGGTCAAGTACGACTATGTCGACGATTTCGGCAACAAGGCGTCTGCGGAAGTGGAAATCATCTTCGATGACATTCCGCCGAAGGTAGAGATCCTTGAACCTATCGCAATGACGAAGTTCAACACTAACGCAGTCAAGGTCAAGTGGACTGTGAACGGAGAAATCCAGGACACGCTGAATCTGCAGCGTCTTGAAAAGGGCGTGAACTACGTCATCCGCCGTTATGTGGACAAGGCTGGCAACGTGGCTGCCGACACTGTCCCAGTTCTTATGAACGAGGCGAAGGACATCGACATTTCCATCATCCATCCGGTCACGAAGGTGGATCAGGCCAAGGTCGACGAGTACTATGCTGACAACAAGTACGACCCCAAGAAGCCGTACAGCGTCCAGTTCACCAATCCTGATTCCAGCAAGCTGCCGGAGACCATCGGCGTGGGCTTCAAGATCGACATCGTGCTTCCTAGCGTATCTGCCACTGGCGGTCTCGCTACGTTGGATGATATCGTGAAGAACGGCCAGATTCCGGTAGACGACAAGGGTAACATCGTGGGTGCATCCACCAAGGGCATTCCGGTCGAGAAGTATGTCGAGGAACACTGCACCGATGAATTCCAGAAGGACTTCAATAAGAACGGACTGAATATTCCTCTGTATGACGTGACCTACTATCTGCACCTCTGGGTGTTCACCACGCAAGCCAACTACGTGAACGACTTCAAGGTGGAATATACTCTGAACGACCAGGCAAAGGTTACCGACGCTGGCACCGTCCAGATGGTTCTCGACTGGCTGGCAGACCGTGACGGTAACGTGAAGGCCAAGAATCACAAGGCGCTTGGAACTTCCAGCTACATCACGAAGCTCGAATCCAAGTCCGTAGCCAAGCACCGCTGTGACTACAAGGAACAAGTGAAGGGCGACCGTACGGTCAAGAAGGAAGAGGACATGACCATATTCGGCTACAAGAGGCCGACGGTCAAGTAATCGGTTCTTTATGCGAATCAAGGCAAGCTAGACAATAGCTTGCCTTTTTGCTATATTATGCGTTATGAAGCCTCATATCTACAGTTCATATGAAATATTCAACGCAGTCAATGTCGGCTGGGGAGTTGATGACCACTTGAGGGACTGCCAGTTCGTCAAGCTGTCGGAATATGACGAGAAGGTCGCTGAACTTACTGGCGACCAGAAGCTCAATTTCGAAATGTTCTTTGACGAGCGTGCGGATAATCGGTATTTGAGGCAACGTGTCGATCAGTTGGAACGTGAAAACGCGGCTCTCGTTGAACGGCTCCGCAAGGCGGTAGAAGAACAGTTGCCATGGATTCCATGTTCGCTTAGGATACCCGACCGTGGAGAATACGTTTTTGTCAATGGCAGCCAAGGCGTAGAGGTTCGATGCTGGGATACGATGGACGACACTGACGACTATGACGGACATCCTATCAGCTGGGACGCTTGGTTCAAAGAGAACGAAGTTACTGACGATCCGTACTACTGGATAGATTTTGATGACGTGAAATACTGGATGCCTATTCCGAAGGATCCGGAAAATGATACGAAAGAGGACAATCATGTTTAGTAATTGGGACAATGATTCTATTGGTTGCTTGGCGTACGTGATAGTAGGCGTCATTGGCATCATCATTATCATCTTCATGCTTCGAGGACACGAAGAGAAAGGTACACTTTACTTGATCGGTAATGACGAGCCGATATGTACTGGGACGTTAAAGACTATTTACCATGGATACGGTAACGATACGTACAAGTTCACTTGCGACGATGGCCGGGTGATCCAGGAAGTCACAAACTTTATCATAAAGTAGGGGTCGGTATGCCTAGTGAAGAAACTAACGAACTGATCAGCGCAAAGGAAGCTGCAGACTTAGCGTCCAAGACGGGTGTCGATTCGTTCATGGCTGACGTGAACCGAGCGATTCGGTATGCCTCTAAGCATGGCGAGTACAGTGTTGATATTGATAACTATGGTACTGGCCATACACTAATTAAGACGAAACTGCTAGCGGATTCTATCGAGGTTTTGTTGAAGAGTGCTGGATATCATACGAACGTGGTCTTTAGTGACGATTTCGGCTGCTATCGTTTCTATATCGACTGGACTCCGGAAGAAACCGCATTGCCGGTATTCCCTACCGACGAGGAATGGGAAGAGGCTCGCAAGCGTTTCTCAGTAGCTCAAGACGATGCGCGAAAAATTCATCCAGTAGGACAGCAGAGTGAACCGTTCGCTGAATACGACCGAGAACGCTTCGTGCGAGAGCTCAAGGATGCTAACATGTTGCTGTCTGGCTGGCTTGACGAAGAAACCAAGATGCGTAACAAGATTGAACGATTGGAATTCAATCAAGACTGGCATAAGATCGGACTGTATAAGCATGAGCAAGTTGTTGCAAGACTGCTTGACGGTGACATGGTTATCGGAAAGTTACTCGATGACGGCCAGTTTCTGGTCGAGAACGCCATAGTGGACAATACTGACGGTCACTATTTTCCGACGCATATCGACATTGAAGATATCGAGAGCTGGAAGATTGCAGTTCCTCCTAAGGACTAAATAGCAGCTGCAGTCAATCGTGGATCTTCTTCGCATACAAAGACTTTCTTCTCGAAGGTCTTATTTGTATCCCAAGACATATTGGACAGATGAAGCAGTTCCTTGCTGTTATATGAAGCTATCTGGAATGAGTCCAGACGGTTGGGAAGTCCTTTCCTATCATTCATCTGGTCAGCTTCCTTGGCGATAATGTAGGCTTCTTTTCTGTCAGCATATGAGTAGTTGCCGTCATCGTCCTTCACGACGAATCCGTACCATGTAGGGTGGTTGTTGGATTTCCATTCGTAACGCTCGTGGTCTGCTTCGAGCTCGAATAAGGCTTTTCCGTGGTCGGTTCCTACCGCCCACGGCAATTCGAAGTTCGGAGCATAGCCAACAAAAGCAGCTACGACAATCCTCATGCGGACACCTCGGTGAACTTTTCTGCTCGGCAGATAATGTCTTGACGGCTGTATTTGGTAGCGGACTTGGTCGACGAAATGTCGGTCTCGAATAGGCAGATATAAGCAGTTACCGGAAGGTCTTTGACCTTTGCGTCTTCCTTGGTCATCAATTCATTTTCTGTGTTCTTATATGTTGTTTTCACTGCATCAATGAACTTATCCAGCTTTTCCTGGTTATGTTCCGGCATGCCTTTGATGTAGGTGTCGGTGTATGTCACTTGGATAACATGGATGCTGCCATGCGTATGTTCAAGTAGGCGTACGGTATCGTCGCTGATGTCGGTGAATATTTCACAGTGGCATGCCTTGAACAAGGTCATAGCCGTGTGGATAGAGGTACATTGACGTGGATCTAAGCTGATGTGGTGCCAAATGAGCATGGTTACCCCGCATTGTATGATGAACAGATTACTTTCGCCTTGGTGTCACGGTACATTTCGCCAGTGTATACGCCAATCTCGACGATAGAGTCGACCTTCTGGCCTTCTTGGATATTAAAGCTTTGCTCAAAGATCACGTCCGGGTCGTCATGCCAGCGATACCTGTTGAACTTGTCCTTGCACAACTCTTCCAATGTCGCCTTGTCTACGCAAGCGATAATTGCGGAGTCGTAGCTATCGTAACCACCTTCAGTCAGTTCGACCTTGAACAGCTTGAACGACCCTTCATCGATCAATTTCTGCCGGTGTTCTTCTATGAGCTTTCCGATGTTCTTGTCGAACTCTTCCTTGGTCTCGCATGTCTTGGTCTGCCAAGGGAACTTTCCGAGGACTTTTCTGCCGAACGTGTCCGTGATGTACTCCGTTGTCCTCAAGGTATTCGTCATCGAGTGGAGGATTCCAACGCATACGTCGGAACCTTCGATGTACAGCCTGATACCGCCGTCTGCGATAGGTGTGTATGAGAAAATGTAATTGTACTTGACTTTGGCGTTCACCCAAGTCTCGAAAACTGGCGTCAGTCGGTACTTCTCGATAATATCTTTAACGTCGAAACGCTCTATTTCTGTGGTAAGTATGTCGTATGCCGTCATGCTAGCTAATATAGCAAATAGGCGTTAACTTGTCTATTGACCGCATCGGCGTATTTTGCTATATTGGTAAGCATGAACAGTGCATTGTGTGGCGTAGTATATTGCGGCGACGATGACGATCACGAATATGAACGTAGTTCTCGTCGAGACTTGTGGCGATGGAGAGAATTCCATGGCCGGTTCTGGGCTGAACGGTATCGCCGAAAGATTGAGTTGAAGCTGGATGCCGACGGCAAGCCTATCTACGACGAAGATGCGTGGGGAATGTCCATCGAGACTCGTAAGGAAATTGATGAGTGGAAGTATCCTACTCCGGAGGACATCATCGAAGTGGTGGCATTCCTCTGTCTGCGAAATATTCCGTACGAGCAACAGCATTATGCAGACAAGTTCCCTTGGCGAGCAGTTAACAACTGGGGCGAGGATACTGGCCGATATCGTGAATGTCGAAACAAGTACGAGTATAAGGAAGACCGGCACTGGTGCTGGCTCCGTATCCCGATGAACGAGATGCTGACAATGAACGGAGTACAGTTCGACGGCAAGACGTTCACTGTCGGTGCGAAGAAGTATGACCTTGTGACCGTGATGCAGAGAGTGAGCTTAGAATGCGCCGAGTTTTTGTGAGGTAGATATGGCTAAAGATTCTTATGAATATGCCCATTGTAAAACGTGCTGCTGGGAGCCGACTGGCTATTGTCCAGTCTCGACCAATTTTGGCTGTGTAATCAAGAATGGCCAGTGCCAAGGCTCTTTAGAAGATATTTCCCAAGATAGGTCATATCCACCGTCAGTCCGTAAGAAGGCGGATCGTGAAATGACGAAAGAAACATTCATTGCCCACGGAACCACCTTTTGTGGCGACGGCGAGCCGTGGGAAATCGCTAGAGACCATGCAAGGGGACGGTCGTAATGATTTATAGAGAATTTCAGTGCTATGACGGCAGCGTGACTGAAATCGTAGCCTTTGACGAGGCTGATGAGCATCGTCAGCTGATGATCCTAGACCGCAGTGCTGGCTGTCCCGACGAGAAGAACAAATGGATCGATATTTACAAGGAAGACATGAAGCTGAAGAACAGACTGAAACGGTCAATGAAGGCCGTATGGGAGAGACTATGTCAAAGATAGAATCCGAAGTGCTCCCTTGGGAGACAATCCGTGAACGAATCTACGGTTCGCTTGACAATCCGGTCGGCTACAGACTGTTGTCCGACCTTTATACCAACTTGCCGAAGTATTTCGACGAGGATACGCTGAACCGCATGATCGCCGACTATCCGTATAGCTACGTTAATCCGTATCGTGATAACCAGGTGATGAACCGCCTTATTGAATTGAAGGAACTGGCTCATAAATATACGGTGAGAGACCCATGGTACAGCGTTCTGTCGGTCAAGGTAGTCCTTCCGTACTCGTGCCAAGCGAAGTGTGCCTTCTGCTACAACAAGCATGGCGAGTACGGAAACCAGGTATGCCATATGAGCTGGAAGGGTCTTGACTACGACTCTATTTGTGGTTCCATATTCAAGGTGATGCGTATTGCCGCTGGCCGCCCGATCAGTATCGAGATCACTGGCGGAGAGCCTACTGCCGAAATTTTTGAACTGGAACAGTTCAACACTGCCCTCATGAAGTACGGCATACCGCAGCAAGACCAGATCAAGCGTATTACGCTTACGTCTAACGGATACCAGCTCGGTCATGCATTGTATTCGCTGTCTATGACCACCAAGTACGTCAACTTGTCCTTGCACTCGACCGACTTCGAGGAACGCACTAAGATTTTCGGTACACGGTGCATTCCTAACGACGAGGAAATTGTCAAGCTGACGAACGATGCCGCCGGATACGGCATCGACATGTCCGGCGTGTTCGTCGTGGACGACTTCTCTATGGAGTTGGACAAGTTCGACGAGACGAACAAGTGGTGCGAAATGCACGGCTTGGTGTCTACTCGCTGGCGTTCCAACGTGTTCGAGAAGAACAAGGTCGGACTCAAGGAATTTGCCGAGAAGCTTGCCGACCATCCGTCATACAAGCTTGTCGTATACGAAGAAGCCAAGGACAGTTCCTATGCCATTTTCGCTCGCAACGGCTCCCATCTGGTCTACTTGCTGGACGGAGTAGAAGACGCTACCCAGACTTCTCTCGGCGTGTCCGTACTCATCCGTGCTGACGGAAAGATATTCCACGACGCCGCTTGCACTATGCCGGTGCTCAACTATGGCGAAGAAGGGTTCTTGCCCTTGAAGTATGTCTACGATAGGAAGGATATATGATTACACAGCAATACTTTGAGAACTATTGTCTCAAACTGTTTAATAACGACTGCGAGATTAAGACAGAAACGTGCAGTTCGATGGAAATATATGTCAAATGCTTTTACCATGACAGACTGGTTGCAAAGCTGCATGTCCGTAAGAACTTGACGACGGAAGCTACATTGTATTCGCCAGAGATGAACGGCTACTATACGTCGTACAAGTGGCGTTTCCGCCATCTGTTGAAGAAGCATACGTATTCTGACAGGAACAAGGATAAGGTTATCAAGTTCATTACCAAGCTGGTAAACTCGTATTTCTATAAGCACCCGGACGCCATCTGGGACATTATCGACAAGATTACAGACGACGTGTTCACGTGTGACGTGATTGAAATGTGCAATAAGTTCCGAGACAAGGCTGACCGGCTCCAATACGGATCCGTTCTGTGGAGAACCGAAGAGAAAGAGAAAACGAGGAATAACGATGCCGAAACTGCTGATTAATGGACACAAGGTTAGCCGTAGTTTTAAGCGCAAGTGGACGCTGTTCCGGCTGACGCAGAACTGGTCTATCGAGGACTGGCTGTACCGTCTGCAGCTTATCCAGTACAAGCTTACAGAGAAAAAGCGCATTGAATACTGCGGAGAAAATGCTACCGAAGTTACATTCCACGAATTCCTCTATCATGGGTTCCTCATTGCAGAAATCGCCACGTGGGGCGACAAGAGCGTTATGCTGACTAGGCTGAACCGAATTCGTGGTACGTTCCATGGATTCGATCCGACCAAGAACGACAAGGTCTGCACCGGAATAACCAGCCAGCAGATCTTCGATATGTACTATTGGTATGGCATGGAACTCGTTCTGGGTCATAAGGACAATCACTGCTATCCGCGTCAATGGAAAAAGGGCAACATTGGTTGGCTCCTTATCCGTACGAACGAGGCCGTAGACCGTTTCATCAAGACTGTCCACCAGTCGATGATGCTTGCCGAGTTCCATGACTTCGACGTCAAGAAGCATGCATATAGCGATACGTTGTACTGGATCGGATGGAAGATTCTCCGTGACGCGCTCAAGCGCCCGGTGTGGGCTAACCACTTGATAAGGCGTATGTACGATACCAGCTTGAAGGACAAGTTCTTCAAGCATTACCACACATGGCATGACCGATATGCGATGAAGGCTACACAGAAGTTCGAGGGCGATCCGGATTTCGATGCCTTGGTAAAGATGGACGAAGCTGCAGTTCCGTTCATCTACGAAATCATCAAGGCGCATCCTGATCCGATCGTACATGTACTTGATTTTGTTTACAAGAGGACGGTCAAGTACGATGGATTTGTCACGCTGAAGGACATATGCGCCTCTTGGGTGACATTGCTTCCGATGTGTAGCAACGTGATTCCTAGAACAGAAAAGCCAGCTTGATGCTGGCTTTTTTATTATGCTTTGTGTGGAGTGAGCCCTTTGATGTGCTTGAATGCGTATTCAGCAACATTTGCCAGCTTGACATTGGATACATCAAGCTCATGCCGAATAATCCCAGGTTGATTCATTTCACAAGTATCTGGGTCAAATACTGAAGACTCATTGTTTTTTGTCGTCCAGGTCAATTTTCCGTCAATAAAATGAACATGGTCAATACCGTCTTTCTTGGCGATGATTAACTTGGTATTTACTACGTGCTGAATGACGTTGCTCAGTACATATCCATATTGCATGTATGGATATAAGGAATCTTTGTCTTGTAGAAGGTACTGGGTGCTTGAACGAATTTCTTTCACGGTAAATACGCTTGGACATGACGATATTATGACAGACGCAACAAGTTCTTCAATTATATCGGCCTTTACTGTGCGATCTTTGATCCACAATGCTTCCCATCCTATCCGGTTGATAGCATTACGGTATTCGTCCCTACCGTCATGTAAATAGCCTCCATTCGGATTGTCCTTGGTTTTTGGTATGATGGGTTCGTCAGTGATAAGGAATTCCGGACGGATCTGTAGCCTAGCGCAGTCGATTTCCCAGAAATCATGCATTGAACCAGATATTCCTAGTCCACAATAGTTAGATTCGATTATGCAATGAATGACCGATTTATTGTTGTCCTCGTTGCGCTGTAGATAGTACGGCGTTCCCGGACATGGACTAAGACGGTCAATTGTCTTTAGTATGATATTCTTTCCAACATGAAGGCATATGTTAAACGGATAGAACGACTGGTCTGCCTTCTTGGTATATACCAAGTTTTTTCCAGTCCACCGTTCGATGAGTTTACCGACACGTTCTACGAATGGGAATGTAGTCACAATTAGCTGCAGTTCCCTCAATGCCTTGAGAATCTCGAAACGCTTATCGAATGACTGGTATTCTTGTTCTTTAGTCTTGGCGAGAATTGCCCTCAGTTCGGCAACACGGTTCTTGTCGTATGCAGACGGGGCCTTCATGGTCATGATTTCTTCGTCAATGTGTTTCTTGACGATGGCGATCCGTTCGTCGTATCGATCTTTTTTTGCCTTGTACAATGCCATCTGGGCTTTGTCGTATTCCTTCTGAGCAAGGTCTAGGACTGCCTTTTTGGATTTCAATGTGAAATCGGCTGCTTCTATGTTCGACCGATGTGACTGATCGGCGTAGTCAAGTTCGTTTTCTAGATAACTCATTACACCTCCTTTGCTTGAGGCGGCGGATTTCGTTCCTCGTCCGGAAGCAATGCGAGGTACTTGTCCTCGTAGTACCGTTTCCAGTAGTTGGCTTTAGCAAGCTCTTCACGCAACGGACAGTCCAAGTTGAGGTCGAACTGGAATGTTCCATCTTCGTGGCTTGCCATCATCGCCTTGACGAACCCAGCCTGGTACAGTTTCTGGTATTCGGTCTCCAAGCACCGTTCTACATTCTTCTTGAACTTGCGGAGCTGTTCGAGTTCTTTCAGAAGTTCTGCTGGATCCGGTTTGTGCAAGTCGTCAATGACAGGACCGGTCTCTATATGGACTGCTCCTAGCCATTTTTTGTACAGAGTGTGAACGAGGATCTTGTACTGGAGGTTGAGGTTTCCGAAATGTTCATCCGTCCAGTCGCACAACTGAGGATATGCTACCATCGGAATGACTTCCGATGCAAGTCGTGGTTCTCCGTTCACGATAGTGTCCGGGACTGTACCGATAACGTGTGCGTGACCACGTGCGCTTTTGTGCGGATAAAGTGCAATAGCTTCATCTGGTGTCTCTGCATCGACGAGAACCGGATCAACTATGCCCGGAATTTCTTCCTCATATACGGGGGAGAATCCCCAGATGACTAGATAATGGGTCTTGGACATTGAGTACCTCGTGTCAATAGATGGTTTGTCAAGAATATAGCAATTGATTGACATCGTGTCAGCAGATTGCTATATTATCGGCATGCAAAAGACTGAAATTAAGTTATTTTCCGACTCAAACCTGACCGCGCTGGAGAGCTCGGTCAACCGGTTCTTGGAAACTCTGGACAAGGACGACGTGGTTTCCGTAGTGGTCAACAGCAGCGACCATTGCCTAAAGGGCACCTATCTGCGAGCAAGCGACTACTGTACGGTCTATACGGTCACGGTCACCTACAGATACAACTATACCGACCGACAGATCACATATGAGCTTAACTTGCTGGACAAGCAGATATACGAGCTGATTCACAATGCCGACCAATACGACATCAACACAATCTATCTGGGCAAGTATGAACGTACTCTTCCGGTCAATCGTGTTTGGGGAATGTCCGAAAATGACGTTTTGGCCAAAGTCAAGGAGTCCAAGGAATACAAGAAACTTGAGCAAGATATCGTAGACAAGTGGTGGGCTCAAGATACTGAATGGATGAATGGAAATCTGAACTGGGGATTGAAGGATGACGTTTGAACAATTCAAGACATGCGTTCGTGCTTACTTTCCTAACGTTCGCTTCTATGACAAGCTGGTGTACTTGTTCCCCAATGATCTGACCAGGCACAGCCACAATAACGACGCCCTCGTACAGCTTTGCGTGGAATTCAAGCTTCCGTATGCTCGCATTTTGATTAGGAATTTCTGGAAAGCCGAAACCCTGGTTATCGGGTTCAATGATTATCCGAGCGTAGACAACGGGTATGCGGACTACAGCTATTCGTTTAGCGGAAACCCTCATTTGATGTATGATGACACCTATTTACTTCGTCTGTTGAAGCTTGCTCACGACTCGAACTGCTTCCACTACAACAAGGTGACGTAATGAAATACGTGGGAATTACCGAGACTTATGACCCGTGCTTCGTTCCGGACTGGGAGACCCATCTGCTCGAAGCCAACGTCGTCATATCCAAGGAGCTATCGGACGAGATGGTCGAGAAGCTCCTTATCGTACAAGACCGAGTGATCTTCCATCATACCGTGACTGGTCAGGGCGGTACTGACTTGGAACCTCGTGTCAAGACGCCAGAACACGAGTTCGAACAGTTCGTGAAACTGGTCGACCGTGGGTTCGACACCACTCACTATGTCCTCCGTCTGGATCCGATCGTTCTGCTGAACAAGGAATGCCAGGACAACATATACAAGGTTCTTGATATGTGGAGCGGCTACGCAAAGGAACATGGGATTGTGTTCCGATGCCGAGTATCGGTCGTCGACTTGTATCCTCATGCGGTGCTTCGCATGAGGAACAAGGGCGTTCCCCTTCTGTGGAAGACCTTCAAGGCTCCCAAGTCCGTGTTCCGCCGTACAGAGGAAATCCTCGGCAAGTATACTGAGTGGTTCCACTTCGAAAGCTGTGCGGAGACCGAATTGACGGCAGACTTCATCGACAAGCTGGGATGTGTGAGCTACAAGGACTTGATCCTTCTGCACGTAAACGGCGACTCGTACGGTCAGCCGGTAAACAAGCAGCGTGACGACTGCATGTGCCTGGCGAAGCGCCAGATCCTCGGCACGATCCCAAGACGCTGCCCACATGGATGCCTTTATTGCTTCTGGCAAGACTAGAGAGGATTTATGGTTCTATATTATCTCGAAAATCAAAAGGATACGCAGCTACATTTGTATTACCGAACTGGCGGTGACTGTGGTGGAGAACATTACGACGGCACCAATGAGCTGACCGAGGCTAGATTTTTTCTTGACAAGAAAACTGCCGAATCACATATTGCTAAGGCAAATAACTGGTGGACGAAGTATGATTTCAAGGTGAAATCAATCACCGCTGATGAATTAATGGAGATGGTCGCTGCCAAGAAACCTAGCGTCACGTCGTTTGCCATTGAAGACTGGAGTAACTGATGGCGTACCAGACAGTCTATAAGGTATACAAGGACTATCATTGCAGACTAGGTGTCCATAGGCACCTAGTCGGCTATTTCAAGTCCGAATCGCTTGCTTGCAAGGAAATCAACTATCTACGTTGCCACGAGCTTGAAATCGGTCACCATGTAGAGTTCCGTGTAGAAACTGAACCGGCGACTCTGTATCCGGACTTGGTCGCCAGATGGGAGCGGCAAGACCGTGAGGAAGAACTCGAACGTCAGAGAATGTTTGATCCTATTCCTTTGCCCAGAATGCGTAAGAGATGGCCAGCGCTGTTCGCTAATCTCAAGATTGACGAGGCAATAGATTCATTCCATCAAAAAACGGCGAACAACATGATGTCGTTCGTCCGTTCGTTATCCAGGAAACATCGTTGCCGCTAGCGATTTATCTGCCGTTTTGTAGTGCTTTCATGTACGAACTTGACTGCGTCCATAATATAGCGAGTGTAGGCGGAAACCTTATCATTTAGTATCGCCACGACATCATCTTCTTCGAGGACGTCGGCCTTCAGTTCGCTCATTGTTGTCAACGATGCCAGTTTGACCTTGTGGTACTCGCGGCAAGTCGCCACGTTTGGCGCAAGCAATCCGGACAATACCACTGACGGCCCAGAAATGTAGAGCAGCGCGTTGTACGGGTCTATCTCGACCGCTTTCACATAATATGCCGTGCGGACGATGCCTTCATTCACAGCAATCCAGTGCTGCAGAAGGTTTCCGCTGATCGTTTGAAGGATCGGCTGTACACTTTGTTCCAACTTACTCTTGATATCTTCCGGCTCGACAAGTGATTCTTTTTGTTCTTCGCGGAGTTCCTTCATCAGCGTACACATCGCTGCCGACGGCGACGGAAATGCCGACAGCCGTTCAAGAAGGTCTCTCTTTTCGCAACTGAACGTGCATCTTATATTGTCCTTGAACTGGCGGTACAGTCGCTCGAAAGCGTCCAGCGCGACGATGACGTCGTATGACATTAGGTTGAGTGGCGTTTCCATTTTAATCCTCGTGGAGTTTATACGGGTTTTTCGTAGCCTTCGTCACCGTTAGAAGGCGCACAGCAGAATGAGAAGTGCGCCAAAGGCTACATGCACTTCCTCATCTGACGCTCTGTAGTCCTTATCTGCTATCATATAGGAATGTACCATCAAGCATCCGAATGAAATCAGTAGGAACCACTGTGTTAGTTCTACTGAGCCTACGCCAAACATCTTGACAAGTACGGCCTTGACGATACCGGCAAGAAAGAGACCCCATCCGATGATCAATGAAAATGCTCCGATGAATCGTTTCATTATTGCTCCTTGATATATTTGAGTAGTTCCTGGACTTCCTTGTTCTTCTTTGCTTTCTTGTCCAAGAAAGTCATTGTATGCAATGCCATATTCTTGGCGAATGCTTCAGACGTGCCGTACCAGCTGTTAAGGTTTTCGACCATCTTGTCGAATTCCCTGCGGCAGTCGCTCGCCCACTTTCCAGAATCGAAAATCGGCTTCCAGATCCTGTAGTACATGTCCAGCTTTTGTCGGCTGGAATTGCCTTGACCGATGAGAAACCCTTCCTTGAACAGTTTTCCCTTGTATATATCTTTATAGTCGGTTCCGTCCCATAAAGGAATTGCGATGGAGTAGTGAGGCTTTCCCTTGCTGTCATAGGCAAGGCCGTTCACTTCTGCGAATCGGACAGAACCCGGCGACAGTGAAATGCCTTCATCTTCGTAGTCGACTTCCTTCAGTCCGCCGTGGTCGAAGTTGAACTTCAGAGAGAAGTTTTCTCCCCAACCGTCGGAAATCTGTCCGTTCAAGTCTTCACGGAGACCATCAAGGTATGGCCTAATCGATGTACAGTTCATTAAATCACTGGGCGTTCCGCAGCATAGCTGCTCGTCGATCGTCGTCATGAAGCAGACATACAGCTTGCCGTCCCTAATAGTGACGTGCTGCGTGATGTCGATGACGTGTGTTCGCAAGTCCGGCAGCAAGTGGTGGAGGCATTGGGCAAGGGACAGCTCCGTGTCGAATTCGAACACGGCCAGCTTGGTTTCGAGTAATTCGACGAGCTTGATCATCTGCTCGGCGGTAAGCTCTACTGGATAGCCGTCATCGTCTTGGACATAAAACGGCGCTAGGAATCTGATTTGTGTATGGAACATATTTACCTCGTTATTGGCTAGTCGTGGATTTCATACGGGTTTTCGTAACCTTCGTCTCCGTGGTACAATCGCAGCCAGCGCAGGGTTTCTTCCATGTCCACGTCCGGATAATACTTTTTCCATGTGTCGAATGCGTCCAGCGGCTTGTCTGGCTTCGTGCGTCTGGCGCATTCCCAGTCGAGTGCGGCTTCGAACTTGTTCTTGATGTCGCCGTTGTGGTAGTGGTGTCCAGACCATGCGCGGTGGATTTTGTGGGTGAGCTTCTTGCCTAGAAGTGGATATAAGATGATCTTGTCTAGGTCATGGAACGGGAAGTAGAAGCCCTTGTACAAGGCAAGACGGTTCAGTGCCTTGTGGTGAGCCCACGTATACTTGACACAGTCGATGCGTTCCTTGAAGATTTTCTTGATTGTCTTGAACATGTCACCAAATATAGCAAATAAATTGACTCTTGGAATCGTTTTTTGCTATATTTGGTTGCATGAATAAGAACTTCTGGATATTCTTTCTGCGATACTTATGGGGATTCTGCATCTCATTTCTGTCGATCGCGTTCGTACTCCTTTACGGAATTACTTGGCTAAGCATGGTGCTTGTCCTGTCGGTCGCAGTCGTGGCCGAACTGATCGGCGAAGGACTGCGCTGGCTAATCTGCAACATATACGGATTCTTGGGGCCGACTTGCCGAGAAGGCGAGGACTTGAGGAATCCGCTGTCTCGATTCAGCAAATGGTTTTTGGAAAGGTTTAAGATCTGATGGGTATAAAGATTATTGATTACAAGGGAGCCAAGCTCCACTACAAGGAACGCTGCTACGAACTTTACCGTATTTATCCTAACGGAAAGGAATGGTTCTGCGGATACTTCCGTAGCAAGGAAGACTACGATATCGAGCTGGCTCGCTGCCAGAACGAGGAAGCCGGCCCAGACGAATATGTCATCAAGGAGATACCGTCCAAGGGCATTCCTCTATACAAGATCCACGACATTGTCGAAGACCGCAAGCGCTGGGCTGAACAGGAACGCCAGCGTGCGATCGAGCTCAAGCGGTTGGAAGCCGAGGCCGCCTTGCGCCGTATCGAATACGAGCGTGAGGAACGTGAGTGGAAAGAAAATCATCCCGGTCAGAAACGTCCATTGAATCGGCGACGGTTCCCAGAACTGCTCGGTGGATTTACCAGCAGCAAGTATCCTCTGTCATGTCCGGACGGTATCCGCACTGCACTGCGTTTCCTATATCCGGATTCGGAACAGAAGTTTGTAAAGGCGACGGAGTTCGCCAAGACAATTAAGCCTCGTAGGAGGAAGAAATAATGGATGAAGTAATTGGACGTAGAATCGACAACGTGACAATCTCCATGGTAGAGACCTTGTTGAAGGAGTACAAGGCTATCGAGGACAAGTATGATAAGCTGAAGTACGACTCGCTTACTAAATCTAGACATACGTTGCTGAAGACCCTTTCCTCAATTCCACGTGAACAGCGTACGGATGCCGAGTCTGAAATGTTTTTGTATCTGCTCAATACGAACATAGCAGAAATTGGTACAAAGGAAGACAAGGTCGCCGAGCTGGATGCGGTTGCTATAAAGGTGGTGAAGCTGGTTTCCGATGCGGTCAAGGGAAAGTTCATTATGCCTCTTGACCGACACCGGGAATTCATGCAAGTGAAGGAAGTGACACTGACTGGTACTGCACCTAACTACACAGTGTGGTTGTCTGGAGTTGTACTCCGTACTAGTGGTGTCATTAATCAAGACGGAGTCGCTGTGGTAAATCTACACATTCAGCACCAGCAGCTCACACTGATCCAGATTGTCGACATGGCAACAATACAGAAGGATTTCAAGGAATACTGCAAGACAGTCATGTCGAACGTCGACTTGTTCAAGGTAATGTGCACTAACCCGATGGAGTAATTATGATAGGTATTACGGCAAAGGAATTGAAGGAAGCTCTTAAGGACGTGCCAGACGATTACGTTGTTCGTCTTGATGCTCCTACTGGTGCAGTCGGCATACCGTGCGGTAACGACCGTGTCGGCCCGTTGATCGACGAGTGCCATTACCGTCTTAACGAAAGGTATTCCGAGGTAAAGTCGGTCGATATTGACAATGAGTTCAAGGAAGTTATCCTGAACTTGTATATTTCGCTGGAGGAATCCAATGACTGAGTTCCTTGATAATTCCGAACTGGAAGAAATGCGTATTCTTGAGCAAGAGTTTCGTGACGCCGACGGTACTATGTCAGACAAGTTGGATGCCGCTTATTCTAAGTACCAAGGATGCCCATTCATGGACGAGCATACGTTCTGGAGACATATGGCGTATATCGTGGCGGAAATTACTACTACGACGGCTCGTGCAATGAAGTCGGAACACGAGAACATGCTTGCATATCGGTTCGAGCTTGAAAAGCGTTCAAAGGAATTCGGTTTCGAGAATAAGAGCCATATGGATATCAAACAACAATGGGAAGACCACAAGAAATCTGTACACGCAAAGCTGGATGAGCTTAGAACGCAAAGGGAAGGAACCACATGAGCTTCTTGCTGTATTTATTCGACCATTTGGTTGTATTTGTCGTAATTGTGATTTTAACAGTCATCATGACGGCTGTTATCGGTCTGCCGTTTATAATCAAGGGTATACTGACTAATTACGGAATACCGCTATGCTGGCAAGTTTGGGTGTTCGCTTCGCTGGCTTGGTGGATGGCGTTGTTTGTATTTTTTGTGTATGTATTGGATATTCTTAATCATAAAAATAAAGGGAACAACTTATGAAAAATACTTTAATAGTTAACTTGTACGGCGGACCTGGTTCCGGGAAGAGCTCCGGCGCTGCATACATCTTCTCGAAGTTGAAGATGGCTGGCATCGACGCGGAATACGTGACCGAGTTCGCCAAGGACAAGGTGTGGGAGAACAACAAGGAAGCATTCAAGTGCCAGTTCTATATCTCTGGCAAGCAATCGTTCCGTATCTCTCGCTGCTACGGAAAGGTAGATGTGATCATCACCGACTCTCCGATCCGTCTTGGCAAGATCTACGCCGATTTGATTGGTCGTCCGCAGCTCGGATTAGCTTGTCTGGAAGAGGCTAACCAATATCCGGCTGGCAGTACGCTAGAAATCTTCCTCAACCGAGTGAAGCCGTACAGTACCAACGGTCGAAACCAGACCGAGGAAGAGGCCAAGGAAATCGACAAGACACTTCGTGACCTCTTGGATACGGAATGCAAGGCTCAACACAATGACTTGCTTGAGTTTGATGGAGACCAAGAAGGCTATGAGCGTATATATCACTATGTTAAAGACTTGCACCAATCTAGAAAGGAAACTTTGGAGGCTATAAATGGATTGGGAACCTCAACCTAACGTGACTGGAGAGTTCCCTATTGGGAACGAATATTCGCTATCTGGACTGTCGTTCGATCCAGGTAGGGAAGCTCGTAGCGCAAGCTATGAGGAATACTTGGCGAACCGTAAGAAAGCCGAAGAGGAAGAGGAGAAACGTCGCAAGAGCCGACGTGATACCGACTTCGCTGTCAGCATAGCTCTGCTGGGTGCGATGTAATTAAGAAAGGCGACCGAAAGGCCGCCTTTATTTTAATCTTCATCTTCCAGCTTGAACTTGAATGTCTTGAATTCTTCCGATAACTCATTTCTATGAATTTCTATGAATGATAGCAAAAATTGCATATTATATCAAGGAGTTCATAGAGCTGAGTTCTTGCTTCATAGTCCGGCACGATTCATCCGCTAGGAAGAACTGCAACCTCCGGTCTCTGGGGCTGACAAAAGTCACACCTTCCTTCTGGTATACAGAAGGGCAAGCATCGGCGGAACAACCGCCTACGGCTAATCGCGCCGCAATATTTTCGTCGGTCTGGACGAGTCCAGCCAACCACTGTCCGTAGAATTTGAGGTTTACCGCCGCATTAGCGTCACGGTCATGATGACAGCCACATACCGGGCATGTCCATTCACGGTCAGCGAGAGTTAAATTGTCATTATGATAGCATCCGCAGTGCGAGCAGTAACGACTACTTGCATAGAACTGCGGAGCGAATATGAGCTTGATACCAAGCCATTGACACTTGTATTTAAGAAATTCCTTTATCCTACCGAAATTGGCGTCTAGTACGCTGGATGCAAGATTGTGGTTCTTCGCCATATTACCGGGTCGAAGAGTCTCCATCACAATCATCTTTGGCTTCAACTTGTAGGTCAGGTCGGATGTCATCTGGTGAGCGTGGTTTACCCTGATGCAAGTGACCTTGTGCCATGTCTTGGCCAACCGCTTCCTAGCCTTCTTGCGGTTCTTTGACTTCTTGTGTTTCCTAGATACCGCCTTCTGTAATCGCGTGATACGAGTTATATAGCGTCGGTATGCCTTCGGATTGGAATATACTATGCCGCTAGAAGTGATACCAGAATCTTTCACACCGAGGTCAATACCCTCGATGTCATCGGAAGTAATTTCGATGTTGGGCGAATACAGCGGTTCTATATCGACATGGTAGGCGAACGACACCGACCAGTGACCCGTAGGGTCTACCGATACGGTAGCCATCGCAATAGGCGTCTTTTCCACGCCATCCGGTATCTTGATATAGTCCTTCTCGGCTAGTCTTACTCTGCCGAGCGTAGGAAGCTGAACGAAATCACGACCGATGAATACTCCGCCCGAACACCGGAACGATTCGTCTACACCGTACTTATGGAACCGTGGATGCTTGGCTAATCCCTTGAAGAACCGCTTCCATGCGGCTCCGAGGTCGATTAGTGCCTCCTGGCCGCAGAACTTGGAGACTTCCGTCATCCACTTGTTCTCTGGCAGTTTCTTGTGAATGCACCATTCCTTATGCCAGTCGATGGGTGTACCGAGCTTGCACTTCGGCTTTTCACCTTCTGGCGTATTGGCCTTGGCTTCTTCGTATGCAGCGTTCTGGACAGCGAGCTTCCAGTTGTATGCACGACGAGCGACAGCGCACATACGGTACATCGTCCGTATCTGAGCCTTAGTCGGCAGTAAGCCTATCTTTCGTCCGCACTGCTGTTCCATACAAACCAAAATGCCCAGCGAACGCTTATTGTGGAAGTCTGCATTCGCCGGGCACATAAAAGTCCGTTTCTCTTTATATACGAGGACTTCCACATACTCGCATATACCAAAAGTTTATATATGTGTCACATATTTTATCGCGTTTATACACAAAAATCACCAGAAATACCTAGAAATTCATAGAAATCTAGGTATCAGCTGTTATCCCAGAATATAGCAATTAGGATGACAAACTGTCAACTTTTTGCTATATTCTGGACATGAGTGATACAACATTTGCATTGATATTGATCGGAAGTATAACGATTGGGGCTGCGCTCGTCATTTTAGGCAATTATGTGTACGGGTATTGTCGTGCTAAACGAGCTGAAAAGGAACACATACATAACATGTGCTATCCGTACCGTATCGTCCGTCTAGGAGACAACTCGTACGCACTGCAGCACTATGTAGTTCCCGGCAAGCGAGCGTCTAATGCCTACTGGACTACTATGAAGAAGTACGGTTGGCTGCCGGATGCCCAAGATGAAATGAATGATCGCATGGCTGCATTGATCGCCGACCGAGCACGGATAATTGCCAAAGAGGAACGTGAGAGAATGGCCGACGAGGCGAACAGTGTCTCGTACGTGGTCGATTATATGCCAGAATACAATGACATTATGGAAGTGATCAAGACGATCGACTGTCCGAATATCGACAAGGTGACTATCGACAAGGTTTGCAGTCCGGCGTTCATGCTGAGGCCGGACGTAGTAGGAAAGGAAGGAATGATATGACTCCATACGAAGAATTGGTTGCGATTGTTAACAGCATGGGCAAGGAAGGCAAGTTTGTCTTCATAGTGGATGCAGTCCATGAACTTACTGACAATGAACTGTCCCAAGACATTAAGAACTGCCAGTACCAGCTGTTCCATTTTAATATGGTAGAAATGACATTCGCATGGCTGTCTAAGCTCATTGATGAATGTCCGGACGATACCAAGTCAAAGATGGCAGTCGTGCTGTACCAGATGGAACGACTTGTCGTGCATACTGCGATCGAGGGTTCACAAGAACCAACGTCGGTCATGCGAAAGATAATGACTCCGAATGGCGAGATTAGTGAACCGAAGCATGCTATTATGACCAAGCGCATGCTGGAAACGGTTCTTGGACAAGCGCAAGCCGCTTGTATCCAGGTTGAACACGTTTTTGATGTTAAATACGACAAAGAATCTATGGAGATAAAATAATGGATATAACGAACATTTCTATCAAGGAACGCCGGAAAAACACCACGGAGGCCGGTGTGATGGTCTCTACCACCACTGAATTTTCTGAAGTAGATGTCCAGCTCTGCAAAGACGAACAGATGTACTTCTATAATCGTCCGACGGGAGCATTCACAGCATTTGTTTGGACAGATCCTACCTATGGCGGAACATCTTTCACGATGGATTCCATTGACGACTATGGTTGGCATTCCTGGACAAAAAAGTTCCTTGACCCCGAAGAGGTAAAGCAGATTATGTTTGGCTACTTGGAGCAGCTCCCTGAAACGGGAGCGTCCGAAGAAAATTGGAAGGCTTACTTCTGTGACAAATTGGGCTTTGACTTTGACACCCTTAACTGATCGCTGAGAAATACAAATGAAGTATGATTTGAACGCATAGCAGACGACTTCAGCAAGAGGATCGAAGATGAACGTTCTAACAGCACTGCCTAAGTACGGTATCGGGAAGTAGCACTTGGGAAGATTATCACCGACATGTTTTTGACAAGCTAGATTATGACGTGCACGATAGAAGAAATCAAGAAAACGTTCGACTTCCTTATCGAGGAAGGCTACGAGGATCGATATGAGTCGTCCGTTGTGGAAAGGGACGAAGTCAAGTCAATCGATGTCACGGATACGTGGCTCGGAACAACCGCGTTCTCGTTGGAGCCATACAAATCCGGCGATACCGATGGGTTCCTCATCACCTTCCCCGGTGATGATCGTGACAGCATCCTCGTAGGCTACACGGAGGACAGCAATCCGTGGGCACCGATGGCGACCGAGCTTGACAAATATGACCAAGAGAATCAGTTATCAACTGAAAAGCGGTTAGCAATCTGGGAGAGGAAACTTGACGATGTATTGGACAGGGAAAACGAGCTGTACGCGGATAAGGTAGCGCTCGAAATCAAGTGCAGCACCATACCGACTTGGGCGGCCTTCCCCGGACTGGACGAATGGAAAAAGCTGGCCAGTCCCGGTGACTATGTGTTTATCTTTGACGCATGCCCGTCACCATTGAGAATAAACTTTGACGGAACTGGCTTCACCGACGTCCACGGATACAAGTTCGACATGGAACAGTGGAAAGCGTTGACGTGGATTCCGTGGCCAGAAGTGAATAAGCGAAACGACTAGATAAAAGGAGTTGTACTATGTTCTCAAAAATTAAAATTGGATATCAACAATGGAAAAAGAAAGATTTGTCTATTGATGATGGCTTAGGGGGCATTAAAGTTATTGATGGAATATACTATTATGAATGGGACGCCGCAATGAGGGTGGCGTCTAAGGTAAAGGGCTATCATATTCCATCACACGAAGAATTTATGAAGGCCATTGAACTATGCAAGTGCAAGTATGAACCGTGTGAACAAATTTGGAATTTCTCGTACACCGGGATCGAATCATTTACGAAAAAGTTTGGGTTTATTCCTGGTGCCGGATATGAATTTGGTCATTCAGCATATACCATTAGTGGTATTCAAGTTGATACCGGATTTATTTCTAAAGACTGGGCACGCTACTGGTGTAGTGATTTAGCAAAAGACACTGAAACAACAATGTCAAGAGCCCATCATTTTGTAACTATTACCGATAAAGACGATATATGGATTGGTCGTGACTCTAGTTCAATGTGTTACCGAGTAAGGCTAATTAAGGATAATGATGTTGTTGAAACTTGCGGACTAATTCATACAATAGAAAGATGTATAAACAAGTTAAAGGAAAAAAGACAATGAGCGAATTAGACTTGACAGCGTTTAAGGCAGAAGTGAAATCCTTAATCTGCAGCCGTTTGTGCAAAGACACAAACGCAATGTGGATGGCATCCCAACTGGTAAAGGATTACGACGGGTATATCCAGTATGTTGAGAAATACTTTCCTACTGACCATAAGGAGGCTAATAAGTGTGCCGTCGGTATTCTTGCGATGCGAGACTCCCAATTTCATCCAGATAAGTATAAGAAATATGACATGTCTTCCGGGTTCGATGTGCATTTCTTGTCTAGACTTATCTTGGAAGATGAGGATGTCGTGGCCATCAATCAGCTTGAGGATGATGTTATTGCGGAACTTGACAAGGAGTAAGCTTATGGATCATAAGGAATTGAGAGCTTGGACAGCATCCGAAATTGACGAATACGACGACGCAAGGCTGGAACTTGCCGAAGACGGCAAGATTGACTGCACTAGAGTGTATATCAAGGACGAAGCCGATGCGGTTATTACGGAATTGAAAGAAGATTACCATGAAGTCCGTAGCCGCTTGCAAACTGCAAACCTCATCAATGACGAACAGAAGGCGAAAGCAGACAAAGTACTATCTTGCTTAAAGTGTCTCGTGATGCGTGACCTTATCAAGGATTGCCCGGAGAAGAAATCCGCCATCGAAATCGTAAAAGAGTACGACTTATGGTGACTACCGACACAAGAATATATGGAGAAGTAAACCATGGATACAGAAGAAATCAAGCGCGGTCTTCGTGCCGAAATCAAGAAGCGTGAGACCGAGCAGTATGCTACGTTCCAGTGCAATGTCCGGCAGATGTGCAAGGATGTGCTCGACAAACTTGAAGAACAAGAAAGTCTTATCAAAGAAATGAAAGACGCTGCAGCCGATATAGGTCTTAAATGGCACGATTATGATGCTGGCGAGGATGCGTGGGAAGACCAGCATACTGGTAAATGGGTAAAAATTGCAAAGGAGACACCTTATGCAAATCAGTAAACTCAAGAAAGAAATCAACGACGAGCTCACCACGATGGAGTCTCACTTCGGCGACATGGACATCAAAGAACTGTCCCTTGTAGATAGGTCAGATCGGCTTGACATCAGCTATAAGACGGAAAGCCCGATCGAACCGCGTAAGGCAGCACTGGACGCCATCAAGGACAAAATCAGTGACGCAGTGCGGTACTTTAACGAGGACTTTGGGCCACTCTCCGGTCCTGAAATTGAGAGCATAAAGTCGTTGGAGTGTTTGATGTTCGGTAGTGCTGATTAAATGTGGCGGATTATTGCTACCATAGCGCCAACATAAAGGTAAAATAATATAGTTTAATGGATAGAACATAACACAATGGTAATCTTATGAGCAACACAAGCAGCATGACATCGGTTCAGGATGTTCTGAAATGTCTTCACGAACACGGTGTACAAGGAAACTCCGCCAGGATGGAAGTGGTCAATATGCTAGACCATAAACAGGTAAATACCGACTACTGGTATTCGCCAAAATCAATCGCCAAGCAGTTAAACGATTTCATAACGTTTTGCCTTACCGGCCTATGCGGCGAAGTACCCGAACCGGAGAAAGCCATCCTGAGCAAGCTGAAAGTTGAACTGAACAAGGCGGAAGACCGAGTTGTAATTTATCTTGCCGATGAAATCATTGGTCACATTTTCTGGTGCAACGATATGTATACTCTGTGTTGGGAAGCGTACAATATCAATCACCTAGAACAACAGTTTGAATCGTGGAACTTCTCCGGCAAATTTGACATT
>Ga0310694_10001134_pt1 | contig 31315 bp, 29 predicted proteins | sample 174DNAGHGhighgp2_FD_203884 | JGI IMG/M metagenome (GOLD analysis project Ga0310694, IMG submission 203884) | Sheep rumen microbial communities from Palmerston North, Manawatu-Wanganui, New Zealand - 1742 DNA GHGhigh gp2 (v2) (version 2) | ecosystem: Host-associated > Mammals > Digestive system...
ATATCGGCTATGTCGGCCAGATCACGGAAGTGAATCCGAAGATCCTCTTTGATCTCATCAACCAGGATTTCCTTCCGATCGTTGCACCGATCGGTATGGATGATAAGTACGAGAGTTATAACATCAATGCGGATGATGCGGCGTGCGCGATCGCTAAGGCGGTGGGCGCCGAGAAACTCGCATTTCTTACGGATATCGAGGGACTTTACCGCGATATCAACGACAAGTCGAGCTTCATCTCCAGCATCAATGTGACGCCGGCCAGGGAGCTCATCAATGCCGGGATCATCGGCGGCGGCATGCTTCCGAAGCTCGGCAACTGTATCGATGCGATCGAAAGCGGCGTACAGCGTGTGCATATCTTAGACGGACGGCTGGCACACTGCCTGCTGCTCGAAGTCTTTACCAGCAGCGGTGTCGGGACCATGATCTATCCGGACGGGGAGGCCCTTTGAAATGAGCGTAAAAATGCAAAGCTATGTGGAACTGGCGGAGGGAGCGCTGCTCCATACCTATAACCGGTATCCGGTGGTACTGGACCACGGGAAAGGCGTACGCCTTTATGATATTGACGGGAAATCCTATCTGGACTTTGTTTCCGGCATCGGCGTCTTTGCGCTGGGCTACGGCAACGAGGAATACAATGAGGCTCTGAAGGAGCAGGTGGATAAGCTCCTGCATACTTCGAACTATTACTACAACGTGCCTGCGATCGAAGCGGCGATGGCGGTGAAACGGATCTCCGGGATGGACCGGGTCTTCTTTACCAACAGCGGCGCGGAGGCGGTCGAGGGTGCGATCAAGGCAGCCAGAAAATATGCGTTCTTAAAAGACGGACGCACGGACCATGAGATCATCGCGATGGATCATTCTTTCCACGGGAGGACCTTCGGAGCTCTTTCCGTAACCGGCAAAGAAGCATACCGCGCACCGTTTGAGCCGATGATCGGGAATGTGCGTTTTGCAAAGTACAATGATCTGAACAGTGTCCGTGAACTTGTCAACGAAAAGACCTGTGCGATCATCATGGAAACGGTACAGGGCGAGGGCGGGATCTATCCCGCAGACAGCGCCTTTTTAGGAGGCGTGCGGGCGCTCTGCGACGAGCATGACATCCTGCTCATCCTGGATGAGATCCAGTGCGGTATGGGCCGCAGCGGTGAATATTACGCATGGCAGTGCTACCGGGTAAAACCCGATATCATGACGAGCGCAAAAGCGCTCGGCGGCGGCGTACCGATGGGCGCATTTATGATGACGGAAAAAGTGGCGCAGAACTCGCTTGTTGCCGGAGACCACGGGACGACCTACGGCGGAAACCCGCTGGCCGGTGCCGGTGTCGTGGCGACATTAAAACAGTATGAGAAACTGCATGTCCTGGAAAACGTTCGCGAAGCCGGGGCATATCTGTACGAGCAGCTCGAGGCAGTTAAAGCCGAACGCGGTGATATCATCGACCATCGCGGCATCGGCCTGATGCAGGGGCTGGAGTTCGACCATCCGGTGGCGGAGATCCTGAATAAGGCACTGGAACACGGCCTGATCCTGATCAATGCCGGGACGAACATCATCCGTTTCCTGCCGCCTCTGATCATCCGGAAAGCGGATGTGGACGAGATGATCGCCATTCTGAAGGAGTGTCTGTAATCTGATGTCTGTCCGGGGCAAAACCTATCTGTATCTGATCCTGGCGGGGATCCTTTCGCTGGTGCTTTTTCTGCGCTTTATGCCGAAAAAGGAAGCGGAGCCCGGGGTGGATGAGAACGGAGTCCTGACGTTAAAACTCTGGTATACGGATGAAGCGCTGACCGATTACATCAACAGTGCGGCGCTGCATTATTATGACGATACGGGAGTCCGTGTCGAGCCGGTACTGCAGACGGGACTGGAATATCTGGACGCGATCGGGACGGCTTCCTACGAGGGGACGGATGCACCGGATCTTTACATCATCGGAACGGAGCAGATCGAACGGGCGGCGCTGGCGGGACTTGCCGCACCGGTCACGGATCCCGAGGAGGTCCTGACGGTCAACAATTATCCCGAACGAGCCCTGCTGGCGGTGGAGTACCGCGGGGAGCGGGTCGCTTACCCGTTGTATTACGAAACGGCGTTCCTGCTGTATAATGCGACGTATCTGGAGCAGATCGCCGAGACCTCGCTTAGGACGGAGATCGCGATCGCACAGCTTCCGGAAACTCCGGAGGGAGATGACCTGATGGATGTGGTCCCGGTGGAGGGGATCCCCGAGGGATATACGGAGGAGAGTTTTCATGCGGCAGTCCTGGAGCGTGCGGGAGAGATGATCCCGGAGTCGATCGAGGACATCCTGAACATGGCGGCAAACTGCAGCGCACCGGAGGGAATGGAGAGTTTCTTCCTCTGGGACGTATCGGATATCTTTTATAATTACTTCTTTACCGGAGCTTATATGGATCTCGGCGGGGAAGCCGGGGACGACAAGACGAAGATCGAGATCTGCAATGACGATACGGTACGTTGTATGCAGGTGTATCAGGAACTGAACCAGTTCTTCTCCATCGAGTCGAAGGAAAGCAGCTACGAGCAGGTGCTGCAGGATTTCCTGGACGGGAAGACCCTGTTTACGATCGCGACGACCGATGCGCTTCGGGATCTTCGGGAACGCACGACTGCCGGGGAGTTTAATTACAACTACGGTGTGGCAATGCTTCCGGGGGTAGATGCGGAGCATACGGCACGGGGGCTGTCCACGACGGAATGTGTTGCGGTCAACGGTTTCGGTGCGCATCCGGCAGAGGCCAATCTGCTCGCCGAATACATTGCTTATGAGGAAGCCGGGACACTGTACGACCGTACCGGTAAGCCGGCCTGTGTCGGATCGGCACTGGAGGTTTCGTCGGATGCCACGTCGGTGGTGCGGGAACTGTACCGTCAGAGCGCCGGTCTTCCGAAAATGATGGAACTCGGGAACTTCTGGGTCGAGCTGGAACTGGCCTATACACAGGTCTGGAACGGAGAGGATCCGGAAAGCGTTCTGTCCGCACTGGAAGACCAGATGAATTCGCAGATCAACTGATCCGCGGTCTCTCTTAAAAATCTGAAATTCTTTTTTGTTTTTCTTGCAACTTCGCATGGAATGGCATATTATAAAATTGATGTTCGGAAAGCCTTTCGCCGGACGGTGAAAGGAGCGAAAAATGAAGATGAAGTACACGGGGTACCTGATACTGCCTGTTTTGGCGGTATTTTTTTCCGGATGTGCGGCGGCCGATACCTATGCGGCGCAGACCGGCTACGGTGCGGAAGTACGGGCGGCGGAGGAAACCGCCGGGATCGCGGATTCGGTGCATACGGATCAGGTGCCTGCGGCGGACGATCCCGCGATACCGGCCGGGGAGTGTGTCGTACACATCGGCGGGGAGGTGCGCAGTCCCGGCGTATACCGGCTGGCGGCAGGAAGCAGACTCATCGATGCGGTAGAGATGGCTGGCGGACTGACGGATGAGGCCGAAAGCGACGGCTGTAATCTGGCGGAAGTCCTGACGGACGGGATGCATTACCGGATCCCCGCAGCGGGAGAGACGGCGGAATCCGTGACACAGGCGGCAGGTGCAGCATCCTCCTATACGGCGGACGGACGTCTGGATATCAACCGGGCAACCCCGGAGGAGCTGATGCTGCTCAGCGGGATCGGTCAGACGAGAGCACAGGCGATCGTCAGTTACCGGGAAGAACACGGGGCGTTCCGGACGGCGGAGGAGATCAAGGAAGTCTCGGGAATCGGGGACGCTGTATTTGCGGCGATCAGTGGAGATATTACGGTCCGGTGACACGGACGGGTGCAGGGTTTTTGCAAAAGGAGCGAAAATGGCAAAAAAGATCCTCATCGTGGATGATGAAAAGGCAATCGTAAAAGGATTGAAGTTCAGTATTGAGCAGGACGGGATGGAGACGGATGTAGCGTATGATGGTGAGGAAGCCCTCGCGCTCGCACAGGCCAATTCCTACGATCTGATCCTGCTGGATCTGATGCTCCCGAAAATGGACGGGATGGAGGTATGCCGGCAGATCCGGACGTTTTCGGATGTCCCGGTCATCTTCCTGACGGCGAAGGGCGAGGATATGGACAAGATCCTGGGACTCGAGTCGGGGGCCGACGATTATATCACCAAGCCGTTCAACATCCTGGAGGTGAAGGCCAGGATCAAAGTCATCATGCGGCGTACGGCGGCGCGGAAGCAGAGCGCTCCCGCAGAGGAAGGTGTCGTCGTCAACGGTGATTTCCGGCTGGAGATGGACAATCGCAGGCTATTGGTCGCGGGACGCGAGATCAAGCTGACGGTAAAAGAGTATGACATCCTGGAGCTTCTGGTCACCCACCCGGGGAAAGTCTACAGCAGGGATGCCCTAAAGGAGATCGTCTGGGGCAAGGATTACGCCGGAGATGCCCGCACCGTGGATGTGCATGTGCGGCGCCTCAGGGAAAAGATCGAAGAGACTCCCGGTGCGCCGAAATATGTCCAGACCAAATGGGGCGTCGGCTATTTCTATAAAGGCTGATGGCGGGAGATTTCGTAAAAAAACACAGGATCCTGAAAAGCTTTCGGCTGCGGATCTTTCTCATATTCATGCTGATCGGGATCATCGTCGCGGGGGTCATGCGCTACGGGATGCTCTTAAACCTGACGGACCGGCGCGTGGCGGCGAGGACGATGGAGATCACCGAGCAGATGAAGATCATGGCGGATCGCATCGCTTCCAATGAGCAGTTTTTAGCGCAGGGGGATGAAAAACTCCTGTCCCAGCTTGCGCTCCTTTCCACCTTCTATGACGGGAGGATACTCGTCGTCGACCGGAACTTCCGCGTGGTGGCGGACACCTACAATATCAGTCTCGGAAAAACGATGATCGGAGAGGAAGTGATCCGCTGCTATCTGCAGTCGACCATCAGCAATTACAATCCGGGCGGCCGTTATATCGAGGTCGCCGTTCCCGTGATCAAGACGGACGTGCAGACGTCGGAATCCGAAACGCTGGGAGTCATCCTCGCCAGTACTTCGGCCGACGAGATCCTGCAGGAGACGGAGGAACTGGGGCGAAGGGCGATCATCATCGAAGCGGTCGTACTGATCGTGCTGCTCGGGGTATCGTTGCTGCTCTCCGTGGTCCTCGTTCGTCCCTTTGACCGCGTGACCAGGGCGATCGGAAGCTCCGTGACCTTTGACGACGAGCTGAGCGTGGTGTCGGATTACAAAGAGACGGAGGAGATCGTGGATGCGTTCCTGAAGCAGCGTCAGCGGCTCAAAGTGCTGGATGACTCCAGGCAGGAGTTTGTCAGCAATGTCTCCCACGAACTGAAGACACCCATAGCCTCCATCAAGGTGCTGGCCGATTCGCTGAATGTGCAGGAAAACGTTCCGGTGGAGATCTATAAAGATTTCATGCAGGACATCACGGCAGAGATCGACCGGGAGGACCGTATCATTTCCGACCTCCTCGATCTGGTACGGATGGATAAAGGAGCAGCGGCCCTGCATATTGAGAGCAAAAATATCAATGAACTGCTGGAACTTACGGTAAAGCGGCTGGCACCGCTGGCGCGTAAGGGTGAGGTGGACCTGATCCTGGAGAGCCGCCGCGCCGTCGTGGCCGATGTGGATGAGATCAAGTTCATGCAGGCCGTGACCAATATCATTGAAAACGGGATCAAATACAATAAGCATCCGGGATGGGTTAAGATCGTGCTGGATGCCGATCATCAGTATATGACACTGGAGATCACGGACTCCGGCGTGGGTATGCCGGAGGATGAACTGGATCATATTTTTGAACGTTTCTACCGCGGAGATAAATCGCACTCCAAGGAGATCAGCGGGACCGGGCTGGGGCTTGCGATCACGAGACGCACGATCCTTCTGCACCGCGGAACGATCGAGGCGGACAGTGTACTCGGCGAAGGATCCGGCTTCACGGTAAAGATACCGCTGACGTTCAAGATCGGACAGACTTAAGATGAAAGATCGGAACAGGAAAAAGCTTAGATTTGCGGGAATCCTCCTGCTGCTTCTGGCGGCGGGATGTTTTTCCTGCGGGAAAAAGGAAGAGGAAGCTCCGGAAGGCAGTATGCGGATCTATTATCTCGGGCGGGAAGAGACCTGTCTGGCATATGAGATCTATCTGCCCGACGGACAGGAGCAGAGCGGACTGCTGAATGAGATCATCGGAAAACTGCAGGAGCCGGAAGAAGCAGATCACCGTTCCCCGCTTTCCTTCGGAACAGCGCTTTTGGAGTGCCGTGCGGAGGAAGGGATCTGTACCCTCGTAATGGATGAGCATTACCGGGAACTGAAACCGACGACGGAGGTGCTGCTGCGTGCGGCGTTGGTGCGTACGTTTGCGCAGGTCCCCGGGATCACGGGTGTTGTGATGCAGATCGGCGACGAACCGCTTACCGACCTGTCGGGAGCACCCATCGGGATCATGACCGCCGATACCTTCGTGGAGAATGAAGGTACGGAGATCAATTCCTACGAAAAGACGACCCTGCATCTGTATTACGCGGACGCGGAAGGGACTGGGCTGGTCGATACACAGCGTACGCTGGTCTACAATACGAATATCTCACTGGAGCGGCTGGTCGTGGAGGAACTGATCCAGGGTCCGACGGAGCCGGGACTTAATCCGGTGATCCCTGCGGATACCCGGATCATCTCCGTCAACGTGAACGAGGGGACATGCTATGTCAATCTGAGTGCCGAATTCTTAAAGACCGTTGAGACGGCGACGCCGGAGGTGACCGTGTATGCCATCGTGGATTCCCTTGCGGAGCTTCCGAATGTTTACCGTGTACAGCTGATGGTGGGCGGAGAATCCGAACTGCTCTACCGCGATCTGGTCAATCTTTCCAATCCTCTTTCCAGGAATCTGGACCTGGTCGACTGATCTTTCCCTGAATCAGAAGGAGTATCGTGATGAAAAGACCTCTGTGTTTTTTCTGTTTTTTCTTTCTCGTGCTTCTGCGGGTGGTGCTCGGAATATTCGGACCGCCGGAGGATCCGTATGCCGGGAAGACGGGAGATGTGTGTGCCCGCGGGATCGTAAGCGGCAAAGAAAACCGGAACGGAAAGGTGGCGCTCTGCCTGGAACGGGTGAGGCTCACGGGCGACGGCGGGGAGTCCGGAGCGGAGGAACTGTCGGGGCTTTTATGCTTCGCGGACGAGGGGGCGGAGGTACCGCCGGTCGGAGCCCGGATCGAGGTGAACGGGCGTCTTCGGACCTACCCCGCCGCGACAAATCCGGGGGAGTTCGACCTGCATCTCTATTATCTGTATAAAGGATACGGAGCGCGCTTGGAGATCACGTCCTGGCGGGATATCGGCGGAGGAAACCATGACCGGTGGAGGGAGGGGCTCTGGCGGCTTAAGTGCCGTCTTGCCGGGATCTATGACCGGATCTTTATCCCGGAGGATGCCGGTGTCATGCGCTCGGTGGTGCTGGGCGACAAAGGAGACCTGTCCGGGGATCTGAAAGAGCTCTACCGCGTTAACGGCATTGTGCATATCCTGGCGATCAGCGGCCTGCATATCAGCATCCTCGGAATGGGATTTTACCGGCTCCTGCGCCGCCTCACGGTTCCGGTGTTCCCGGCGGCCGCGGTCAGTGTGGCCTTTATGGCGAATTACGCGGTCTTTGTCGGAGCCGGTGTTTCCACGGTGCGTGCGGTGACCATGTTCGGGATCCTGGCATTGGCAGAGAGCTGCCGACGCAGTTATGATCTGCCGACGGCGCTGCTCATATCCGCCGCATGTACTGCGGTATTCAATCCCTATGAACTGTTTCTGAGTGCGTTCTGGCTGTCTTATCTGGCGGTCATCGGGATCGCGGTCTTTTTTCCGGCGCTGACCGAGGGCCTGCCCAAAAGATCCGGTCGGTCCGGGAAACTCCTGGGGGCACTCGGGGGGAGTGCCGCGACCTCACTCTTTACACTTCCGCTGATCTTAAGCTGCTACTATGAAGTGCCGCTCTATGCGCCGCTCCTAAATCTGGTCGTGATCCCGCTGATGAGCGCACTCATGATCTTCGGGCTGATCGCACTGCTGCTCGGTGCGTTCTGTCCGCCGGCCGGGATCGCGGCGGGGCTTCCCTGCCATCTGATCCTGACCCTGTATACGAAACTCTGTGAGGCGATCGGGACGCTGCCGGGACACAGTCTGATCCTCGGGTGTCCGAGCGTTTTCTCAAGGATCGCGGCGTATGTTCTGTTCTTTTTCGTACTGCTGCTCTCCGGACGAAATGTCGCAAGACTGAAAAACAGTCCGCATCCCGCAGCGGGGATCGGACGTAAGATTCTCGGGATACGGCCGCAGAAAAAAGAAGACGTATCTTCACGGAAAAATGAGGAACTGCGCCGGATCCTGATCCTGCGGCTTTGCTGCTGTGCGGCAGCGGTCCTGCTATCGGTATGCCGGGTCCGTTCGGGGCTTACCCTGACCATACTGGACGTCGGACAGGGGGACGGGATCTGTATCGCGGCGGAAGATGCGGTACTGATGATCGACGGCGGCTCGACGAGCCGGTCGGAACTTGCAAAATATCAGCTCCTGCCGTTTTTAAAATACAGCGGGATCTCCCGGGTCGACTGCTGGTATGTGACGCATCCGGATGCGGATCATGATTCGGGGCTTATGGAGATCCTGGAGGCGGAGGCTTCTGCGGTCCGGATCGGGATGATCGTGCTGCCGGATGCCTGCGGGGCGGAAGAGGATTTTTCGGAGCTGATCGCTTCAGCCGGAAAGCACGGGATTCCGGTACGGTATAACAGTGCCGGGAAGACTGCGGTGTTTGGCGGCCTTACCGTGGAGTGCCTGCATCCCCGCGCAGGGTATCGGACGGAGGATGTCAATGCGTATTCCCAGGTACTTTCGGTCTCGGGCTACGGGTTTCGCGGACTGTTTACCGGGGATGCCACGACGGAGAGTGAAGTGCAGATCCTGGAAGGTTCGGAGGAAAACGGTGCGGACACGGTGCCGGGAGGATATGATGTCTTAAAACTCGGGCATCACGGCTCGCATACATCCTCGTCGCAGGAGTTTCTTGCGTTTGTTCATCCGCGTATCGCGCTGATCTCCTGCGGATTCGAAAACCGCTACGGGCATCCGCATGAAGATGTCTTGGAGCGTCTTGCTGCGGAGGGCTGTGCGGTATACCGGACGGACCTGGACGGAGCGGTCATACTCACTGCCCGCGGCGGCCGCATCCGGCTTTTGCGTTATGCACCGAGGGAGTGAATGCGGCGGAGTTTTGCCTTGCGAAGATACGAAAAAAACCATATAATATACAGCGGGGGAGGAAAGAGAGGAATCATGGCAAACATCAAACAGAATAACCTTTCGAAGGCAGATCTGATCACGGCACTGTCCGCAGCGATGGGCAAGGAAACCTTTGAGATGGCAGGACGGGAGTCCTCCTTTGATCCGTCGACCCAGACGCTGTATTGTCACGGGAGCGTGATCAACGGCAGCACGATCGAGGAGGCACTGGAGTTTTTCAAAGGGGCCCGGGCGAAAAACGAGCGTCTGGCGACCACGGACGAAGGTGTGAAAAAGATGAACACCTTTTACCAGGTGGCGATCGAAGCGATCCAGATGATGCTGGACGGAGGGAATGAAGGACAGCAGGGTGCTTAAGCGATAAGCCGGTTTTTCGGAGGCAGTGTGATGCAGTTTTTCCAGCAGACGATCGAAAAGGAGGAAGATCCTGCTTTTTTAACGGAACAGATCATTACATATATCGGGAATAAAAGAGCCCTGCTCGGCTTCATCGGCACGGCTCTTGATGTGGCAAAAAAAGAACTGAATAAGGATAAGCTGGATATCGTTGATATTTTTTCGGGATCCGGGATCGTTTCCAGATATTTCAAGAAGCATGCGAGCACGTTGTATGTCAATGACCTGGAAGCATATTGTGAAACGATCAACCGATGTTATCTGACCAATGTGAAAGAGATCGATGAAGTGCGGTTAAGAGAGTACTATGATCATCTTTTGAGCGGACTGAAAGACGAGGATCTCCAACGCGGTTTCATCTCGGAGATGTACAGCCCGAAGGATGACAGCAATATCCGGAGCGGAGAGCGGGTTTTTTACACGACGAGAAATGCGATGTATCTGGATACGGCCAGGCAGCGGATCGGGGAGGTCCCGGAGCCGTACAGGACGTTCTTTCTCGCACCGCTGATCTATGAAGCGTCGGTACATACAAATACCGGCGGAGTTTTTAAAGGGTTTTACAAAAACTCGAAGACAGGGATCGGACAGTTTGGGGGAAACGGAAAAAATGCGCTGCACAGGATCATGGCAGACATTCAGTTGAAGCTTCCCGTATTCAGCAACTTTTCGTGCGATGTGGTTGTGAACAGACGTGATGCGAACGAGCTGGCAAAAGAATTGCCCATGACGGATCTGGTGTACATGGACCCGCCGTATAATCAGCATCCGTACGGGTCGAATTATTTTATGCTGAATCTGATCAATGATTACACCCGCCCGGGGGAAGTGAGCAAAGTCTCCGGGATTCCCGTGGGCTGGAATACATCTTCGTATAATAAGCGCCAGTCGGCGTTTGAGACGATGAAGGATCTTTGCGGTTCGATCCGGTCGAGATATCTGCTGATCTCTTTCAGCAACGACGGATTTATCTCAAAGGAGGAAATGGTCTCTTTTCTGGAGAAGATCGGCGATGTGAGGGTTTTTGACAAAGAATACAACACCTTCAGAGGATGCCGGAACCTAAGGGACAGGGATATTCATGTCAAAGAACATTTATACCTGGTGAATAAGGAGGCAGCATGAGACAATACTGGAAACCATCCAATCTTCTGTACCCGGTACCGCCCGTACTGGTGACCTGCGCCGACGAAGAGGGCAGGGCCAATGTGATGACGGCGGCATGGGCGGGAACGGTCTGCTCCGATCCCGTGATGCTGTCGGTCTCGATCCGGAAGGCGCGTTTTTCTCACGATATCATTGCACGTACCGGGGAGTTCACGGTCTGCCTGCCGACGGAGAAAATGACGAAAGTCACGGACTATGTGGGAGTGAAGTCCGGACGTGATATCGATAAATTTGCGCTGGACGGGGAACTGAAACTGACGAAGATCCCTTCCCGGGAAGTGAAGGCACCGGGGATCGCGGAAAGCCCGGTCTGTCTGGAGTGCCGGGTCCGGCAGGTTCTGGAGCTGGGCAGCCACGACATGTTCATCGGCGAGGTGCTCTGCACGGATATCGACGATGCCTATCTGAATGAGGCCGGCGTCTTCGAACTGGAAAAGGCGGGGCTGATCGCTTATTCCCACGGAAAGTATTACGGCCTCGGAGAACTGCTGGGAAGTTTCGGTTATTCGGTAAAGAAAAAGTAACATGGCGGGAAAGACGACGAAAACAAAAGCTCCGTCGGGGAATGCGGTCCTTTCGGACTTAAAACAGGGGACGCTGAAAAATCTGTATCTTCTGTACGGAGAAGAGGCGGAACTTCGGCGGGTCTATACGGAACGCCTGATTCGTGCGGTCGGAAACGAAACGGACGGGATGAACTTTCAGCGCTTTGACGGACGCGCCGCGACGCCGGATGCGATCATGGAAGCGGCGGATACGATGCCCTTTTTTGCGGAGTCCCGGACGATCCTCGTAAAAGACAGCGGCCTGTTTAAATCCAAACAGGATGAACTGGCGGATTACCTGAAAGCGCTTCCGCCGACGACCTATCTGATCTTTTCGGAGGCGGAGGCGGACCGGAAATACAGGCTCTATAAAACCGTGGAGGAGTGCGGCTGTGCGCAGGAGTTTGTACGTCTGACCGGGCAGGCGCTGAAGACCGAAGTGGCGGTAAGGATCGCGAAAGCCGGTCTGCGCGTAAAGGAATCTACCGTGGATTATCTCCTGGAGCAGACGGGGACGGACCTGACGGCGGTACAGAACCAGCTCGACAAGGTCTGCGCTTATGCGATGGGCCGCGAGGAACTCACCAAAGAGGATGTGGATGCGGTCGTAACCAATCTCGCGGAGCGGGAAGCCTATCTTCTCACCGGTGCGGTCGCCGACCGGGACCGGAAGGCGGCGATGGACTGCTACTACGAACTGATGCGGATGAAGGCGAAGGCGGCCGAGCCGATGGGACTGATCGTACAGCTGATCAATCTCTTTCAGCTGCTGCTGCAGATCAAGGAACTCCGACTGAAGGGGGAAGATGAAAAAACGATCATCTCCCGCGTGAAGGTGAACCCGGGACGCTATTACTACCTGAAAAAACAGGCGGCGGTACGGACGAGGGAGGAACTGATCGGAGTCCTGAAAGACTGCGTGCGTGCCGAGGAGGATATCATCCGCCGCGGCATGAATGACCGTGTTACGCTGGAAATGCTCATCGTCCGTCACACGACCCCCGCAGCTTAAGCGTAAGAGCGGCCGTGATTGCGAAACGGGCGGAAATATGGTAAAATTATCAGATCTTGTTTTTTAAGGAAACGGGGAAATGGCCAAGACATCGGTAAATTATTACGGATATGACAAAGAGACCTACCGGGACTGCCTTCCGCAGATCCGGTCGATGAATCTGAAGCATACCGTATTTTTGAATACGTGGTCGATGGTCCTTATCCTGATCTTTCTGGGGATACGGATCTATGACGATGCCGCGCGTTCCAGTGTGTTTGTCCGTTTCAATATGAACGGACTCGACAGGGTACGCCTCGGCGTTTTTATTGGATTTGCTATTGCCGCCGTCGTGCTGGAGGCACTGACCTGGCTGTTCGTCCGGCATCCGGAGAAAAACGGCAGGGTCCTTATGTATCTGAGCAATGTGATGATGATCGCATTTGCACTTCTGATCTCCACGGCGCAGCAGATGAAACCGGCGATCCTCTTCCACGTACTATTGGTCCTGATCTCGGTCTCCTACATCGATACGATGCTTCGGATGGGAGTCGGGCTGACATTTCTGACGGGGGCGTTCCTGTTCAGTGTCTTCCGTTCCGTGCCTTTGTTCCGCTATCAGCCCAAACCGCTCTCCATTGCAAATGAGGATATCTTTTATGCGGTAGTGATCCTTTCCTTTTCCCTGATCCTGCATTATTCGATGCAGCATACCAGGATGCATCAGTTTGTCACCTATCTGAAGAACGAAAAGATCACTCATGATCTGGAGATCCGCTCGAACTTTGACGAGCTGACGTTTTTGCTGAACCGCAGATGCTTTCTGTCCATGGCGGCAGAGGTGCTTCGCAGCCGGCGGGACGGGGAGTGCACCGCGATCTGTCTGATCGATCTGGACGGGATGACGCAGATCAACGACAAGCTCGGGCACCGGATGGGGGACAAGGCAATCCAGATGACGGGGCAGGCGGTGATACAGTCCCTCGGAAACAATATGGGGACCATGGGAGAAGAGCTTTGGAGCTTTCCGGACCGGGCCCTGAAGAACGGTTACAACTTTGCCTGCCGTTTTGCGGGGGATGAACTCCTCCTGATGATCCGCGGCGAGAAGGACAGGGAAGCGGTAAAAGAAAAGATGGAGAGCCTTTTGCGGGCCTTAAATGGTGTGGAATTCGGGGAACTCCACGGGATCCATGCGTCGTTCGGGATCACGGAGCTGACCGCCGAGGATGAAGATATCGATGAAGCGTACGGCAGGGCGGATGACGCACTGTATTATTCCAAACATACGGGAAAGAATAAGGTTACTTTCTACGAACCGGGGATACGTAACCGGGGTAAGGAGGAAGCATGAAGATGAGAAAGAGCGGATACGCGCTGGTCCTGGCAGGGCTGCTTGGTGCGGCCGGATTGACCGGCTGCGGGAAAAACGATCTGCCGGAGGGACCGATCGAGCTGAAGATCGGGGTTTCCACCGGGGATGCCGATCCCAGGAATATCGCCGCAACCGCTTTTGCGGAAGAGATCGCGGAGAAGACCGGCGGGGCGGTGACTGCCGTCGTGTACGGCTCCGGGGAACTCGGAGGCGATACGGATCTGATCGATGCGCTTGCCCTGGGCGGAGGAAAAGTGGATATCGTGATCTCCGATGCATCGAACTTTGCACAGTACGAGCCCACCATGGGGATTTCCGCACTGCCGTTTCTGTTTGATGATTTCGATACGGCATGGGCGTTTATGGACAGTGAGATTGAGGCCGAAGCGGAGGAGAAGCTCATTGACGATAATATCCGGGTGCTGGCCCATTATGACAACGGTTTCCGCTGCGTGACGAACTCGATCGGACCGATCGAAACGCCCGAAGATATGCATGGGCTTCTGATCCGGACGCCGGAGAATCCGGTCATCATGTCGACCATGACGGCGCTGGGCGCGAACCCGCAGCCCCTTGCTTTTTCGGAACTTTATGACGCGCTGGAAAAGGGCGCTTACGATGCACAGGAGAATCCGATCCCGGTCATCTATAATAACCGCCTGTATGAAGTGCAGCAGTATCTGTCCGTGACCAATCACATTTATTCCGGAATGTGTTTTGCCATCGCAGAGAGTACGTGGAATCAGCTTACGACGGAGCAGCAGCAGATCGTGCGGGAAGCGGCGGAGCACTCGGCACAGGCTGACCGGGAGAGCAACCGGCAGCAGACCAACGATCTCATCGACAAGCTCGAGGAGCAGGGGATGCAGATCAATTATCCGGATACAGCTCCGTTTGCGGAGGCAACCGCTCTTGTGGCAGACGGTTATGATATGGTGTACGGGGATATGATAGAGCGGCTGCGGGAGTGGAAAGCGGCGCACTGAGCAGGCGCCGGAACGGATCTTCGGAAAGCGGATCCGGAAAGAAAGGGAGCATCAATGCGTAAGATACCGAAGCCTTATGAGATCTACCGGCATTTTAAAGGCAGGGATTATCAGATCCTGGCCATCGCAAAGTCTGCAGACGATCTGCATGAGATGGTCGTGTATCAGGGGCTGTACGAACCGTATCAGATCTATGTAAGAGATCTGGCCGAGTTCCTGTCTCCCGTGGACCGGAGCAAGTATCCGGATGCGGAGCAGGAAGAACGTTTTAAAGAGATCACGTTCGGAACACCGGAACGCCGGGAAATGCAGGAGACTGCGCCACGCAGGGAAACTCCGGCCGCGGCGAAAGTGTCTGAGCAGCGAGAGAAGGAAGACTCCGAAGCGCACGTGGTCTCGCCGGAACCGCCCGTTCACCACGAAACGCCGGGAGAGCGGGCCATGCGGCAGAAACCGGGGATCGATCCGGTACTTCTGCGCTTTCTGGATGCCGAGACCGACGATGAGAAACTGGATGTACTGACGCAGGTCCGGCAGCAGCTGACGCCGGCGCTGTTTACACCGATGGAACTGTCCCTCGGGATGGAGCCGCAGGAGGGTGTGGATCCGGATATCCGCTACAAGCAGATCAAAAATACGCTGCAGTATAAGCAGAAATATGAGAAGAGCCGCAGGGGGTAAGCGTTTTGGCATATGATCTCGATAAAAAACTGGTGGTCGGAGTGTCCTCGCGGGCGCTTTTTGATATGTCGATGGAAAACGACATTTTTGAACGCCAGGGAGTGGAAGCGTTCTGCAAATACCAGGTTGAGCATGAGAACGATATCTTAAAACCCGGACCGGGTTTCGGACTGATCCGGTCGCTGCTGAACATCAATAAACTGCCGGGGCAGGACGGCCGCGTCGAGGTCATCATCATGTCACGGAACAGCGCGGATACTTCGCTGCGCGTTTTTAATTCGATCGAGCATTATGATCTGGGGATCGTCCGTGCCGTATTGGCAAGCGGTGCGCAGCTCGCACCGTATCTGAATGCATTCCGCACGGATCTTTTCCTGTCGGCCTATGAGGATGATGTGCTGGCAGCGATCCGTTCCGGGATCGCAGCCGGGATCATCTGCAGCGACGGGGTGCACAGCTATGAAAAGGAGCTGGAGCACGGGGCCGGACAGATCCGTATCGCGTTCGACGGGGATGCAGTGCTGTTTTCCGACGAGTCCGAGCAGATCTTTCAGAAGGACGGGCTCGAAGCTTTTGAGGCAAATGAGCGGGAGAGCGCGAAGGATCCGCTGAAGGCAGGGCCCTTTGCAAAACTGTTAAAGACGATCTCCGATCTTCAGAAAGAGTTTCCGGCAGATGAGGTACCGATCCGTACCGCACTGGTCACATCGCGGAGTGCGCCTGCGCATGAGCGCGTGATCCGTACACTCAGGGCCTGGCAGGTACGTATCGATGAGGCATTCTTCCTCGGAGGAGTCTCCAAACGGGATGTCCTCGAAGCATTCGGAGCACAGATCTTTTTTGATGACCAGGCGGTGCATACGGACCGGGCGAGTGAGGTCGTACCGGCAGCACGCGTTCCGGTCGCATAGGATAAAGGAGAGCCTGAAATGGTACTGTTTTTTTCGGCCACGGGGAATTCCGAATATGTAGCGGAGCGGATCGCAGAGCAGCTGGACGATGTGACGGTCAATCTGACGCCGATGATGCGGGCGCATGATTTTTCCGCCCTCTTCTCCGAAAAGCCGTGGGTGGTGGTTTCTCCGATCTATGTGGAGGACATGGCGGATATCGTGCGGGATTTCCTGAAGCATAAGAAATTCTCGGGCAGCCGGCAGTTTTATTTCGTCTTTACGACGGGAAGCACTTTCGGAACGGCAGATTATACGGCCCGGATGTTATGCAGTTATAAGGTGATGGAGTATATGGGCAGCGCGGCGGTCGTGATGCCGACGAATTATGCGCTGATCTTTCCGGCGAAGGATGACGAAACGAATGCGGAAACAATCCGTGCGGCGGAGCCGCGGATCTTGGAACTGGCGGCGGAGATCGCTGCGAGGGAGAAGATCCCGACCAAAAAGACGCCGGTCTGTGCGGGAAAGTTTTTTGATGCCGTCGACAAGCTGTTCCGGAAGCGTTTTATCCGACCGGAACTGTTTTATGCGACGGAGGCCTGTATCTCCTGCGGAAAATGCGAGCGGCTCTGTCCACTGAACAATATCAGCATCCGGGACAAAAAGCCGGTCTGGGGCGGACACTGCACGCACTGTATGGCCTGTGTGTCCGGCTGTCCGACAGAGAGTATCGAATACGGCAGGGCGCTGCTCGGGAAACGGAGATATCATTTCCCGAAGGAGCTGATAAAGAAGGAGCCGTAGTCCGATGGAAGAACTGAATCTCCGGATTTCCGGGGTAACGGAGAAAGACGGAAAAAAACAGGCTCATGTCTGCTTTCGCGGAAAGGACCGTTACGCGGAGGGGACGATCCCGGACTGTGTGCTGACCAAAAGCGAGGGCTTTTCCGAAGAGGAGAAGGTGCAGCTGGAGGATTATCTGCGTGCAAACCTGACGGAGCTGAAAAAGACGGCGGCAAGGATCAATCCGCTGAAGGCGATCATGAACGGGGGCGGCAGGTGAGCGTACGCGGCGTGGCCGGACCGGCGGATACGGCCGGGAGTCCCCGGAAGGCGAAAGATGCAGGAGCCGGGCAGCAGGAAAGGGAGACGATAAAGCGTCTGCGGCGTATGGTAGGCCCGCTTCTGACCTGGTATGCTGCCAATAAACGAAATCTCCCGTGGCGGGAGGAGCCGGAGGCCTATCATGTCTGGATCTCGGAGATCATGCTCCAGCAGACCAGAGTAGAGGCGGTAAAAGCTTATTACACCCGGTTTCTGAAAGCATTGCCGGATATCCCGGCACTTGCGAAGGCAGAGGATGACCGCCTGCTGAAACTGTGGGAAGGACTCGGATATTATAACCGCGCGAGGAACCTGAAACGGGCCGCGGCGGTGATCGAAGAAAAGTACGGCGGCCGTATGCCGGATACGTATGAGGAACTCCTGAAACTTCCGGGGATCGGGGCATATACGGCAGGTGCCGTCGCATCGATCGCATACGGGCGGAAAACGGCGGCAGTCGACGGAAATGTGCTGCGTGTACTGGCGAGATATCTCGCCGATCCCGCGGATATCGCAAACGAAGCCCTGAAGGGGACACGGAAAGCGCAGATCGAGGCGGTCCTGCCGGAAGATACTCCCGGTGCGTTCAACCAGGCCGTGATGGATCTCGGGGCGATGATCTGCCTTCCGAACGGAGCACCGAAATGCGCGGAGTGCCCGCTGAAACGAAACTGTCTGGCGTTCCGTGAGGGACGTACGGAGGAATTGCCCCGTAAATCGTCCAAGCAAAAGCGGCGCATTGAAAAACGGACGGTTTTCGTGATCCGCTACCAGGACCGGATCCTTCTGCACCGGCGACCGGAGAAGGGGCTGCTGGCCGGACTGTATGAACTTCCGGGGACAGAGGGACATCTGACAAAGAAAAAAGCACTGGATCATGTGGGTATGCTCGGCTTTGTGCCGATCCATATCGAGGCACTTCCGGACAGCCGGCATATTTTCAGCCATGTGGAATGGCGGATGAAAGCATATCTCGTGCGGGCGGATGAACTGTCCGGCAGGACGGAGCTTTTTACGGAGGACGGGTATCTCCTTCGGACGCCGGATGAGATCGCGGGAGAATATCCGATCCCGTCGGCATTTGCGGCATACGGAATGTATCTTAAGAAAACGGCCGGAGAACGCTAACGGCCATAAAAAACACAGAACAGGTGGATGTAAAACATGAAGATTTCAGAGATCTTTCAAAACGGACAGCCGACGCTTTCCCTGGAGGTTTTTCCTCCGAAGACGAGCGAGGTTTATGACAGTGTCGAAAAAGCGACGAATGAGATCGCGGCGTTAAAGCCGGATTTTATGAGCGTGACGTACGGAGCCGCGGGAAGTACCCGGACGTATACTACGTCCATTGCGGCGAATATTGAAAAGGCGGGAGTGACGGCACTGGCGCATTTAACCTGTGTCAATGCTTCCGAGGAGACAATACGCGATCAGGTGTTGCAGCTGAAGGACGCCGGCGTGGACAACATCCTTGCGCTCCGAGGCGATCTTCCGGAGGGAGTGGAAGGAACGGACGACTGGATCTACAAACACGCAAGCGAACTGATCCCGGTCATAAAAAAGTACGGGGATTTCTGTATCGGCGGAGCCTGCTATCCGGAGAAACATCCGGAAGCGGAGAATCTGAAAAGCGATATCGCCGGAATGAAAGCCAAGGTGGATGCGGGATGCGAGTTCCTGACCACACAGATGTTTTTTGACAACAATATCTTTTATAACTATCTCTACCGTCTGCGGGAAGCGGGAGTTACGGTGCCCGTCGTTGCGGGGATCATGCCTGTGACGAATGCGAAGCAGATGGCGAGGATCATCAAACTCTCGCAGGCCTTCATTCCCAGACGCTATGTGGCGCTGCTCGACCGCTTTTCCCATGATCCGGCGGCCCTGAAGCAGGCGGCCATCGCCTATGCGACGGACCAGATCATCGATCTTTTTGCAAACGGCATTGACCATGTCCATATCTATACGATGAACAAGCCGGATGTCGCGGCAAAGATCCGGGAGAATCTCTCCGCGATCGTGCCGTCCTGCAAGAGCGGGGAATGATGAAGTATCCCGTAAAAACATTTATCGCCGACCGGACGTCGCTGGTGATCCCCGAAAAGGAAGCGGCGCGCTACCTCGGATATGCCGGGCATGAAGTATCCGAAGCGGATATGGAGATGATACGGGAAGGGATCGCAGAGGTCCGGAAGGTCATGGCGGGAAAAGCCTGCTACTGCCGCTATCCCATCGAAATCTGCGGGAATGAGATTACGCTTCCGTACGGAACCGTGAAGAGCGAACATCTCGCAAAATGGATCGAAGGCTGCAGTGAGGCTTATTTCTTTGCGGCAACGATCGGCAGCGGATTTGACCGGCTGATCCGCAGGACGAGTCTGACCTCCATGGCGAAGGGCGCGGTACTGCAGGCCTGCGGTGCGGCGGCGGTCGAGGCCGTTTGCGACGAGGTGAACCGTGTGATCAATGCGGAGGCGGCGGAGGAGGGCTATACGGCAAAACGCCGTTACAGTCCCGGCTACGGGGATTTTGCACTGGAAAACCAGAAAGGTTTCTTTGCGGTATTAACCCCCGCAAAATACATCGGACTGACACTGATGGATACCCTGATCATGTCCCCGGAAAAATCCGTGACCGCGCTGATCGGGGTGGGGAAAGGAACGGAAAATGAAACGCTTTGAGCTGATCGCGCCCTGTCATTTCGGACTGGAGGCGGTCCTGAAAAAAGAGATCACGGATCTCGGATATGATGTCACGGAAGTGGAGGACGGACGGGTGACCTTTGCCGGTGATGCGGAGGCGCTGGTCCGGGCCAATATCTGTTCGCGGACGGCGGAGCGCATCCTTGTGAAGCTCGGCTCTTTTCCGGCGGAAAGCTTTGAGGAGCTCTTTCAGGGGACGAAGGCACTGCCGCTGGAGGACTGGATCCCGAAGGACGGAAAGTTCTGGGTGGCAAAGGCGGCGAGCGTCAAGAGTAAACTGTTCTCGCCCTCCGACATCCAGTCCGTCATGAAAAAGGCGATGGTCGAGCGCCTGAAGGGGATCTACGGGATCGAGTGGTTTGAAGAAAGCGGCGCGGGCTATCCGCTTCGTGTCTTCATCAAAAAAGATATCGTTACGGTCGGGCTGGATACGACAGGGGAATCCCTGCATAAACGGGGCTACCGGAAGCTGACGGCAAAGGCACCGATCGCGGAAAACCTTGCCGCGGCACTGCTGATGCTGACTCCCTGGAAAAAGGACCGGATCCTTGTGGATCCTTTCTGCGGGAGCGGGACGTTCCCGATCGAAGCGGCATTGATGGCGGCGAACGCGGCTCCCGGGATGCGCCGGCATTTTACGGCGGAACAATGGAAAGACCGGATCCCGGCAAGACTCTGGTCGGATGCACGGGAGGAAGCGGAGGAAGAGGCGGACTTCCGGGTGGAGACGGATATCCAGGGCTATGATATTGATCCGGAGGTCTTAAAGGCAGCCAGACAGAACGCTTCGGATGCGGGAGTGGCACATATGATCCATTTTCAGCAGAGGGATGTGGCGGATTTAAGCCACCCGAAGAAATACGGATTCCTCGTAACGAATCCGCCATACGGAGAACGACTGGAGGAGAAAGCGGCACTTCCCGCCCTCTACCGGACGCTCGGAGAGCGTTACCGCCTGCTTTCGGACTGGTCGATGTACGTGATCACTTCGTATGAGGGGGCGGAAGCGGCGATCGGCCGGAAAGCCGACAAGAACCGTAAGATCTACAACGGAATGCTGAAAACATATTTTTACCAGTACATGGGGGCAAGACCGCCGAAGAAGGTCTGAACGGGATGGCATCGAGACGAAAGAAACACGGGAAAAAACACATGAGTGCCCATCTGATCGGAATGATCGTGATGGGGGTTCTTTTGAACCTTGCGGTCCTGCCGTGCCTTTTCTGGCTGTACTACGGAGATACGGTGGAGGCCGGGGTGCTGGATGAGATACCGTACCATATCGATGAGTCACAGATCCGGGAGCAGAGGCTGATGGTCGTAAACTCGCAGGAGAAGCGGACGATCCGTATTCCCGTAAGCGGAGAAGCCTCTCTGCATCAGGAGATCGCAGCACGCAGGATCACGCTGAGCGTGGATCCCGGAATCGTGCAGGATATCGAGCAGCTGACGATCGAGGCGGACACGGAGTGCATTACTTCCGCAACGCTTCATCGGGCGGGACGGGAACTGACATTTGAGCTGACGCTGGCCGACGGACTGATCGCCGAACTGACATCGGCGGAGGATGGTCAGCTGATCACGCTCAAGCCGATGACGGAAGAGGAGCATGCAGTATTGCTGGATGTGCGGGGAGAAATCTGTGCCGTTGCGGTGGCGGAGCGGGTCAGCGAGCTCCTTTCCGCAGAGGAGGGTATGTCCGTTCCGGTCTACGTGATCGGGAACGAAGCGGAGCCGCTGACAGATGCGGAATATGATGCGTTCATCGCACAGTGTGCACCGGACGTTTATCTCAGGATCGGGGACGGGTCGGAAGAGACGGGATATGCGCTCTGCAATCCCCGTTATTTTCTGCCGGGGCTGGACAGTGTGGTCCTGGCAGAAACGGTATTAAAAGAAGTGCTTGCGGAAACCGGAGAGACGACGCGGGGAGTAGTGACTGCGGAGGCGGAAGATCCGCTTCACACGTTCACGTACCCGGCGGCGGCACTGGTCCTGCGGGATCTTTCGACGGAAACCGCCGAGAACCGGGCACTATATACGGACACGGTATCACAGGGCATCGCGAGAGGGCTGGCGGAGGCTCTTTCGGAGTGATGATCTGCCTGATCCGGTGAAAGAAAAACGGATCAAAGAACGGGAGGGATAAGCAATGGCAAATGCGCCGAGAGGGAGAGAAAAGAACGTCACGGGCGCCGGAAAAGGCGTTCATAAAAGGGGAAGCGGCCTCGGGACCGGACCGGTCGGAAGCGGCTCTCATTTCAGTTCCGGCGGAGGCGGCGGTTCGAACCGCAGCGGCGGAGGCGGAAGCAAACTGGGCCTGATCATCGTGATCGCGGTCGTACTCCTGGGTGGAGGCGGAGGCGGTCTTTCCGCTCTTTTGGGCGGTTCCGGTTCTTCCGGCGGCACGGGCGCGTCGGCGGTGGAAAGTGTGGTCTCGGTAGCAGGCTCGCTGATCGGCAACGGCTTTGGCGGAAATACCTATGCAAATGTCAGCGGCAGCAGCGGCGCGTGGGTAACGGACTCCAATACCGGATCCCTTAACCGGGACGTGGTGGCAGAGGCAAGACAGAAGTACACGACGATCCGGGGCGGCGGAAAAGACACGGTCACGATCATGGTCTACATGTGCGGTACCGATCTGGAATCGAAGTACGGCATGGCATCCAATGACTTAAACGAGATGAAGGCGGCGACGATCTCCGACAAGGTGCGCATCCTTGTATATACGGGCGGCTGTAACCAGTGGAAGAATACGACCGGTGTCTCGATCTCGAACCGGACGAATCAGATCTATCGCGTGGAAAGCGGAAAGATCACTCTGCTGGAGGATAAGCTCGGGGATAAGCCGATGACGGATCCGGCGACCCTGACCGATTTTATCGATTACTGCAGCAGTGAGTACCCGGCAGACCGTAATATGCTGATCTTCTGGGATCACGGCGGCGGTTCCCTGACCGGCTACGGATATGATGAAAAGCATTCTTCCGCGGGTTCCATGAACCTCGCCGGGATCAACACGGCACTGAAAAATGCCGGGATCAAATACGACTTTATCGGTTTTGATGCCTGCCTGATGGCAACGGTGGAGACGGACCTCATGTGCGCGTCCTATGCGGACTATATCATCGCTTCCGAGGAGACGGAGCCGGGTGTGGGCTGGTATTACACGAACTGGCTGACGGCACTTTCGAAAGATACTTCGATGCCGACGATCGAGGTCGGAAAGAAGATCATTGATGACTTTGTGACGGTATGTGCGAGCAGCTGTCAGGGACAGAAAACGACGCTGTCCATCGTGGATCTGGCAGAGCTTTCCATGACGCTCGGGGATGACTTCCGGGCTTTCTCCCAGAGCACGACGGAGCTGATCACGGAGAATCATTACAGTGTCGTGTCGGATGCGAGATCCTCTTCCCGTGAGTTTGCACAGTCTTCCCAGATCGATCAGATCGACCTGGTCAATTTTGCAATGAATCTCGGGACCGAAGAGGGAGAGGAGCTGACGCAGACCCTGCTATCGGCGGTCAAGTACAACCGGACCTCTTCCAACATGACGAATGCTTACGGGATCTCGATCTACTTCCCGTACCGGAAGACTTCCAAGGTGACGACTGCAAGTAATCTGTATGACCAGATCGGTCTGGACGAAGAGTATACCGACTGCATCCGTGAGTTCGCGGGACTGCAGGGCGCCGGTCAGGCAGTGACGGGCGGAAGCGCGTCTCCGTTTGGCGCGGTCAGCGGACAGACATCTTCTTCCTCCGGCGGTCCGGTCACGCTGGATGAGATCCTGTCGCTGGTGGGATCGCTTTCGGGCGGAGGCAGGTCCATGTCCGATCAGGAAACTGCGGAGTATATCGCGGAAAACCAGCTGGATACCTCTTTGCTCCACTGGATGCTGGCAGAGGACGGAAGCGTATACCTGCCGCTGCCGGAGGAACAGTGGGAGCTGGTCCACAGTGTGGATATGAACATGTTTTACGATGACGGGGACGGATATATCGATCTCGGACTCGATAATATCTACAGTATCGATGATAACGGAAATCTCATTGCCGATACGGAAGGGACCTGGCTTTCCATCGAGGACCAGCCGGTTGCCTATTATCATACCGATACGGTGGATGACGGGGATCACTATACGATCACGGGTTACGTGCCGGCGATGTTAAACGGCGAGCGTGTAAAACTCATCCTGATCTTTACGGATGAGGAGCCGAAAGGATACATTGCGGGAGCGGATCCGGATTACGATCCTTCCGTCACGGAAACGGCATCCCGCGGACTGATCGAACTCAAGGACGGCGACCGGATCGATTTCCTCTGTGATTACTACTCGTATGACGGGGAGTATGAAGACAGTTTCTATCTCGGGGATCCGCTGACGGTATCCGGAGCTCCGAAGATCAGCGATACCTATGTCGGCGGGGACTACATTGCATTGTACAAGTTTACGGATATCTATAACCAGGCATACTGGAGCGATCCGCTGCCGGAGAATTGAGGAGAGGACAGACAATGAAAACGGTCATATTTGCAACATCCAATAAGGACAAGATGAAGGAGATCCGCGAGATCTTAAGCGGACTCGATGTGGAAGTAAAAACGATGCGGGAGGCCGGATTTTCGGAGGAGATCGAAGAAAACGGCATTACCTTCGAGGAGAATGCCGGGATCAAGGCATCCGCAGTGGCTTCCTATCTCGAACAGACATCGTATGCCGGCGATTACATCGTACTGGCGGATGACTCCGGCCTGGAGATCGATGCCATGGATAAGATGCCGGGAGTGCAGTCCCACCGGTGGCTGGGAGAGCGGACCTATACACAGGCAATGTTGGATATCATCGAAGAACTGAAGGATGTGCCTGAGGAAAAGCGCACAGCGCGTTTTGTATGCGCGATTGCAGCCTATATCCCGGGACAGGGACTCAAAACCGTACAGAGAGCCTGCGAGGGGGTTGTCGCGCATGAACTCGCGGGAGAGGAAGGCTTCGGCTACGATCCGTTTTTCTATATGCCGGAGTACGGCTGTACGACGGCGCAGATGACGCGCGCGCAGAAAAACAGCGTCAGTCACCGCGGAAAAGCACTTACGGCGATGAAAGAGATGCTGCTGGAAAACGGGATCCTGACTTCCGTATGAAGATACTTGTCATCAGCGATACCCACAGAAATCTGCAGACTCTTACCACGGTTCTGGAGAGGGAGAGTCCGGTCAATATGCTGATCCATTGCGGAGATATCTGCGGGGATGAAGAGCGCATCGCCGCAGCCTGCGGGTGTGAATTCCATGCGGTGGCCGGAAATATGGACATGGGATCGGAGCTTCCGCCGGAGGCTTTGATCGAAGCGGGCGGGCGGCGGATCTTTGCGGCTCACGGGCATCGTTTCTATGTCGGCAGCGGTCTGGATGATCTGAAGGAAACGGCCCTGGAAAACGGTGCGGACATCGTGCTGTACGGGCATACGCATATTCCGTATCTGGAGGAGACGCAGGAGATCACGGTGTTGAATCCCGGCAGCCTGTCTTATCCGAGACAGCTCGGGAAGCAGTGCAGTTACGGGGTCATCGAGATCGGGCAGCGGGGAAAACTCTGCTGTGAGATCCGGTACCTGACATAAGCGGATCCGGGAAGCGGCGGTGGCAGGAACGATACGTAAGTACATGGAACGGCCGGTTTGACATTTCCGGAAACGGCGGATAAAATAGCATGAAACCGTGACATGACCGCAGACAGCGGCCGGTCCGGCGATCGGGGTGTGGCTCAGTTTGGTAGAGCGCCTGCTTTGGGAGCAGGATGCCGCAGGTTCGAATCCTGTCACCCCGATTTTTTTAGTTAAAAGATATTGTACATCAAAAACCTCTGTGATACAATATATTGCGGTTTGAGCAATCTTTTATCGGTAGGAGGCAGGTACGATGTCAGAAAAGAAACAGGAGGCGATCCGCGACGCGAAAACGCTGGGCGCGGGCAAAATGGCGGTCCTCGGACTGCAGCACATGTTTGCGATGTTCGGTGCGACGATCCTCGTTCCGATCCTTGTAAACAATTATTTTAACGGAGAGGGCTTATCCGTACAGGTGACCCTCTTTTTTGCGGGCGTGGGGACCCTGTTCTTCCACCTGTGCACGAAGCTGAAGGTACCGGCATTCCTCGGATCTTCCTTCGCGTTTCTCGGAGGCTTTGCCACGGTGGCCGAGCTGGATACCGGGATCTTCGCGGGAATGAGCTACGGAGAGAAACTGCCGTACGCCTGCGGCGGTATTGTCGTGGCCGGGGCGCTCTATCTGGTGCTGGCACTGATCATCAAACTGGTCGGAGTCAAGCGCGTGATGCGTTTCCTTCCGCCCGTTGTCACCGGACCGATCATCATCTGTATCGGATTAAGCCTTGCTCCTTCTGCGGTATCCAATGCGAGCGCCTGCTGGGGCCTTGCGCTCATCGCGCTGGCGGTCGTTGTGATCTTTAATATCTGGGGCAAGGGGATGTTTAAGATTATCCCCATCCTGATGGGCGTGGTGATCTCCTATGCGGCTGCGCTGATCATGAATGCCTGCGGCATCACGAATGCGGACGGTACCCCGATTCTGGATTTTGCGCCGATCGCGCAGGCCTCCTGGGTAGGGCTTCCGCCGTTCCTTATCGCAAAGTTTGACTTAACGGCGATCCTGGTCATGGCACCGATCGCGCTTGCGACGATGATGGAGCATATCGGTGATATCTCCGCGATCTCCGCGACGACGGGAGAAAACTTCATCGAAGATCCGGGACTTCACCGGACGCTGCTCGGTGACGGTCTTGCCACCTCGATCGCAGCACTTTTCGGAGGTCCCGCAAATACGACCTACGGAGAGAATACCGGTGTCCTGGAGCTTTCCAGGGTCTTTGATCCGAAGGTGGTACGGCTTGCGGCCCTGTATGCGATCGTGCTCGGCTTCATCCCGAAGATGTCCACGATCATCGGCACGATGCCGACGGCGATCATCGGCGGTATCAGCTTTGTCCTCTACGGAATGATCTCCGCGATCGGTGTCCGCAACATCGTGGAAAATAAAGTGGATCTGACGAAATCCCGTAACCTGATCATCGCGGCGGTGATCCTGGTCTGCGGACTCGGCTTTTCGAGCGGACTGACGTTTACGATCGGTTCGACGTCGATCACGCTGACCGCGCTTGCGATCGCGGCGATCGCAGGCATCCTGCTGAATGCGATCCTGCCGGGGAACGATTACCAGTTCGGAGAGAACCCGAAGGGTGATATCAACCGCGGGGTCAGCTTTAACAACGTAAAGGAGGATTAATCCATGGACTTCAGAAACGAAAAAAATATCTATATTCAGGATCATCCTCTGATCCAGCATAAGATCACGAGACTGCGGGACAAAAATACGGGCACGGCAGAGTTCCGTAAAGTCTGCGGTGAGATCGCAATGCTGATGGGCTATGATGCACTGCGGGATCTGGAGACCGAGGATATCGAGGTCGAGACACCGATCGAAAAGACCAAATCCCCGGTGATCGCCGGCAGGAATCAGGCGGTGGTACCGATCCTCCGTGCGGGTCTCGGTATGACAGAGGGAATCTTAAGCCTGCTCCCGACCGCAAAGGTGGGACATATCGGAATGTACCGGGATGAGGTCACGCATAAGCCCCACAGTTATTACTGCAAACTGCCGAACCCCATCAACGAGCGTATCATCATCGTAACGGACCCGATGCTGGCGACGGGCGGATCTGCCGTGGACGCGGTCAATTTCATCAAAGAAAAAGGCGGAAGGATGATCAAGTTCATGTGCATCATTGCTGCTCCGGAGGGCCTGGAACGGCTGCACACCGAGCATCCCGACGTTCAGATCTATGTCGGTCATCTGGATCGGCAGCTCAATGCGAACGCATACATCTGTCCGGGACTCGGAGATGCGGGCGACCGTATCTTCGGAACGAAGTAGGACCGGGAGTATTCCGTACGAAACGAAAAAGGACGGAAAGAAGAGTCGATAAAAAGGGCAGAGATGCCCTTTTTGTCAAAGGAGAGGGAAGGCATGAAGCTGCTCTTTGTTTTTACCGGAGGAACGATCGGATCGAAGTGCTCGGAACTTATGATCAGGCCGGACCGGAGCATGCCCGGCGCGTTGATCGAAGCATACGGGAAACGTTACGGGATCGATTTTACCTATGATACGGCCGAACCGCTGACGATCCTAAGCGAAAATGCTACGGGTAAGACCGTTGCGGCGATCGTAAAAGCCGTAAAAGACGGTCTGGCTGTGGGAGTATATGACGGCATCATCGTGACACACGGTACGGACACGCTGCAATATACGGCGGCTGCGCTCGGATATGCGCTCGGAAACAGCTGCCCTCCGGTCTGCCTGGTATCGGCAAACCGGCCGGCGGAGGATCCGCAGTCCAACGGCCCGGACAACATGAACGCTGCCGTGGAGTGGATCCGCGGAGGTTTCGGGCAGGGGGTCGTCGTCTGCTATCATAATCCGGGAGACCGCGGGATCATGGTACACCGGGCAACACGGATGCTCGCAAGCCGGGCGTATTCGGACTGTTTCTTCAGTACGAAGGAATTGCCGATGGGCTGGATGAGCGGACAGAACGCGGATCCTCCGAAGGCGGGGAGGCGGCCCGGGCGGAGTAGGATGCCCGTATTCGCCGAAAATGTGCGATACAGTGAGAGAGAGGATGAGATCGCACCCCTGGCGGCGGATCATCTGCGGGAGACCTGTGACAGTGTGCTGCGTATCCTCCCGTATCCCGGGATGGTGTATCCGGGAATCCCCGAGGGGGTTACGGATATTCTGCACGAAAGCTTTCATTCGGGAACGATACGGACGCAGGGAGATGAGACGACTGCCTTCTTTGCAAAGATGCGGGAGCGCGGGATCCGGGTATGGCTGACCGGGGCATCGGCCGGGCCGGTCTATGAGAGTACGGAGAAGTACGGGGAATACGGGATCCGGCTTCTGCCGGAGATGTCGCCGGTCGCTGCGTATATGAAACTGTGGATGCTGAACGCAAATGGCAGGGATACGGCTGCCGAGGCGGAGAAAAGTCTTGGAGGAGATATCATCGGATGAGTGAATATCGGGAAAAGAGCGCGCGGGCAAGGCGCCTTGAACAGGACGACCATGAGACGGGGCGCCCGTACCGGAGGAGAGTACATACCCTCGACAGTCTTTATGAAGAGGAGGAATACGACGACGCGTACGCGGATGACGAAGCGGAATATGACGAAGCGGAGTATGAGGAAGACGGCGACGAGGCGGAAGAGTATGAGCCCGAAGCGGATGCGGCCCGCGGCGTGAAAAGCCGCCGGAACGGGGATGCATCCCGCGGACGCGGAAAAAAACGTTCCTCGGCACCGCTGATCGTAATTTTGCTGCTCGTATTGGCAACGGTGATCGCCGGAGGTATATTTTTCTTTTTGATGCAAAAGCCGGAGCGGAAACTGCCCGGTGTCTGGAGGGCGGAGATCGATCTGACGGAAAGTGTAAGAGCGGAGGCGGAAAGCTGGCTTGCGGCTGCCGAAAGCGGTGACCGGATCAGCATCCGTGAAACGATGGGAGAGATCCGGGTCGGCGTGATCTTGACCCTGAATGCGGACGGGAGCTGGTCACAGAGCGTGGATACGGCTTCCTACGAAGAGGCGTCGGACGCGGCATATGCGGCCCTGTCCGAAGGACTGAGGGAACTTCTGCTGCTCAGGATCGAAGCGGCCGGCAGGGAAGCGGGAAGCGCAGAGGAAGCGGAGGCGTTGATCGCAGAGACGATCGGGATGTCTACGGAGGAGTATCTCAGGACATACGGACCGGCGCTGCTTCCTCCGGAGGAAGAGTTCCGCTCCGCATACGAGGGCGGCGGGACCTATACGGCGGAGGGGAACGTCCTGCAGCGGGACGAAACGGAAGAGTATCTGGTCAGTGAAGATATGCTCGTGATCACCGGAGGCGGAGAAACGCAGGTGTATCACAGGGTGCAGTAAAGGAGATCGGCGGATGATTCACAAGGGTAAGGCACTTTTCAGGGCGATCGTATCGTTTCTTTTGATCGTGGCGGTCTTTACGGCTTCGGAAGCCCCCCAAGTACGGGCGGCAGAGGAAAAGCACCGTGCGGCCGAGAACCTGAAATTCGTGGTGGACGGGGATGCGGACCATATCGTAAAATCCCTGCACTATAAGTATTTTTACAATCGTTACGTATCGCTTCGGGACGTGGCGTTCGCGCTTTCCGGTACGGCAAAGCATTTTGAACTGTCCGTGACGGGAGACGGGATCACGATCACGACCGGAGAGGACTATATCGGGATCGGCGGAGAGGGAGAGCCTTTTCCGGAGCCGGAGACCGATGCGGACGGAAACGAGACGAAGTATGTATATTCCACTTACGGGATGAAGGCAAATGCGATGACCGTGGACGGGCGTAAGGTAAAGTATTTTACTTTCCTCGGACATAACACAGCCGACAAACTGGACTGTTTTATGAGTGTTACGGATCTGGCGATGCTTCTGGATGCGGATATGAAGATCGAGGGAGATGTGCTCTATATCAATACGTCAGGCAGTTTTACCATCGATCTGGAACAGCTGGAGCAGGAAGGGTTCTATTACGAGGTGCACAGTGCTCTGGCCGGGGATGCGACGACAGGGGTGATCTATGCGGCGTGGGAGCCGGATCTTCCGGTGCCCATCGCGAGTACGACCAAACTCATGACCTATCTGTGCGTGATGGATGCGGTCACGGACGGAGTGGTCTCGATGTCCGATACGGTAGAGATCACGCCCGAAGCGGAGGAACTGTCGAAAACGGGCGACGGCGTGATCGCGATGAAAGCCGGGGACGAGGCGACCGTGGAGGACCTGATGATCGGGATGCTGCTTCCTTCGAGCAACGAATGCGCGCTTTCCCTGGCGATCCATGTCAGCGGCAGCGAAGAGGCATTTGTGGAAAAAATGAACCGGAAGGCAAGGGTCATCGGCCTTTCGACGGACGCGGTCTTTTATAACAGCAACGGCCTGCCGGAGTTTTCGGATACACTGGCTGCGAGCAAGATCCAGAATCACATGAGTGCAAGAGATATGTTCACGCTGGTGAGCCATATCCTGCGCGTCTATCCGGAGATCACTGAGATCACTTCCCTGCAGAGTG
>Ga0310694_10001136_pt1 | contig 31301 bp, 29 predicted proteins | sample 174DNAGHGhighgp2_FD_203884 | JGI IMG/M metagenome (GOLD analysis project Ga0310694, IMG submission 203884) | Sheep rumen microbial communities from Palmerston North, Manawatu-Wanganui, New Zealand - 1742 DNA GHGhigh gp2 (v2) (version 2) | ecosystem: Host-associated > Mammals > Digestive system...
TGTACGGTATCACCGCAATATAATTTCATATCGACTACGTGTTTTTCGTAATTGGCGGTAAGTTCAATTTTTCCGACGCCCTTTTTGTCGGCCTTCCTAGGCCAAAGCGTGTATTTGTCTTCTGCTATTTGTTCGTCAATTTCCTTGGCCATCACTTACTCCAGCTGTTCGCCCATACAACCTGATGGACACGGCAGCAGAACCTGCAACGATATTTGATGGCGAGTTCGGCAATTTCCCGCTGTTTCGCCATGTATTCGTCGAACGTCCCGCCAACAGGCATCAGATAAATGTCGCCATCAACATTCTTTCTGAATCCGAGTTTTTCGGCATTTTGGAGCGCTTCAATTACGTCGTCTTCGTTTTGTACCACATACTTCAGGTACATCTGACCGCATCCCATTCCGTACGTCACCGCCTTATTCATACCATGACGGAGAATATTAAGACGGTCTACCACTTCGCGCATCGAAGCGATTGCCTCAGGCACCATACGACGCTTCTCAGGTTCACCACTGCAGGCGAGTTTTGGGCTCACGCTAAAAACAACGGGAATTCTGCACTTTTCGTTGAGGAATGACAAAAATCCTTCATCCACCAAGGATTGGGTACCATTTGTTTCAAAGGTCAACGTCTGGAAGCGATTAATCGTATCAGCATATTCGTTGAACAATGCACCAAGCTTTCTCTGCATCGGCTTCAGGAGGGGTTCACCGCCAGTAAGGACAAGATCAACATGTTCCAAGTCATCATTGCATATGTTGACCATATCATCGATGATGGCCTGTGGTGTCATCTCCGGGCTAAACTTCTTAAACTGGGCCCATGAACTTGGATAGCTATCGCATCCCGTTTTTGATAGGGGCAATGAATCATACCTATCATATTTGTCGATATTCTTAATAATCATGGGGATTTCCGTGTTTTCCGCACCAGCTGGAAGTCCAAACCCAGGACACTTCAAATTGCATCCACAAACACGAAGAAAATAGCTAACAACCCCCGTGCGGAGGCCTTCTCCCTGAAGGCTGATAAATTTTTCACTAATACGAATATCTTCCATTATCGAAGTACCTCATTAACGCGTTTCGGAAAGATTAGGCAACTTCTTATATCGTTCAATTTCGGTGACGATGATATCCTCGACACAGGCACCAACCTTCGACTTAAGTTCCTGATACGACTTATTATCTTCCACGGGTGCACTATCCGTCACCGACACGGTAATAGGTTCATACTGACGAACCTGCACAGTTTTTGTAATTGTAATTTCCATACCAATCCACCTATTCAATAACCACACAATTGGGAGTAATTGTGTTAGACTTACATGACAAATAATATAGCAAAATGGTCAAATTGTCAACCTTAAACGTATCGGCAATTTGGGTTATCAAGCGGAGGAATTTTGCAGATGCCTGTTGATCAACCACGGATAATTCCTGATAAATTTTCTCAAATTCGTCCATACTCGTTGTTCTACCCGAGATAGTAGAAGGCGCACCCAACTCGCTTAAAACAGTCTTTATGCGCGCGGTATTGTCTTGGAAGGACTTTGGCCAGTCCGCGCTTTTTTCGTTCAATAATGTACGTTTTAGGTTGTTTAATTGCACATTTGTGCCGATATTTCGCCACAAAATACGCACCATCGCATTATCGGCTTTGAGCTCAATCGTATATTGTCGACTAAGCCTAATCGTACACGAAGTCAGTGTCTCGTTCCAATCAAACGATTCGACGACAACATCACCAAGCCCAAATACTTTGTTGAGATCGATGCGCGTGTTTGAATCGGACTTGACATTAACAATGGCACGATCACCCACGATCCTAATTGGAATAATCATCCTCTCACCAAGACGATAATTGAGAATTGCGGTCTTCAATGCATTCTTATTATGAAATCTACGATCATTAAGACGTCGCTTATCCTGTGTCCAATTTTCCTGTTTGGATGTATATTGCTTATGGAATAAAATAATATCAGCATCTACCCCATAAGTGTCACCAATCGCATCATTTTGCGCGTAATTGGTGGGAACAATTCTCAGCACCTTCGAAAGGGCAATTGCATTCCTTTTTGCAGATGCAATATCCTCATTTGTTACTTGTTGGGGAACGGTGCTACTTCCGATTCGTTTATTGGATAATGCTGTATAGGTTGCGTTGTCCGTGGCAGAAGGATGCCCAAAATAATGCATAAACAACGCATTATATGCGTCATTGCGAAGTGAGGGAATTACCTCATCCTTAAATGCATTATTGATGTCATCAACGGTACCTTTAACAACCAAAACATCCTTCTTATTTGTCAAATTAATAATTTGAATCGCGATGTTATTGGTTGTGGATTTCGAAAGTTGATACCCCGGCGCCTTGACGATACTGGTTGTAATTTTTGCCAAGGCAATACCGAAGGTTGTTAACCCGATCAATTTGGACAGTGAAGGATTGTTTTTCACTGTCCAACGATGGTATTCTGGATAAATCAACTTTTTATTTGATTTATTAATAACCATTATTCTTCTGTTGAGGTAAATTCACTATTAGGTAGTTCAGAATTTTCCGCGTTGTTTTCTGCCAACAGTTTGTTATTTGCCACACCGAAATTATTTCTAACCCAAGTCTGGAAATGTTCGCGAGCCAAAATCGGTTCCCAGAACTCCTTGGTATTCGTATCTGCAGCTCTCAACTTATTGCCGACCATTTCGCCTGTATCCGGATCGACAACCTGATACCAACCATTACTGGGTTTTACTACATCGCCACTTGCAACAGCCATATCCAACAGTCCACTCCACTTATTGATGCCGTTACTATACGTAATCGTCACGGGGATTCTCGCCTTTTCCCGACTATAACGACTCTTCATAATGTTAATATTGAAATTGTATCCAATAACGTCGGTTCCCTTCTTTTCCTGAGAACGAGTGACGAGGAAAATATTATCGGAACTATAAACAAGGCCGGTACCACCGGAGGTGATGGCCTTCGGGAAAAGCCCCATATCCATGTAGATATGGTTGACGATAATCATTGGGATATTCTTAATTGCGAGATGAGGTGTAACCATACGAGTCAAACTCTTCAGCTGCTTGGCTCTCGTCATATCAGCACTGGATTTTTCACCCAACGCGTCCTCAACTTCCTTCTTGGATGCGAGATTACCAATTGAATCCACAATGATAATCAAATGATCGCCACGCTTAATTTCATTAAGCTGGGACATAATGTCAAACTTAAGTTGCTCAACATCGGTAATAGGCGCATGCCATACTCGCGTTGGGTCAATATCGAGACTGTCGAAATATGCACGTCCTGCGCCCATTTCGCTATCATAAAACAGCAACACGGCATCGGGGTACTTATCCAAATAAGCCTTTGCACAAATAAGGCTATACAGGGATTTGAACATCTTGGATTCGCCTGCCCACATGGTAAGACCTGGTGTTAGACCACCATTAAGATCACCACTGAAGGCGATATTCAAAGCCGGCACAGGAAGGTGAATTACGTCCTTATTATTAACAATTTCGCTGGAATCGAAGGTATTTGCCAAATCGATCTTACTGGCCTTCTTCAATCTGTCCATCAAACTCATATTTTCGTTAACTCCGAAGTGAACAACATTTACAATTTTACAGTGAATATTATAGCGCAAACGAGGCCTCAAGGCAAGATCCACAGTCGGCGCAACAAATAGGATTTAATGAGGTTTTATTTTAATTTTTTTTAATGTGAGGAAATAATATTTTTTTTAATGTGAAGAAATATTTTTTTTTAGAAATAATATTTTGAATAAAAAATTTTAAATGTGAAGAATTATTTTTTTAGAAATAGTATTTTTGAGCAATAAATTTTTCCACATTATTTTTTTATTTTTAAAGAGGGAGTTCGAATGGCAAGAGCTTTAGCTCTGAATTCCTTCTTTTTGAGTATGAACGAAGTGAATACTCAAAAAGAAGTATGGGTGCTAATATCAAAAAAAAAAAAAAAAATAAAAATACCCTTTCTTTCAGTTTTTTAGATCTTTTAGATCTTTTCTGTTCGGGCTCCACCCGAACCCCCCTTCGGGGTGACTTCTTTCTGAGATTTTTTTATCCTTGTGGTGGAACCACCTTTTTATTTTTTTTCTTTTCCTTTCTTTCCTTTTTTCCATCCCGTTAGTGTGGGGAGATGAATAGATTATAACAAAAAATTTTTAAAAAGCAACTTTTTTATTAATTAATCGACGATTTGTTGCCAAAAGGCAAATCAACTAAGGTATTTTACGTAGAAAACATCCTTGCCATTTTTAAAAATTTAATTTTGGGTATCCGTGTTGATTTTTGCCATGGTACCTTGTATAATGGGACAATAAGTTAGGAGTCTGGTAATGCATATCAACATTGACAATTATTTTGATTGCATATCGCGCCACAAAAGGCATCTTTTTGACATCCAACATAGGCTTTATGGTAAGGATCGACCTTCAAATGGCGATATTTTGGAATTATGTGACGGGTTATTACACCATGTAATAATAAGCCAGTGGGTTTTGAAAAATAATTGTGATGCGCTTACCAATCATACAGTATACAAGGAATGTGCCAGTTGTTGCGAATATTTGATGTTTGATGACCCAAAGCAAGTATTCGCTGGCATTATTAGCGCATACCGTGGTCTCGCCGAAATGTATAAGGATTGTACATCATCAATGGTCATGGATTTTGAAAACGAAAGCCTGAACGCAACGATGCAAATAATCCTACAGGGAATAGCAAATAAATTGCGCGCAATTGCGTGTATGTATTGCTATAACTACGACAATGGCGTTAAAATTTTAACAATGGATGATTATCCTGCACACATCACTTTGCCTGTGATGGTTTTGTGAGAATTTATAAGAGTGTTATGAGTCTATACCTCGATACAAAATACCTTGGATTGCTAAGTCCCCATTTGCCGTTGTTTAAGCAAATTGACAGCAATACGTATCGCTGCCGTTGTACTGTCTGCGGGGATAGTAAGAAGGATAAGACGAAGACGAGACTGTATTTTTACATTCGCCAAAATAAATTACACGTATATTGCCATAATTGTGGGTATAGTGGCAGTTTTCGTAAATTTTTGGAGCTTAGTGACCCAGGTCTTTATAAGCAATACTCGTTTGAGGTGTTGCAGGAGTTAAAATCCGATAGAGAGATTTTGCACGCTCAAAAGGAGGCGCAGCTCATTAATACGTTGCGAAGCTCGCGGACCATCACCAATGCGGAAATGACACAGGACGCCATTCTTAAAAAGGCGACCCGCTTGGATAAGTTGGATCGTGATCATCCGTGTGTGCAATATGTGAAAGGTAGGTTAATCCCAGATGACAAACTACCCCTTTTATATTACACAAACGATTTTCGTTCGTTTGTGAACGGCATTATTCCCAATAAGTTTAAGGGGGAATCGCGGTATAAGGAACCGCGCCTAATCATCCCGTATTTGACCAAGGATGGAAAGTGTTTTGCCTTTCAGGGTAGGGCACTTAATCCCAATGCGACGATCCGGTACTATACTATTAAGGTGAATGAGAATATTCCTGCGGTGTATGGATTGGATAGGGTTAATTTGAGCAAGCCTGTGTATTGCACGGAAGGCCCTATTGATAGTCTTTTTTTACCCAATTGCCTCGCCGTCAGCGGTAGTAGTTATAACGATAAGGTGATTGAGCGTATTAAGGGCAACCTGATAATTGTTCCGGATAATGAGCGTAGGAATGCGAGCGTTACCCAACAGCTTTTTTCAATGGTCAACAATGGCTATAAAGTATGTTTATGGCCCGAAGGACTGGATTTTAAGGATATCAACGAAGCAATCCAAAAAGGGTATACAACTGAACAGTTGGTTGATATCATTAATAAAAATACGGTTAGTGGCCTGAGTGGTGTCGTAAAATTCAAGTTGTGGAAACGTTAATTTATCAAAACTGTGGGTGAATTACTGGTACCCACCACGTCACCACAACTCAACGCGCTTCCCACAAAGGCAGCTGCCATCCCGTTTATTACGACATTGGGTGACCCTGCCACAATAATACGACCATGAGCATGCTTTGAGCCCCACGCTTTATGGGGAATTGCACTACAGGTAATATATGACGCAGCTAAACCTTGAAACACAACATTGGGTGATCCTTGTGTAATCATCGTGGATGGCCCGTCTATACCGGCTGTCATCGCGGTGATCGTAACACTTTGTGGCATATATTTCATCCTTATTTGATGCTTGACTGGATGTACTTCGGTTTGACACGGTCATCAACCATGTGTACAACCAATTCGGAGTTATTCAATATCGTAAATTGGTTAACTGACCCCACAACATCATAACTCGATGGGTTGACCGTAAATGTCCACGAGGGGGACATTAGATCTGTAATTGTGAGGCCTGTGATGTTAATTACACCATTTTCATAATCAATCGTGCCGCAATTATTCAGCAACACAACCTTATTATCATTATCGTCCTTATAACAAAGGCGCAAGGTTTTGGTTATGGGGTTATCATCGATATAGCATAATAATTCACCTTGGCGCGCCTCGTAACATTTAAACATATTGGAGAGGACGCATTCCTGAGGACCAGCGGCCTGATATATGGAATTATTCAACGATATCGTATAACTATAACTTTGATCATACACAGGTTCGACATCCGCGGATAATCTTAACCTCGTTGTATTATTAACGATGCTTTGTTCACATTCATCTATTTCCTTGGATAACTGACTGAATCTCAAAACATCGCCAAAATTTTGCAAATTATTGGCACCGAAGGAAATAATTGTATCTCGGACAATACCCTCAATATCCTTTTCACTATTGGTGGTGAGTGCGCTGTCATAATGCACCGTGCTTTCGATATTCACGCTGAGATATTTTGGATCGACAAATTCGATGATTTTGGTCAGTTCCTTCTTATCCTTGAGAATTGAGAGAATGGTGTTTTTCTCCAATTCAGATAATGTTGGATCTGTGTTAGGAATAACACTAATAAACACCTTACCGTACTCAGGCGGATCATTATCCTCACCACCCCAAACATTAATCGCCTTAATGTTATCAAAGTTTTTTAATAACATTGCCTTATAATCAGCCACAGTAACGCACCGATCCTGTGTTGTGTAGATTTTGGGAGCCAACATGCGAATACTTTCTGTGGATTCTGCCACAGCACCCCCAATTGCGCGCTGAGTGGTTGTTACTGTGGCCACAGCACTTGTACTGAATCCCCCAAAATTAGATAATTGACCTTGATAACTAAACACACTCGCACCATTACATGCGGTGGGATTATTACCAACAGCAAGATAGGTGATGTAAACGATGTCGCCTGCGTTTAATGAATATCCCAAAACGCCACTACCAAATTCAATTTGATAATGGTCATCGGATGTCATCGAAAGAAAATATACCTTGCTCGTTCCATCATTGGCAAGAATATTATCTGCACGGGTAAATGTGTATAAATTTTGATCGTGCAAAACTTGTACACCAATTGTGTCAGTGTCGACGTTAATACCATTTAATACGAATTTCTGCGCACTATTGCCGTTATAAACGCGTTGTAATGTGATGAAGGTACCTTGCCTTAAATGTACGCCTGTGGCGGTGAATATGGATCCTTCACGCGTAAGAGTATTGGTACTGTCCGTATAGAATGTATAATCTACCCCGTCGACCTCCGTGGTGAATACGCTGTATTTTGGGATGGACAGTGAACCTTCGCCGATGGTGTTTAAAACGTCGTAGTCGTCGTCGTGAATCATAATATCGACGACAGCCTCCGCACCCTTGGCACTTCGCGGAATATAGTTAATTACGTTTGCGTGACTGACGACACTTTCCCTTTTTTGTGCACTGTCCAGGAAACTCTCGTTAACCGCAAAATTATCATAAACACCATTATAATGGGTATTATAAGCCAAAAGATTAATGAGTGTGGATAATGCACTACCTTTAAAATTGTAATCCTTAAACTCCGTTTGATAATTCAAATATTCACGGAGAGAATTTACAATAGAGTCAAAATCTAATTCGCTGGTGGTAAAATTAACTGCGTTGGCCATATTATCTTGTCCTGTTAATGGCAAACGAATATGATGTTTCTGCACCATTTGCCACAATACGATATTTTATGGTAATATAAAGGGTATTCTCTTTACTCGTGGAATCCACATTAACTCCGAGTAACTTAACACGGGGTTCAAAATTTTCGATAGTATAGGTAATTGCCCTTTGTAATATGGAGTTCGTTAAAGGCGTAATGTTCTCAAACAGACTATCGGAGATTTGGGAATGGATTTCCGGGTGGAATGGGCATTCGTACTTGCGCAATAATACGAGATTTTTAAGTGATTGTTTAATTGCGTTGTCGTCAATTTTTTTGGCGACATCGTCAGTAACGGGATTCGCAAAAAAATTGAAATCCAGATCACTGTAAAAAGAAGCCATTATACTTTATATACCATTACATTACGTGTGGTTATTTATCGATGGGCATACTGCGGTTAATACCTGAATCAAATATGATTTTAATGAATAATGAAATGATGTATGGTGTGATTATATTAACCATCATTACAATAAGTCTGGTTGTCCTAGTATTGATGTTATTCACACGCAATCATACCTCGAATAACAAGGCAATACGTGATACCAGTACTGACGAAATCATAGAAGTTTTATCCGAGTTTCGCACATGGAATAAGACAATTTCCACCACCGAAGGCGCATTATCCTTGTTATCTGAGTTTAACAAATTTTGTATTGCAGTATTTGGGAATAATCTGCAATCGCAAATCACCAAGGACGAATTTTACCGTATGTCCCTAAGTCAAATTAAGGTGTTTATTGAACAAATGCTGGACGAAACAGAGGCAACGATCATTTCGTATCGCCATTTATAATCGTCGCGCGCAATTCATCCCCTACTAATTTGGATGCCCTCACCACCTTATCATAATCCATAACAAGTTTATGATTGAGGCGCAAATTGATAATACCGTTATAATATCTACCAGTTTTATCTATAATCGCACCGCGTCCAAATTGATACTCTGCCTCAACATATTTGCCCACCGATTTATTGACAGTTAGCGCCATAATTTCACGAATAAAATTACCGCGGCCATATTTTGCTATATCATGCAGGACTTGTTGGCCACTACTATAATACGTCTTCCAATCACTCTCTGTTACGGTTTTCCTTTTTTTACCATTTACCACAACTGTTTTATTTGATACTGCTGTTTTGAATCCAATATACTGTTTGCCTGTAATTTTATTTGTGAAAAGGTAAACAAAACTCTTGTGTTCTGTCGGAATTTTTTCGATTACCTCTCCATTCCATAACCACGGTTTTATTTCGTCATCATAACACGACGGTTTTTCATCTTCCTTCTTTTTTGTAAATTTTGAAACAATCGTTTGTTCTTGTTCATCAGGAAGAAGTGCATTTAAATCGAAATCGTCGCTATACATAATAAACGAATAATGGTACCAATGTACTGTTACTTAGAAAACTGAATATGACGCCAATTTATCATCTTATACAACAACAGATTCCTGTACACATCCAGCAACAAAACCCTCTGTTTTGTAAATTCATTGAATATTATTATCGTTGGTTACAAACGCGCAGTTTTGGATCGTTATCGAATATTACCAATATCGATAGTACAATAACTGCGATATCGTTAAAGGATATTAGCGCAAATAAAACCGGCCGTAATGATATTTCCGTCTTTTTGAATCACACGATATCGAACGGGGAAGCAATAGCGGAAGTTGTTAGTATTGATGATAATGACCGCATTATTGTGCGGTATTTAACCGCTGACGCAAAATTCAATATTGGTGACAATATTCATATTCGTCCAAATTCTGCAGATTATTACACAAATGATCAGGCAAACGAATTGGATACTGCGGTTGTGAGTAATGCGGAAACATTACCAAGTGCGTTCATTGACCATTTCAGTAGGATGTTGGACGCAGACCAGATTTTTGGTACCGACACACCTAATATTACCACAATTCTTCGTCATATTCGCGAATTATATCAATCCAAGGGTAATGAACAGGCGCTCAAATATTTGATCAAGGCCCTTAAAGGCGTTGAGGCAGAAATCAAATATCCATGGGATAACGTTCTAAAATTTGACGACGGTAAGTGGAAAAAAGAATATTGCGTTACCGTTCGTGGTGATGAAAGGTATTGGCACCATGTTCCCACTACCATGCGCAAGGTTCGCGTAATGTACGATGAACTCGATGCGAGTGGTAAGCAAGTTTACAAGGATTGGCCAATCACCAAAGTCGAAATTTTCGGCATGCGTCACGAAAATTACGATTGGGATCCGAGTATGAATCCTCCAGAGGCCGTGTATGACCCCATCATCGTAAAAAGAAATTATTTGTACGGCTTTATGGAAAAGGACAGCGATGGTAATATTATTCCTCCATCACACCTCATACCACATTATACGTACATTCAATATACGGTGCCTGATGATGGTGAGCATGATATCAGGTATGTCAGCGTTGATTGTACTGAAGGCCAAACTGAGATTTCCATTGCACCAAAGAATCCGCCTCGCCTAATCTTACAGGATATATTGGTGTTCGTCGATGGCGTATACCTAAGAAAAAAGATTGACGCAGATGATGAAGATTATCATTACATACGCAGTCGCGATAAGGTAAAATTTAAAGCGCCTTTACATGAAAATTCGCACGTTGATGTTATCATTTTTTACGGAAATGAGCGGTACATATCAACCAGAGTTAAACCGACTGCAGTCAATTCAAGTGGTGCATTAGCCCCCATAACGCTGGGAAGCAATATCATTACGCCCAACAATGTGGAATTGTTTGTCAACGGCATTCGCTTGCGTTATGGCAAAACACGCGCCGACAACGTAGATTATACGATCGAAGTATTGGAAAATGGCGCATCTGCGATTGTCCTTCAACGAACTGGCCTTGTTAATTACACTGTCGATATCAATTTTTACAAGGATGCATCGATAAACGAAATTGTTGCTGATGCAGATGACGACGATTCTGAATCAACACAGGCACAGGAAACAGAATCTGTTGAAATTCCAGCAATGTATTCGTACCTGTCCATGTACAGCGAAGAAGAACGCGCTGAGATGGAACAAACGGGTGAATTGACGTTGCTACATCGCCGTCACTGGTATTATTACGATGATCATAATGCTGCGAGCAATTACGTCCTTCGCACCGCAGTACTTGGCCATGATTTTGACTTATTCTCCGTGGAGGACAATTGGTACGACGAGACTGGCCCTTATTGGGTAAGAAACGAAAATCCTCTTGATAAGGAACAATGCCCTAAGGATGCGCATGGCGAATATGATAAGTCGAGCGTATTTTATGGTGGCGGAGAAATGGTGGTCGATCCCGTTTCTGGTCGCTTGGTATTTGACCCAGGACTCGGAATTAACATGGCCACCTATGGTCGTTGGGGCACCAGGTACATTACACCGTTTATTAGACTTTATTTTGAGGATGATATACGTGCCCATATCAATCAGGAAATTATCATCCTTAATGATGACGGCACCGATACCCTTTATAAAGGCAATGTCGTAGACAGTATTAGTGATTTGGGTGTTGTGCAACCAGGTAAACATTGGCAAGTCGGACAGGTTTTCACCGCCAACAAGGAAGCGGTGTGGCGTTATTATAGTGCTTCACAAAAACAACCAGATGCTCCTGGAATGACCTATTATAATAAGGACGGCATATGCATAGAATACAGTGTTGATAAGCCACTAATTGGTCGTGTTCTTGCCGTGGATAAGAATGGTGGGATAACATCAGTTGAAATAATTCAATATGGTGATCATGTTCCGTATGATGGATCCAAGGAAATTATAATAAGTCCATTGTTCTACCATGATGGATCGGATGAATCGGAGTATAACGCTGTCCTCAAATTAAATTATTCCACAATTGCGTCTGGTGCTGGTTCATTCGCGGGTACCAGCGGCTTTTTGTCGTACAATAGCATAAGGATTCAGGACGGATATTATTATCAGCAATTTGCATATGATATTGTTGCCCCGGTCGACGGGATTCAATATCAGGATATCGCAAAATTATTGCACCCTGCCGGCACGAAGATGTTTACAACATACAACATCGAAGCTGATTTGGATGCGGCCTCCGATTTTGATATCGATCAAACTTATCCGTATATTGCAATCACCTTATTTGATGTGTGTCATACCGTCGAAACAATCGCACGGGAATTTAAGAAATCAATTACTGGCGATAATGTTGATTTTGATGAATTCCTTGAGAAGTTCTTTACAAAAACCCTCGCAGATACTGTGAGTGTTAGTGACGGACACCATGATAACGTTATCATGTATACGCGTGATATGAATTATGATTGCAATTATGATCAATATAGCATGCCGTATACTGACGCAAATATAAGGCTTGTTTATATCGACGGCGTTCTTCGTAACATGTATCCGAAGCTAAATCCTGCAAACGTGAATATAGACGACACGCTTAAGATCGATATTTCCGAATATAACATAGACTATAACGATCCGACATTAATCACTGCCTTGGGTTATACTTGCGAAAATTCACAAGTACAGTGTTACCAATTCACGGTTGGTTCAGATTCATCCACAGTGTCCTTTAATGGAGTTCAACCCGGTGATCTAATCCATGTTTTTGTGGGTGGCCTTATGATGGACAACAACGATTACACCCTTAATGGCACCACCCTGACGCTAAAGAAAATGGGTGATGGGTTAAATTATCCTGCGCAAACCTCAGTTTTCGTAATGGTGTTTTCCAATGTCGTCGCGTATAAGGACGAATATGAATCTCCGACAAATTCACAAATTAACACGCACAATTGTGATGTAAACCACCTCGAGCTTTTTGCAGACGGAACGCGATTAATTAATCACTATGACTATCGTATGGGGTCGGATGGACACATTTATTTCCTTAAATCGACCCGAGACCAAACGATCACGGTATTTGCCTATAATAATCTCCGTGTCGAAACCACTTCTTATAATATGCGCCATGGTGACCGTTCTCCATATATGGAACGCGTTGTTGAAGGCACCAAGAAAGTATCATACGCCAATAGCGGTGTAGATAAACTGGTTCATATTAACTACGACTATCATGTCACTGGGGATTTTCTTGATCCTCTCGATGTGAGTGACCCAGAAACGACCGAGTGCGTTATTTACACAAATTTGGATAGTGGTATTGATATACAATCCATTACCATTAATGGAACAGCGCTTACGCAAAATGAAATAACACGATATGTGTCGCCACTAAAGACCATGGTGTCAACAAATCCCGAGGATGTTACGGATGCATATGGCGATAAACTTATCGTACAGACATTTACAGAGGGTACGGATAATATTAAAGCGGGACGGAGAAAATTTTTCCGTGCTCCGGTTGGTGCCAATATCAGATACAAATTTGTAATTAATAATCCGTACCATAATGATATGGATTATGCCGACGTAATAAGCAGTATTGGACCAGTTGAGTTTAATCATTTTGCAAATAATGATGGTAATGTTAATACACATTACGTCGAGTTCGTTGCGCCAGCCAGAGCGGTTGATGTAATACTAAAGAGTAGTAAAAAATTCCGCGGAATTACCGTAGTCAGTAATCCAGATTGTTATATTGACACAGATAGACTAAGTGCCTTACCTGGTGAGACAGTCACGGTTACGGCGCGTGCTGTTGATTTTCAGCATGTAATAGACGGCATATACGTACAACCTGATAACATGCCTGTTGTTCAATTACAACCCACCAATATTGACACATCGAGTAATCCTGCGGTTTACACCTACACATTTGCCATGCCAGTTACAAGTGTGGCTGTGTATGGCGTTTGCTCGTCTGCAGGTGGATATATCAGAACAAATATTATCGGTGGCGGCGTAGTAAATTGGGAGAAGGGTACTGAGCGTAATAACCCATATCATATAGACTATGAACCTGTTGATATAACAGGTTATATTGAAAAACATACCCTTATCGGATTCGATATATCGGTTAAACCTGCCGATTATGTGCAATTTGCAAATTGCAGAATTATTGACTCAGAAGGGTATACAGTACCAACATATCGTGAATACCCAGGATATTCCGAATATGAGCATTATAAATTTGACACCGAAGGCGAACCCCCATCAAACGTTTCTCCATCGCGTATATTGTTTGAAATGCCAGATAAGGATATATCAATTGATGTTGAATATACACCAATCATGTATTATACATCGATCGAAAATATAACAGGCACGATAACGAACGGCATTTATAATGGCAATATTAAGGCCCGTGCAAATGTTAAATTGGATCCGTTACCAGGGCAAACTGCCGCTGGGACGTTTGTTGTTGCACGAAATACGTATTTTGACGATCATTCCGTCGTGGAGTCAATTAAAGCAACCACTAAGGATATAAATGGCAGGACCGTTACTTCCGATATTATGGATAACCCGACGTTTGAAGTCCGTTATGGTGACGTTAATGTCGAATATGTGATTGGATGCACTGGTGGTGTAATAGGCGTTGATAGCGATATTGGGCCGAGATGGGTTTCCAACATATTAACTGAACCTAATATTGGCAGTTGGATTGACAATGAAAAACTTATTAATATTGCGTTCAAACGTATACCTGGATATGTTATTGATAGATACTCCAGATCGATATACGATGGTAACACAGCGTATTTCCCAGAAGCCGGCTTATTGGTAAAATTGAATAATAATGGTGAGGCAGAACTCGATGCGGATGGGCACGTTATCCCAATCCTCGACGAAGATTCCGATTTTATCATCACCCATCGTTGTCGGACAATTCGGGTTGCCATGGATGTTTATGGAACTCCTGAATTGAACGATGATGACAGGGTCATCCCCGTTCTTGACGAAAATAATAATTTCATTTATCTCGGGGATAACGGAGAGGCTTATTGGGGAAAACCTGAGGTGCATTATTTTGCAAATGATGATCACGTCGATCGCGATTTGTCGGTAATGGGAAAATATGACATTATAATTGATGATTATCTTTACCACGCTCTTGATTATTTGATTACTGTCAATGAAGTTTACGAACGCCAGAAACCCGCACAGCGCCCTGGTGAGGTTAAATTAAACATAACCCAAGGCCAATATTATTACGGGCCACATGCGTATGATGCTGGATATGGATATTGTCAATCTGACGATGAGGACGCGTCAGTTCCGAGCCTCGCACCGAATCGTGCACGATATGGAAGTATTATTACTGTAAATCCGATTATCCACGACAATCAATTTATTGTGGATAAGATAACGTATACATACGCCGGCACCACTGTGGATATTACGGAATCCAGGACGTTGAGTGTTCCTGCTTCCGATGTAATAATCACGGTTACCTTTAAGAGGATTTATTTCAACGTGAATGTTATACAGCCCGATTCAACGCATGGTGTATTAACTTTGCAATACGACGGGGCTTCCCCCACAACATACGGCTATAAGGAAGGAAGTGTAATAACCGTAGGTGCAAGTCCAGCATCCTTAAATTACGAGCTTACCTCACTCAATATCATTAATGAGGATGGCGAAACGATTGACATCACGGCAAACAAACAATTTGTGGTTGATGGTGATATAACCGTACAATCAACGTGGGACCGTGTAATGTATTCTGTTTCGATAATGCCACCAAGACCATCAGGCGAAGTATCCACAGTCGCTGCCAAGGTATTAAAAAATGCAAGTGTGGACGTGATATACGAAAATGAACATGGTGAAATGATTACACGCCATTCAATGGCATGCAGCAATATTGTAACTGGCGATAGCGCCCAGAGCGCACCTGTTTCCAAGATTGTTAATATACTCGTACCAGCGAATTCGTCAATACAGGTTAATTTGGTTGCAGCACAGGTTACTGATCCTTCGAATCAATACATTGTGGCAGATTTGAAGTTTGATTATGTGCTTTTAAGTGAGTATAATATTAGTAATGATGTTATGACTGCAAAGAATACGATTCTTCAAGCAAGTATTGATGATAGTGGCGAAATTGCAAATTATGGTAACGTGAGTATTGAAAAGCCGACGTTTGCGATTGTTCCTGTTGTCAGTACTGTGCTTACAGATATCACGCCGCAAATACAAGCATGATAATGTGTAATTATTTCAATTGATACTTTTGATCATTAAATAGATTTGTGTTAACACATTGACGAGAAATTAAAAATGTCAGAATTTATAGAATTGGTCGAATCAATCCTTAACGAAAAGGTTGAGGATCAGGAAGACGAAAAAATGTATGAAGATGAACAGGGTGAAGACAAGGACGAAAAGGACGAAGTCTGTTGCCCAGAGTGCAAGGGTAAGGTGGAGGAAGAATCCGACGCCAAGAAGCACCCAGATGATTGCGAATGCCCCGAGTGCAAGGGTAAGGATAAGTAATAATCATCAACCCTGATAAGATGTAGATATTGCAATTAACAGCGTCTACATCTAATAAAAAAAGGAAGGTCGCCTTCCTTTTTTTATATCATTCGTTCAGAGTCGGTTCATCATTAATGGTGATCTCAGGACTTTTATTTTTATCCTTTCTTGCTTCTGGCTCAGGGTTAAATCTCACCATTAATCTACCGTTCATAAACGTACTATCCATTTCGTGGCCGTTTAATTCACTATCGTATGCAGTATTCGTGTCATTATTTTCTGACATAATCGGCGAATCAAATTTACCGTGATCTTGTATCTCGCCATATAGATCGAGTTTTGCTGTAAACGTTAATGTGTAAACGACTAACCGGTCGTCGCTAAACGATCCTTCATAATCATCCTGAAAACTGACACCACTCAAACTAATAGGAACAGTTGTATTAATTCCTATAACGTTTTTAAATGTGATATTCATATCAGGGTTAAATTGTGGAAGTATCTGTTCCACAATTTGGAGTGCGTCTTCCTGGTTATCTGCGACGATGTATAATGCCAGTTCCACATTCCATGGCACAGGATTACCAACGGATAATATATTACCATTTTCGTCAATGCATTTGACCTGTTGATTACGCGTCTTTTTCCTGCTGGCGTCGTAGGTAAATCCCGTAATTTCAAATGCCATTCGTGGAAGGGTAATTTTTACCTGTTTGTCGCGGGTTCCTTCCAGGATTTGCGCGAGCCATTTTGCCCTATTACTAAACGCAATAGGAATTCGCAAATCCTGTATTGGTTCGCCATCCACACTATCGCCTTTGCGTCGCACAACATGGATATTGGCGAAATATGCATTAAACGCAACAATTAAGTGCTTTATGTTACCGTGATAAAAAGCTGCCATGATTATTCGTTAGGATGTTGCCAACCTTTGATAATATCCTTACTAAAATTATTGCGACTAAACGTATAACGATCCACCAATTTGGCGCCACGAGCCCCAGAGCCAGTAATCACAAAGCCCTCATCTCCTGTTGGTACCATATCACCATTGGATTTAATTACGAATTTTTTAAATTTTGTCAGCGCGTTTAATTTTTCAATGACAGCTAATTTAATTTTGGTAAAGTCCTCAAAAATACTCAGCAGGTTGACGATTGTGGCCATTTCCTGTTTCTTTGAGCGCAAATTGGTATATTTCGCATCCACCCCTGCTTTTCCCTTTTCGGTTTTTAATTTGGCCTTTTTCGTGGTAACCTGATCCTCAACCCAATCAAAAAATTTTGCAGCAGTTCTTTCAGGACTTTCCCTCTTAACATCATTACGAATATAGGTGTTTAGATAAGTTTGCAAATTCGAACCCAATTCGCCATCCAGAATGTCCCAATTAACCTGCGTTGCGAGTTTATTAACATCCTTAAACAACGCATTAATGGTGGCCATTTCGACATCTGTAAAGGTTACCATGCGCGAATCGTCACTATCTATGTGAGTGTCGATGACAAATGCATCCTTTGATTTTTTGAAAATATCCTTGGAAATTCCAAATTCTGTAACATCCAGTGTGGATGGATCCTTTCCATCCCACGAATATTGGGTATGCACTGCAATACCTATTTTACTATTACGAATGGCGTTACCCATGGCACTATTAACAGGCACCGTGTACATAAGCGTATTCGGTTGGAATGCATAATATTGTTCACCGTTGATGTCCTTGATTTTAAGGTCTTCTTGGGTATACAACAAATCGCCTTGGTATATTGTATTTTTTGTATTTGGCATTATACCACGAAGATACTTTAAGCTGGCCTTTAATTTTGAGGCCAAACCACCGGCGTGATTTGCATCAATATCTTCCTCGGTATAATTGACCTTTGCCGATTTGTTAAAAATACCCTTACTGGCAACGGCAAATCCTTTATCACCATTGATTAAAAATACCGCAGGGCTATTATGCAGAACAAGGTGATCGCCATTAACATCAATAACGAAATTACTGTATGGTGTGGTTAAATCCCACTGATCGTATTTCGATTTAAGTTCTGTGACGTCATCCACATGCATGGTACGTGTGCTATTACCACACCACACGTTCCTTCTCTTTAATCTGTAGGCTTCCAACCAAGTCAATTTTGGTGTCAACCATTCGTGGTCTTTGGTACATATGACCTCACCATGGTTATTCAATGTAACGCGAACCCATGGTTTCGATTTCCCTGTAATTCTTGGCCGAGTATTGGAACAGTATACAAATTTGTTACGATTAATATCGTAACACATGACTTGATCAGAATTGGTTAATTCGCTTATCTTTTTGTTGCCCGATATGGTCACCACGCGAGTATTTGCATGTACGCAACCATCGATTTTAACGCTTACTGGAGGCTTTTTACCAATATTATCGACAATATAACGAAGGCCTTCGATCGCATTCTCAACGCCTTCCTTACCTTTCGTGAAAATCAATTCCTCAATATGTGTACTGTGTTTATTCACGACAGCTTCTGTAAGGATTTGTTGGACATACTCATTAAATCTAAGCATCATTTTTCATGTATGATTTGTACTAAGTATTTAAAAATAAGCATTTAGACCATAATGCCATCATTTTCTGCGCATCTTTCTCGTTTATTTTGTTTAAACGAAGAGGATTATGTTTATACAACAGATCAAAGTAAAACCATCGACCACGTAAAGGAATACATCAAGGATTCGATCAAAAAGGAAGAGATCGATCTTGGTAAAAATAGTATTTCGGTTAAAGGCGATTTAATCGACAAGTTTGTTAAATTGATCACCATTAACGTGGATAATGATCAGATTGCAGCGACGAAGGATTTAACGGACGAAATCGAAGCAATCGTGGTTAAACTGTTGTCCAATATGTTGGATCAAAATCTCACAAAATTCGAGACCACCAATACAACGGGCAACAATACAAAGAATGGTGATAATATCGTATATTCGTTAAATCTCAAACAAGAATTTGAGAGTGACGATTATCGAGGCGCGTGTGAGACGATTATTAATGCAAGAGCCGAGCAAAACGATGGCGAATCCGTATCACCAAAAGAACCTAATATTATTATAACGAGTAAGTGGTATAAAAAATGACAAAGGTAGTCGTTTTATCATATGGTCGGGAAAATCCTCCGACAAAGGCCCACGAACTTGTGTATAACCGCATTCTTGCGGAAGCAGCGAAGCACAAAGGCGCAAAATGTTATATGTTTTCGAGTGCAAAGACAGGCGACGCGAAAAACCCATTAACCTCGGAACAAAAACTTAAATTCCTTAAAAAGATGTTCCCCAATGCTGAGGTCGAAATAGTGGGAGGTGGTTATATCGAGGCTTTTAAAAAGGTGACACCTGCGGATAAACTCATTGTGGTCGTTGGAAGTGATCGTATACCGGAAGTCGAACGCATGGCCTCATACAACCACAAGGATCTCGGCGGCAAGGGCGGACGCTTTGATTTTGGTGAAATTGAAATTATTAGTGCTGGCGACCGTGATGCCGATAGTGATGATATAAAAGGGTTAAGCGCATCAAAAATGCGTCAATGGGCCAAGGAAGGTAACAAGGAAGCATTTTTTGACGGTTGCAGTAAAAGACTTTCCGATGCGGAAAAGGAAGAACTTTTCAATTTGACAAAATCGCAACTTGAAAAAATTGAAAAGGCCACACCGCCAAAACGGTCACGTGCAAAAACCACAAAATCGTAATATAATTAATAATTGGATTATGGGCAATGCGATTGTGAAATGTTTAACCTCCGTGAATGATTCCATAACAAGGCATACACGGAAATTAATATTTGCGGAAGTATTGGGTACTGCCTTTATTATATTGTTATTGATGGATGCTTTATGACTATTGAAAATGATTTGAATAATAATGAATCTGTTGCGACCCCGACTACCTCTTCTGAACCCGCACCTCTTCCTTGGAGCGAGGATACCGAAAAGCTTTTTGATGAGGACTTGTTGGCCGATTTTAACGTCGATAAGAATCATATTGATGCGAAGATTCTCGCCGATAGTATTAATACAGTAAACAATAAGCGTCTAATTACGGTACAGGTTAAGGTGCCACGATATATTCTGGCCGAGGTTAATACCCACAGGGTCTTCAGTCGTAACTACGCAAGTAGTCGTGCGATTCCCTCCAAGATTATTCGTGGTAATATTACACACAATATGTTCCGCCCTGTTTACTGGGGATCAAATCAACGTGGTATGTCGGCATCTTCTGAGCTCAAAGGTTGGCGTAAGTGGATGGCGAATAAAATGTGGGGATTTGGCGGACATATGATGGCCTTTACCCATTGGTCATTGGAAAAACTCGGCCTTCACAAGCAAACCTGTAATCGCCTTCTTGAGCCCTGGAATAGTGTGTATGGCGTCATTACCTCAACTGAATGGGAAAATTTTATGAGGTTGCGCTATAATAAGAATGCACAGCCTGAAATTATTTGCCTAGCCAAGGCAATCCATGACGCAATTGTTAATAGCGTTCCTCGCAAGCTGCAACCAGGTGAATACCATCTTCCGTATATTACCGATGAGGAACGCAAGGAAAATACCATCTACGATTGCATTCGTGCCAGTGTTGCCCGTTGCTGTAGGGTTAGTTACAAGAATAGGGAAACTGGTAAACCGAGCGTAATCACCGATGATATCAAACTTTATGATCGACTTTTAAACGATCATCACTTTAGTCCCTTTGAACATGTTGGATTCGTTCCGAGACCTGGACGGGTATCCAATGCAGTCAATAATGAATTGCAACGTAATTTCCGTGGATGGTATCAATTCCGCGCCATCGCAGATACTGAGGAAAACCGCGAATTCTGGGTTAAAAAGGGCTATGGTGATACCACCAGCAATATTGAACCCCCTCAGTAATAATGAGAACACCATATATTCTTACGAGTGACGGTTTTAAGAGTCTTTATGATGTAATTCACCATAAAGACTCAATTAGCGTATATGCCGTCGATTCTGAACTACGCGCACACCCAACGAAAGTATCTGATTGGAAACGCGTACCATCGTCAACCCACCATTATGAATTAAAAAATCGCGATTCCAAATTTATGATGTGGTTTAGTGATGCCCACAGTTTCTACATTGTAAACAATAATAATGTGGAAATAGTAACAGGGGCATACTATAACGAATATTATCGAACGATATACAACCGCCTCCGTATTCCCGTCTATTTTCAATTAATTCGTAATTCAGATACAAAACCCCTTGATCCGAGCACCATTAATCGTATGGTACAAAGACAGGTTATTTCCACGAGTTTTATTGATGGTAATGCACAAGACGCATCCCAACTTATTTTTGCGTGGAACCAGGTATATGGTGGATTATACGCCAGAAATTACAATTCGATGATGATGCTCCAAGCCATTGTCACAAGCACAGGCGTATGCAGCCACGTGGAGCGAGATAACGGATTTAGGGTAATTCCTCATAGCGGGACTACCATCACTGTCGATTCCTTTTCAAATGCGGTCGATCAGCGGATAGATCAAATTCCGTTAGATATCAATCATAATCAATTGCACTTGATTTATAACATTGACAATTTTGTATTTTTGCTATAGAATTAGCATTAGAAACTAATTTTGCAAAAAACTTAAATAGTCTGCCTAGCCAAACATTTGGGTGCATTTTGACATGATACCCATATATCTATGGCTAGATAGTCCATTTTTATTCCATTCTCAGAGGCATTAATGAAAGTTATCAAGCGTGATAAAAAGTCCGTTAATTTCAACGCGAAAAAGATTAGAAGCGCAATTCGCAAAGCTGGAAACGTAAGCGATAAAGACCTCGAAACCATTATTAATCATATTACGGAAGAGGCCGAAAAGCGCCAGGAAATTACCGTTGAGGAAATCCAGGATCTTGTTGAAGATCAGTTAATGCGCACGGGCAATAATGAAACTGCCCGCAGCTATGTGCGTTATCGCTATAAGAGAGAACTTCTTCGTCAGGATAACACCGCCGACAGTATTATCCAACTTATCAATAATAAGAATGAATACTTGGCAGACGAAAATTCAAACAAGAACACTCGTATTGCCAGTACCCAGCGCGATTATATTGCGGGCGAGGTGAGCAAGGATATTTCGAAGCGTCTTCTCCTTGATGATGATATTATTGAAGCCCATAATAAGGGTGTGATCCATTTCCACGATATGGATTATTACATTCAGCCCATTTTTAATTGCTGCCTTGTTAATGTCGGTGACATGCTTCAAAATGGCACTGTAATCAATAAGACCATGATCGAAAAGCCGCATTCCTTTAGTACTGCGTGCAACGTCGCGACCCAGATTAGTGCCATCGTCGCGAGTAACCAATATGGCGGACAGACAATGAGTCTTTCGCACTTGGCCCCGTTCGTCGACGTTTCGCGCCAGCGCATTATCCAGGAACTCAAGGACGATTTCTCCGAATTGGATCCTGATAGTGAAATTTTTAAGGATGTGGTTGAACGTCGGGTTAAGGCCGAGATTAAGAAGGGTATCAAGATTATTCAGTATCAGTTGAATACCCTTTTCACGACAAATGGTCAGACTCCGTTTATTACCATTTTCATGTACCTTGGTGAAGTGATGGACAAGCAAACAAAGGCGGACCTTGCGCTTGTCATCGAGGAAGTACTCGAACAGAGACTTAAGGGCGTGAAGAATGAAATCGGTATGTGGATTAGTCCTGCTTTCCCGAAGCTCATTTATGTCCTCGAGGAAGATAATATTACTGAAGGATCGCCATATTGGTATCTAACCAAGCTCGCTGCAAAATGCACAGCAAAGAGAATGGTTCCGGATTATATCTCCGAGAAGCGTGTTTTGGAGCTGAAGCATCCCACCCTTCTTCCCTTTGCAGAGCGACGTGATACCTGGGGAGATGAACACATTTGGGGTACCAACCCCCTTAAGTCCCTCACTGACGAGGATTGCGCAAAGCTGGATGAACTCGTCACCGCACGTTGGAATGCTGGTGATCGTCAGCCATCCCACTATATTGATATCGCGAAGTCCGTTGGTATGACCGTGGAATCCTTGGTGCCGAAGGCATATCCGTGTATGGGTTGCCGCAGTTTCCTCACCCCGGATCCTATTCACTACAAGTATTATGGACGTTTTAACCAGGGTGTCGTAACCACGAACATCCCGTACATTGCGTGTCAGGCTAGGAAGAAGTATCCGGATGATGAGGAAAAGCGCGTTCAGTATTTCTTCACGATTTTTGCCAAGAATCTTGAACTGTGCCATCGTGCATTGCAACTTCGTCACCGTCGGCTTTTGAACACGAGCACGAATGTTTCGCCGCTTCATTGGCAATATGGCGCGTTGTCTCGCCTTACCAAGGATGAAACGATTAGCCCGCTGCTTTTTGATAACTATAGCACGATCTCGCTCGGATACGCAGGCCTTTATGAGGCTGTGATGGCTTTGATTGGCAAGTCCCATACAACTGACGAAGGACATAAGCTTGCCGTTGAAATCCTTCAGACACTTAATAATAAGTGCAAGGAATGGCGCGCCAACGAGAATATTTCGTATAGTGTATATGGCACACCTATTGAGAGTACCACCTATAAGTTTGCACAGGCACTCCAAAAGGCCTTTGGTAGTATTCCTGAGGTTTCCGACCACAACTATATTACCAACTCGTACCACATTAATGTGCGCGAGCCGATTGACCCCTTTACCAAGCTAAAAATTGAGGACGAATATCAGGCACTGAGCCCCGGTGGATGTATTAGCTATATCGAGACCGCCGATCTTACGCAAAATATCCAGGCAGTTCTAAGTGTGATGCAGTTTATCTATAAGGATAACATTTACGCGGAGCTGAATAGTAAGAGCGATTGCTGTCACGTTTGCGGATACACTGGCGAAATTAAGATTGTGGAGGAAAATGGCAAACTCATTTGGGAATGCCCGCAATGCCACAATCGCGACCAACGCAAAATGAGCGTATCGAGACGTACCTGTGGTTATATCGGAAGCAATTTCTGGAACCAAGGTCGTACACAGGAAATTCGTGATAGATACGTCCATTTGGGCGCCAACCAGGAATTGGATCTGTGTTCATAATTCAGTGTCCCTAATTCGCGAATTGAGGGTATAATAGGAGGGGTGTTTCCACACCCCTCATTTTGTGTTATGGATAAAGACAAATTTGTAGAATTAATCAAGGCGTGTTCTGATACCATTGGCAGGTTCAGTCCTTCAAAGTATAAAAAGACTGTTATAACATATCCGATAGTGCAGGATATGATTGATACGATTGGCTTTAAGCCAAGGACGGTATATTGCTGTATCCAGCGCGGAAATCTCGATTTTAAAATGCCAGAGTGTCCTACGTGCCATAAAATCATGCCCGAGGAGCGATATGTCGACAATAAGGAGTACTGTTGTGCAAAATGCGCGCAATCGTCACCTCTTATGATTGAAAGAATCGCGAAGACCAAGATGGAAAGGTATGGTGATCCGCACTATACAAATCCCGATAAAACGCGCAAGACCAATTTGGCGAAATATGGTGTTGTGCATCCTTTCGAAAGTCCCGAGATTCAGGCCAAGGTTAATCAAACCGTGTTGGAAAAATATGGTGTTGATAATGTGGCTCGCCTTCAGGAAGTCAAGGATAAATCAAGACATACCATGATGGAGAAGTATGGTGTTGAATACTTTTCACAACATGATACGTGGCTTGAGAAGACAATGGCAACCAATCGCAAAAACTACGGTACCGATTTTCCGATGCAAAATGAGGACACCAAGGCGAATTTCTGCAAGGTTAGTCTCGAAAAATACGGCGTGGATAATCCATTCAAGAACCCCGAGTTTGTTGAAAAGAATGTACGTCATCACAGGGAACTTCATTTTGATATTTTCGTCAAATTGATGAATGCTAAAATGATCGACGTACTATCCACGAAGGAACAATATGTCGACAATTATATCAAATTGAAATGTAGGCAATGTGGCCATGAATGGGAACAGGAAGTGGACGGTTCCCAACATATTCGTTGTGAGAATTGTGCATCGAAGTATACGAGTATTCCGGAAAAACAGGTATTTGAATTTGTGCAATCCATCTATAAAGGGCGGATTGTGGAGAATACGAGGAAAATTCTTTCTGGCAAAAGGGAACTCGATATCTATATTCCGGAAAAGAATTTGGCTATCGAATATAATGGGAATTGGTTTCATAGCGCAGAAAAGCGAGGGGACAAATTTCATCAGGAAAAGACCCTCGAATGTGAAAGACTGGGGATTCGGTTAATTCACATTTTTCAATGGGAATGGCATTATGATCGTCCTAAGATGGAGGCCTTAATTAAATCTGCTTTGGGTATATTCGATCATACGATTTATGCCAGACAATGTGTTGTGAAGGAAATTGATACCCAAACGTATAATGAATTTCTTGAACTATACCACATACAAGGCGGCATTAATAGCAAGGTCAGATTGGGCCTTTACCATAATGATGAACTAGTTTCCGTAATTGGTTTTGGCGCGAGTCGATTTGAGAAAAACATCGACGAATTACACCGTTATTGCGTTAAACCAGGATATCGAATTATTGGTGGGTTTAGTCGGCTTTTAAAACATAGTGGCATTACCAAGTGCATAAGCTACGTTGATGCATCCCATTTCGACGGTCATGGATATGAAGCGGTTGGATTTAAAAGAATTGGCGTCACACCACCTGGTTACGTTTATACCAAGGGTAATGAAATGTTGAGCCGGTACCAATGCCAGAAGTCAATGCTTCCGAAGTTGCTCGGTGAAAGATTCGATTCTAATTTAACCGAGGTCGAAAATATGATCTCCAATGGTTATATGATGGTTTACAATAGTGGCAACTACAAATATCTGTATGATACTACGGTAAATGGTTAAAATAGAGTATAATAATAACATGATTTCCAATTGCCATATTATTAAGGTCGATACAAACGATATTGGAAACGGACCAAGAATTGGATCTCTGTGGGTGTTAACCCTTTGATAAATAACTAAAATTTTAAAAGGCCTTCGGGCCTTTTAAAATTAGGACTAAAGAAAATGATATTACCAATGTATTCAGGCATGATATTAAATGAAAATCGTGCGACATCTGAAAAGAAAAATATTGAACAAAATATAATTCATAAACCGACTCGCGAAAGGGTAAAACCCCAACACACTATTGCGTCCGCAACGTCGGGGCTATTCCATTTTAAAATTCATCGATAAACTTTTAAAAATAACATACGAAATACGGCCATAGGTTAGGCAAAATACGGCCATAATGAGGAGTTATTGCACAATTAAAGCATTTCCGTGTTTCGCTTGTATATTTTTATTATGCGCATTATAATTGATCTAAACGATATGGGAATATGAATGGCCATTGAAGATTGTCACATTATTAAGGTTGATACGAACGATATTGGAAACGGGCCCGGGATTAGGGTGACTGTATGGGTAGCAGGATGTATCCATCATTGTGCCGAATGCCACAATCCAGAAACATGGAAGTGGAAGCAAGGCGTATCGTTAACTGACGAACTAATTGAACGCATCCTCGGTGCATGCGATCATCCCCATGTCGCTGGGTTGAGTTTATCTGGTGGCGATCCGATGTTTGTTAAAAACAGGGAAGGTATTACGCGGTTATGCAAGGCTTTTCGTAAAAGATTCGACCATTCGAAGTCCATATGGATGTGGACCGGGTATCTTCTTGATGATATTCCGGATGAGAAGGTCTTGAAATATCTGGATGTCGTGGTGGATGGGAAATATATTGCAAATCTTCGCAATATTATGTTACCCTATTGTGGGAGTACCAACCAAAGGGTAATCAGAATAATTGACGGAAAAAAGGCCGGTATCATTACGGATCATACCAGCCCGTTATTGGCGTAGAATTAAAGGTCGAGCAAATCAGAAAATGCGCGATAAGTGTCCACGTTTGCGAAACGCGCGTTCTTCATAACCTTATAGTTAAACGCACGTAAAAGTGCCTTGCGACCTGAGCCCTTATAATTTACCTTGTACATGGTGTTAACAAATTCACCAGTTTTAATGATAATAAAATCATGTACGAGATCAAGGTATACCTTCATGGGGCGGTCATTTCCTAAAAGCCCGATAATATTGAACGAAATGATTCGGCCCGACGAGAATGCCTTGTATTTTGCATCTACGCCAGTAAGACGGTCAATGTCCTCGGCTTTTTCCATCATCGCTTCAATATAAGCACCATATCTTTGACCCAATGTCTCCAGGAATTTGACCATCTTTTCCTCAATAGGAGACAATTTATCGTGTAACTGGACCTTATCGTTTACCAAATCAAGGAAGTTGATTATACTGGCTTTCGACGCCTTTTTAACCATGGCAAGGGGGTCACCCTCTTCCTTGGTGCCTTGATTGTTAAAATAATTTAATTCATATGCCTTGGGATGGTTATCCTGATCAACATAATCAATTAAGGTACGCTTAACCTGTTGAATGATATTATCAACAAATTCCTGATCAATCTCACTGAGATGTTTACAAGCATGACTCCAAATACCTGCCGTACGCCCCTCGACCTTATACTTGTTAATATCGCCTTTGTTAACAGTAATGATTGCAAATTGTTTGTTGAAGAAGTCATCGTCTTTGCCCTTCGCAAAACGAAGCGCCTCTTCGATCATGCTAATAAAATCGGACATATTATTTTTAAATTATATGATAAGCCTAATATTTACCAAGATATTGCGGACGTATATAGTATTGTCAAAACTCCAAATTCATCAAATTAATTCGAATTATTATGACAGAGCGCAAAATACAGAATCTTAATCGTTTGCTTCTCAGTGAAGTATTGCAACTTATCAATGAAGATCCTAGCCTGATGGCCAAGGGTAAACCATTTGCATTTACGCCTAATAGTGCCTTGCATAAGGTGTTTTATTATGCATACATGCCCGATGCGAAATTTAAATTGCCGGAGGGCGTGCCCCCATATACGCCGAGCAGGTTGCAACCAGGTCTCGATAGCACGGACTTGTTGATTGCAATTCGCCGTGGTAGATTTGGGTACATGGTAGATGGAGGAATTCCGAACGTTCGTCGTGAACAGTTGTTCATTAGCCTTTTGGAAACAGTGAATGAAGCAGAGGCAAAGGTTTTGTTGGCTATCAAGGATCAGTGCTTGGACAAGATGTATCCTAACCTCACGTACAAGGTATTATCTGAATACGGCTATTTGCCGTATGACGAAAAGAGGTGCACGGACGACACCAAAAGCGCAGATGTTGTCGAAAAAGATAGCGAGAAAGCTGAACCCGTATCAGCCAACACGAGAAAAACTGCCAGCAAGGCTACGCGCAGCACTAAATCGACTGCTCGGAAGACCACAACCAAGCGCGTGGCAGTTCACAAAGAATAATATCAAGGTTCCGTTAAAGGAATTGTACAATAAAAAGTAAGAAATACCTGTGTTGATTTTTCATGGCAACACAGGTATAATTTTAAGTGTTCAATGGTTGGTTACGATTGATGTTGCCAAAGGTAACCGTAATCACTATAATATTATGTGTGGATGGTGCAACAAAAAGGAAATGCATACATGAAATACTACAATGTAATCTTCGAGTTTAAGATTCCTGTCGCAATTAAGGATAGTGGAGATGATGTCGACGCATATTACGCCGCGCATGATAAGTTCCACGAATATACCCTCACCGAAGCTTCAGTGAAGATTAATCCGATTGATCAGTCGAAGTATGATGCGGAGGTCGCCATTGAGTCAAAACTCCACGGTGGCCAAAAGTCACGAGAAGCGGAATGAGATGAACACAGAGCTCGATAACAAACTCGTACAGGAACAAATCATTTTCCAAGATCCGAATGAATTTTCGGTATTCATTGAGTCGACTGCAGCAAAAAAGCACCAAACATGCCTCGAAGTATTGGTGGATTATGTTGAGGAGCGAGATATTGAAGTCGAATCAATTGCGAATTTGATCAGCCCGAGCCTACGCGCAAAATTGGAACAAAATTTTGTTGAAAGCGGCCTTATGAGGTCGACACCAACATTAACGGATTTTTTCGAAAATTAAAAATCGCACCATCCACGACAAACCGTGTAGGTGTTTAGTAAAATGAACGGTTATACGGGGTTTAAATATTGGCTCGCGATGAAGCAACATTTTACGACAAAATCGTTTGATGTCTTTAAAAACAAAGGACGAATGCGCTGTAAGATCGAAACCTTCATTAATCGCGCTGATAGTAATCATATTGAGTTTATTTGTAGTCGTTTTGAGCCTAGGGAATTTGTGCTTTATCTTGCAGCAAATATGATTTACGGCAATGATAAAATGCTTTGGGATTCCTCGGTGGCCATCGCAAATTACAATTTATTTCTCGCAAGACGGGATCAGATTGGAAACGTGGTTGCCAACGATCTTAAAACGCTTTATAATCTCAATGTGAAAATTACCGATGGCGTTAGCATTGTTAGATTGTTGACACGAAATCAAATCACCATTGAAACCGTGTCCATCATCAATCAATACTATAACCTGACGAACCAGCTTCGACAGCTGCCCGTAGGGGAAATGATCGAACCACTGCTGCTGAGGATTGATAAGTCAAAACGATTTATTAATCCGACTGCAGGTGTTGAAAAAATTATTAAACAGAAACTAGAAGAAATTAAAAATGACATTTAATATCAATGAACTGAGAAGTATCAGCAAGTCCTCCCTCTCCGCCATCGTGGCCAAGGATGAAAAGGCGACGAACAGCAATCGTTTTAAGGATGACCGTTTCTGGACGCCCACACGTGACGCCGCAGGCAATGGACGCGCCCTTATTCGTTTCCTTCCTGCACTTAAGCAGGGTGAGCTTCCGTGGGTTGAGGTGTGGAGCTATGGTATTAAGGGCCCTGGTGGATGGTACATTGAAAATTCCCGTCGTACCATCAATCAGCCCGATCCGATGGCGGAATACATTTCATCGCAGTGGAATGAGGCGAAGACCGAGGCAGATAAGGCAAGACTGCGCGCTATGGGACTGAGCAAGGCGCGCCATACCTACATCGCCAACATTCTCGTTATTAATGATCCGGAGCATCCGGAAAACAACGGACAGGTTCGTCTGTATCGTTTCGGACAGAAGATCTACGAAATGATTACTGACAAGGCTAAGCCTGATCCGTTTGATCCGTCCAACGGTGGTGTGAACGTGACGGATTGGGACACGGGGTGCAACTTTAAGCTCATCGTTTATACCAAGGATAGATTCCCAACGTACGATAAGAGCACGTTTAACTCCCAGAGCTCTGTGGGTGATGACAAGACCATCGTGAATATCGCCGATCGTATGTACGACCTTAACGAGTTTATTGATCCGAAGCAGTTTAAGGATTACGATACCCTCAAGGCCCAGGTTAATCGAGTTTTCGGTCTTGCACAGCCTGCCCCTCAGAAGGATACGGGTGTGCGAACCGATGGATTTGAAAGTCCTGTGCATCAGGCACCGAGAGTCGCCCCGGTGGCTACTCCCACGGCAACGTCCGCGATTTCCCCGACGCCTTCGCCAGTTCTTGAACCAGTAGTACCCGCCCCTTCAACAACTGGTACGGACTCCAAGGGTGGTGCACCGTGGGAAAGTGATGATCTCAATTTTGACGATCTGATGAAGGATCTCTGATACTTTAAACTGATTTAATGCCGGTTTTGCCCA
>Ga0310694_10001137_pt1 | contig 31289 bp, 27 predicted proteins | sample 174DNAGHGhighgp2_FD_203884 | JGI IMG/M metagenome (GOLD analysis project Ga0310694, IMG submission 203884) | Sheep rumen microbial communities from Palmerston North, Manawatu-Wanganui, New Zealand - 1742 DNA GHGhigh gp2 (v2) (version 2) | ecosystem: Host-associated > Mammals > Digestive system...
TTTGGAAACGTCTTTTCGACATTTTCTTCTCTTTATTGGCCATCATCCTCCTTTCTCCGGTCTTCATCTTAACGGCTATTGCCATCCGATTGGAGAGTAAGGGACCGATTATCTTTAAGTCAAAACGTGTCGGAACCAACTATACAGTCTTCAATTTCCTGAAGTTCCGCTCCATGTATGCGGATGCTGAACAACGGTTAAAGGAAGTAGCCAAGGAAGCTGGTAACCAATATGCCGAGAAAGAGGAGGAAAAGGAAGAAGAGAAAGATCATCAGAGTGTGATTACAGCTCCGCTTGGCGAAGAGGCAGAAATGATGATGATGGACATGGGCATGGAGTCCGACATGATGATCAGCGACGATGAGGTAATGCTTGTCGGCGATGATTTCGTTGTGGCCGAATCCGATTTTAACAAAGAGAAAGAAGAAGAGAACAACAACGCATTTGTCAAAATTGAGAACGACCCGCGTATTACTAAAGTAGGTAAGTTTATCCGTAAATATAGTATTGACGAACTCCCACAGTTGTTCAATATCCTGAAGGGTGACATGTCCATCGTAGGCAATCGCCCGCTACCTCTGTATGAGGCAGAGAAACTCACCGTAGATTCCAGCATTGATCGTTTCATGGCTCCTGCAGGTCTTACTGGCCTTTGGCAGGTTGAAGAGCGTGGAAAAGGCGGCATGATGTCAGCCGAAGAACGCAAGCAACTGGATATCACCTACGGCCAGACCTACAATTTTGCGTTAGACATGAAGATTATCTTCCGTACGCTGACTGCATTTATTCAGAAAGATAACGTTTAAAGGACCATATAGACCATTATTAATATGAACAAATTAAAAAGACTGCTATTCTTAGTTGTAGCGTCAGGAATCGGCTCAACAGCTTTCGCCCAGTTTGACGAAAGCGGTATTGCTGCCGGTTTCTTTGATTCCAGTAAGGATAAGGAAATCAATTTCTCCGAGTTCCATTTGCCCCCCTTGGCAACACTTTTTGAGAATGCGAAATCAACTCCACAGATTATGACACTCGAGAAAGCCCGTGAGATTGCACAGGCAGAAGTCGCGAAGCAGAGACGCCATATATTTTCATATTTGACAGCCCATGCAAGCTATAGTTGGGGTAAAGGTGATATTTGGGGTAACAACTCTACCTCTTACAATCACATGATATATCAGTATCAAGGAACAGAACAATCATATTGGAATATTGGTGTCAATTTGGCTCTCCCAGTTGAGGACATTTTGGATTTAACTGCAGCAGTTAAGCGCAAGAAAATGGAAGTTGATCAAGCTGTAATAGCTAAGGACATTGCATACGATCAGTTAAAACTTCAAATTGCGACATTATATGTTAGAATCACCAATAATCTTGTTCTTTTAAAAACTACAGGAGAGGGTGCTGCTGCCTATCAAGGCGCAGGTGCTTTGAATCGTGAAGATTTTGAAAATGGCAATATGACTATTGAGGATTATGCATGGACGAAGCAAAGAGAAACTGCGCAAGTTGCAAGTTACCAGTCATTACAAACTGACGTCACTACAGACATTCTGACTTTAGAGATTCTAACTCACACGCCGATTATCACTAATTCCACAACAGAAATAACACTTGATAAGAGCATTCATAAGTCTGAGAAAGAAATCGCCAAAGAAAACAAGGCTGTTGAAAAGCGTATTAAGAAGGCTGTTGAGGAAGACGAAAAAAAGACGAAAGCCCTAGAAAAGGCAGAGAGAAAAGCTGAGAAAGCAGCAGCCAAGGCAGCTAAGAAGCAGAAATAACCACTAAATATAGAAAGTAATAGTTATGGATTTATTCAGATATATCGTTAGGTTCTTATACAAGATTCGCTGGTATTTGATCATCTTACCATTGATAGCCCTTGTAGTAGCATGGTTTATGACACGCAACATGGAGCGTGTTTATGATACAAACACGACCATCTACACTGGTATGATTACGGGATACAACATCGAAGGAGGTACAGGTGCTGCTGGTGGCAATTCTCAAACAAACATGACCAACCTCATGTTGTTGATTACAACAGATGTCACCATTCATGAGGTTTCGCTGCGACTCTTTGCCCGTTGTATGATGTATGGTAATGTCAACAAAGACAACAATTACATTTCTGCAGAGCATTTCCGCCAACTCAATAACAGTGTACCCGCTGATGTCAAAGCACTCATTAACCATAACAGTGAGAATGCGACCTATGCAAATCTCAAGGCTTATGAGCGTCCATCCCAAGATAACTATATCTTTGGATTATTAAATTATAACCAGTGGTTTGGTATTAATCAGATAACAAGTCGACTGAAAGTACTTCAGCTAAATCGTAGTGATATCATTGATATTGGCTACTCAGCAAACGATGCTGGTATTGCATATAACACTTTGGACATCTTAAATGAGGTTTTCGCACGCCAATATGCCCAGTTGCGTTATGGTGAGACCAATAATGTGATTAAGTTCTTTGAGCGCGAGGTGGCTCGCCTCTATCGCATTTTGACTGGTGCCGAAGATGACCTGATTCGCTATAACGTAGAAAAGCGTATCATCAATTATCAAGAGCAAACAAAAGCTTTAACAGGTTTGGATGCTACACAGCAGACATCTGACAATAATTTGTTAAAAGACCAGACGACAACTCGCGCTTTGATGGACTATTTGGAACGCCAATTAGGTGATCGGGCTAAAATAATTCGTGCCAATAAAGAATTTACGAATCAAGTATCTGATATATCTCGTATTCAATCACGTATATCTAACCTTCGTTTGATGAATAGCGAAGGAAATGAAAGTGGTGTTGAATCTCAGATGGAATTGGCAAAAGCCGAGAAAATGTTGCAAGATGCTCAAAACAATGTTCGTGGACTTGTTAAAGATATTGAGGCGGGTACTTATAGTACCGAAACAGGTGTAAAAGCCGGTGACATGATTGCTCGTTGGCTAGATCAGGTCTTACTTCTCGAAAAGACGAAAGCAGAATTGAGCGCACAAGACATCATGCGCCAAAAATTGGATAAACAGATTCTCTATTATGCACCAATTGGAGCAACTTTAGGCCGAAAAGAGCGCCATATTGGTTTTATCGAGGGCAACTACATGGAAATGTTGAAAGCATTAAATGCAGCTCGTCTCCGCCAAAAGAACCTGCAGATGACGACTGCAACATTACGCGTACTCAATCCACCGATGTTCCCGATGAATGCGCAACCGACTAATCGTATGATGATTCTATTAGGAACATTCTTGTTAACATTCTTGATGACGGCGATGTACTTCTTCATCATAGAATTACTGGATCGTACGCTACGCGATCGTATGCGTTCGGAACGTATTACTAAGGTTCCTGTTATGGGTTGCTTCCCGAAAGAGAGTACATTGCGTTACCGTCGTTTCAACAAGACAATTGCCGATATGGCTATGCGCCAGTTAAGCAAGTCTCTCCTGCCCCACTTTAAAGAGGGCCAGCAGAACGTGCTGAACCTGCTCTCTACAGATGCTGCCAACGGAAAGAGCTACATCGCTCAGGAATTGGAGAACTATTGGATCTCGATAGGTCTGCAGGTGCGTCGTCTGACCTACGATGAAGATTTCCTCGCAGAAGATAGTCGCTTCATTATGGCAAAGGATATTAAAGATATTTGTCCAGATATTCTTCCCAATGAGATAGCCATCATAGAATACCCTAATTTGGACGATCATTCCATCCCCCCTGCTCTGCTTAATTTGGGCACTGTGAACCTCATAGTGACCCGCGCAAATCGCACGTGGAAAGATGTAGACCAGAAAGCATTAAAGGAACTTGAAGAACATTTAGAGAACAAAAATTCTCTTTACATGTATCTCACTGAAGCTCAACGTTACGCAGTTGAAGAGTTCGTAGGCCAACTCCCACCATATACGAAGTTTAACAACTTTGTATACCGTATGTCTCAGATGGGTTTGACGGCTGTTGAAAATTCACATGCAAAATAGTATTCATGACAAATAGTTTGTCAACATATACCAAAGAAAATAGAGGAAGAGTATTGATACTCTTTCTCTTATTTCTAGTGGCACTTTATGAACTATACAGTTCAGGATTGTCAGGAATGGCTGTGGTATGTATAATCCCATTGTTAATAGCTGGAGTATACTTCGCTTTTCAATTCAAAATGGTGGTATTTTGGTGTGTTTTCATTATTCATTTTACCATCATGGGAATTAACAGATACTATCCGTTACCATTTCCTATAACAGCATTTACTATTCTGCCACAAATACTACTATTTATGGTATGTATTTTTGACATACGTGAACAGAACAAAGCCAGATACCCAAACCTCATGTTTCTTGCTATATTGATATGGATGGCCTATTTGATTATGCAGATCTTTAATAGGACATGCGATTTACCATTTAGCATGGGTGCATGGTTCCAAAACTTTCTTTTTTGGGGACTAGCATTTTTACTAGCATATTTTAATGTCACTACGCTTTTCCAAGCCCCCAAAAGAATTATGACATGGTTTCGTATCTGGGCTTATTTGGCTATTATAGCATCATTCTGGGCATGGCGTCAACAAACTTTTGGTTTTGACACGACAGAATGGGGATGGCTCAATGCAGAAGGAGCAAGGACACACATCATAGGTGGATCAATACGTTACTTTTCATTTTTTTCAGATGCTGCCAATTTCGGTTGTAGTATAGCTGCAGCGGCTATCGTTTTTTACATTTTAGCAATTACGACGACTTTAAAGAAAGATAAGATTTTATTCTTAATAAGTGCATTATGTTGCACCGAAGGGTTCTTCTTATCAGGTACGCGAACTGCCTTAGCTTGTTTTATTGTAGGTGTTGCTCTATATGTTGTGTTATCTAAGTCATTTAAAATAGCAATTCCCGTAGCTATTTTAGGAGCCATTTTCTTCTTTATCTTAGCTTTCACACAAATTGGACAAGGAAATATGCAAATTCGACGTATGCGATCAGCTTTTAAAAAAGATGATGCTTCTGCGAATGTACGTGATATCAATAAAGCAGCATTAAAGAAATATTTACAAGATGCGCCATTTGGCCTTGGCCTCAATATTGATGAAGGAAATGTGCCAGCAAATCACAAATACAAAATAGTATACCAGACCTCTAATGACTCTACATATGTCTTTATTTGGCAAAGAGCAGGTATCGTTGGTGAAATCTTATTTGCTATTGTTAATGGACTTATTTTGTTGGGTGGAGTTGTTGTCGTTTTTGTCAGATTAAAGAGTAAAGTTTGTATTGGTATTGGTAGTGCCTTCTGTTGCGCTTTCGCTGCAATTCAAGTTGGTGGTTATGCAAACCACATTTTACTACAGTATCCCAACCTTTTGCTTTTTTATGGCGGAATGGCCATTGTCTATTTACTACCGGGTATTGAAAAAGATTTTGATTCATATACAAAACAGTTGTATGATGAACAAGAAGAGAAAAAACGCCTAAAACTCGAAAAGAAGCTTGCATCAAGAGTGTGAATTATCTGTTATCACCATCAATTACAACGGGCTTGAGGATACCTGTGCATTGATAGAGACCATCCCCTTCAATGACAAAATGGAGGTGATAGTGGTTGATAATGCATCTACGAATGACGAGGCAAGTGAAATTGAGCACAGATACCCATACGTCAAGTTAATAAGGAGTGACCAGAATCTCGGCTTTGCTGGAGGTAACAATCTTGGCATTAAAGCCGCCAATGGGAAATACATCTTCCTCATTAACAACGACACGATATTTAAAGATTTCAATGTGCAGGCGCTCATCGACAGGCTTGAATCCTCTGAAAAGTTTGGTGTAGTCTGTCCAAAGATACGTTTTACAAGGGGAAATAATCCCATCCAATATGCTGGTTATACCCCTCTGTCAAGAATCACCGTCAGGAACCAAGCCATCGGTTTCGGTGAGGAAGACAAAGGACAATATGAAATAGCCCACCCCACACCTTACGCCCATGGGGCAGCCATGCTCATCAAACGAGAAGCTATAGAAAAGGTTGGGCTAATGCCTGAATGCTATTTTCTCTATTATGAGGAGTTAGACTGGTCGATGATGTTCACAAGAGCAGGCTATCATATTTGGTACGAACCTGCGTGCATAATCTATCATAAGGAAAGTCAGACAACAGGACAAAATAGTCCTTTACGGACTTATTATATTACACGCAACCGACTTCTGTTAGTAAAGCGCAATTATCAAGGAATCAACAAGTATCTGGCATACGGATATCTGATAGGTTTAGTCGCTCCTCGAGATATCATAAAAACTGGCATAAAAGGCCAATATGATTTACTTAAAGCGACATGTAAAGGTATAAAAGATTTTGTGTTATCATAATAATATCAAGTATGGATTTTTGGTTTATACTATATATCATCGACTGGGGACTGTTCATTGTTACGACGGGAACGGTTTTATATTTAGGCATTTTTGCGATTGCATCTTATATTAATCGCAATCACGAATCCCCTCGCACAAAAAAACAAAGCCGTATTGTCGTTCTGATACCTGCATACAAGCAAGACGAGGTAATTGAACATACGGTCATTTCTGTATTAAGCCAAGCTTATCCACAACGCATGTTTGACGTAACAGTGATATCTGACCATCAAAGCGAGATGACCAATATGCGCTTGGCGCAATACCCCATTACCCTATTGACGCCAAACTTTGCTGAGAGTACAAAAGCAAAGTCGCTCCAATATGCCATTTTAAACTTGCCAGAATTTAAAATCTATGATATCGTTTTGATTTTAGATGCTGACAACATTGTGGATCAAGACTACTTACAAAAAGTTAATGATGCTTTTGAAATTGCGGCTACGAAAGCTATTCAGACACACCGTATTTCTAAAAACAGAGATACCACTGTAGCCCGTTTGGGCGCTATTTTTGAGGAGATCAATAATGCGATTTTCCGACGTGGGCATATCAACATGGGGCTATCTTCTGCCTTAGCAGGCTCTGGCACAGCTTACGATTTCAATTGGTTTAAGACCAATGTCATGAAAGCCAAGACGGCTGGTGAAGATAAAGAGTTAGAGGCGCTACTGCTTAGACAGGAAATATACATTGACTACTTTGAGGACATCTATGTGTATGGTGAAAAAAAGCGTACCACGACAAAGCTAAATCAGCAGCGTGGCCGTTGGGCCTCTCAGCAATTCCATAATTTTATCCGAAACATCAAATTCTTGCCTGGAGCTATTTTCCGGAAGCAATATGATTTGGCAGATAAAATCATCCAATGGATGCTATTACCACGTACGACCATGGTAGCAATTATGTTATTCATGAGTATAGTCCTGCCATTCATCTATTTTACCTTAGCTATTAAATGGTGGATATTGGTTTCAATAGCATTGTTTATCTTTGCCTTAGCAACCCCCGACTATCTGGTTAATGAGATGTGGGATAATACTTTCCTGCGTTCTCCATTTTCCAGCCTATGGAAAAAGATTAAATCAAAAAAGACGCCTAAATAATGATCTGGACAGCAATTCATATAGCAGAAATCGTCCTATGGTGCATTCTTGCATGCTCTGTAGCCTATGTTGTATTCTTTGCGTTCATTTCCCTCTTTTACGACAAGAAAGACGAGATTGCTATCCATGCATCGGCCTTAAGCAACCGTATGGCGAAATTCTTGATTCTCTATCCTGCCTATAAAGAAGACCGTGTCATTATCAATGCTGTTGAGCAGTTCCTGTTACAAGATTATCCTACGGATCTCTATACGGTTGTCGTTATCTCTGATCACATGCAGCCAGAAACCAATGAGATCCTCCAAAAGATGCCAATTACCCTACTCACCCCCACCTTTGAAAAAAGTTCCAAGGCTAAGGCAATGCAATATGCCATCAACGAGGTAAATGATGATTATAACAATGTGGTCATCCTTGACGCAGATAATGTGGTTCTTCCAGATTTCTTATCACAATTGAATGTGCTTTGCACCATCTACGATGCGATTCAATGTCACCGTTGTGCCAAGAATGCCAATAATGACGTAGCGGTACTAGATGGTGCCAGCGAGGAAATCAATAACACTATCTTCCGCAAAGCCCATAACCGTTTAGGGCTCTCCTCTGCGTTGATTGGCTCCGGCATGTGCTTCAGCTATGAACTTTTCAAAAAGAATGTATTCCAACTCAGCACGGCAGGCGAAGACCGAGAGATGGAAGCCCTTTTACTTCACCAAGAAGTCTATATCAAATATGCTTCTGAGATTCACGTATTTGACGAGAAAGTGAGCAGCCAAGACAATTTCCAACGTCAACGTATGCGCTGGATGACTGCCCAAGTTCAGAGTCTATTAAGCAACCTGCCCCAAATCCCTGGAGCTATCTTGCATGGAAAGATAAACTTCATCGATAAGACAATACAACAGGCATTGATTCCACGCTCCATATTAATTGTACTTCTAGCTTGTATCTCCATAATTATGTCCATATTAGTTCCTAACTGGTGCGAAAAATGGTGGATTTTGTTTGGTCTTTTGGCAATGGCTCTGTTCATAGCACTTCCAAGACAATTGCGATTAAGCTCATTTGCAAAAGTATTTGCTATCCCTGGATTAGTCCTAAGAATGCTTAAGAACATCCTGCACATGGACCGCAAGAATACTGATTTCATACATACGACACACGATAAATAAATGCCAGCCTCTCGTACAAAAAGAACCATTCAAAACTCAAAGGTCTCACTGATACTTTTTATTATCCAATTATTAGTGGGCTTTTATTCTCGAAAGGTCTTTCTTGACTATTTGGGCGATGAAGTTATCGGACTTAACACAACATTAGGGAACATCTTAAGTTTTCTCAATCTGGCTGAATTGGGCATTGGTATTGCCATGGCAACTTCCTTGTATAAACCCCTTCACGATGAAGACCAAAATGCCATTATTGATATCATCACCGTACAAGGTATCCTTTATCGAAGGGTTGCATGGGTGTTATGTGGATTAAGCATTCCAATTCTTGTTTCATTACCATATGTATTTCCAAATACAGAATGTGGTCTTTTGTATGTCTATGTAGCCTATCTGGTATTTTTAAGCGGTTCTATCTTTAGCTATCTATGGAATTATAGAGAAGTTCTTATTCAGGCAGACCAAAAGAATTTTAAACTTATGCCATGGATTCATGCTGTTCGATATACTAAAATATTTCTTCAAATAGCATTGCTCAAGTTTACTCCATTCAGCATTTGGGGGTGGATTGGCGTAGAATTTTTAGGTAACATTTTAACTGTATTCATCATAAATAACGTCATTCAGAAAGAGTACCCATGGTTTCATAAATCTAAGGAGTCATCAAAAAAGCTATTGAAAAAATATAAACTTCTGTTATTGAAAACGAAACAACTGTTTATACATAAGCTTGCTGGATTTGTTTTATACCAAACATCACCACTTATCATCTATGCATTTGTCTCTTTGGATATGGTGACGCACTATGGTAACTACATGATGCTCATAGGCTATTGTACATCACTCATGAATGTAATTTATGGTGGTATGGCGGCCTCAATTGGCAATCTAATAGCTGATAATAACAAATCTCATACGATGAATGTCTTTTGGGAATTATTCACATCCAGAATATGGATAGGTGGAATAGCCTGCTTTGGCCTTTACATTAGTATCGGCCCGTTTATCTCGTTATGGATTGGTACTAAATACATTCTAAGCGAAAGCACATTGCTTTTGTTAGTTTTATATATGTTCATCCAAATATCACGTTCGGTAATTGAATCTTTCAAGGATGCTTTTCTACTCTTTGGGGATGTTTGGGCCCCAGTGATTGAGGCATGTATTAATTTAGGTTGTTCAATTCTATTTGGATACTTTTGGGGGCTTAATGGTGTACTTATTGGTGTCAATCTAAGTCTAATATTGATTGTTTTATTATGGAAGCCCTATTATATATTCACAAACGGCATGAAGTCGTCCGTTATACCCTATTATATACAATATGCATTACATCTCATCGTCTTAATTGGAGGAGCATTCATTGCCAAAATAGTAATGAGGCAGATTTATTATGAAGATAATGATTATTTTACCCTGTTCTTTGACATCCTTTTAGGCTTTATCACATATATTATTGTGACATATGCGATACTATACCTCTGCACAAATGGAATGCGAATGTTTACAACTAGAATCAAAAACATATTAACATCAAGAATATGAGAAAGATAAAGGTAATTCATATTTGCTCATCGTTAGATGGAGGGGCCGGATTATGTGCTGCACGTATTATGAGGGCCACGAGCCACTTAGGCATTGATAACCGCGTACTTGTTAAGAAAGGATACTCAGATACTTTTGTTGATGTGTTAGAGCCTAAAAGGTCAAAAAACAGAGTACTTTTCTATTTGCAAAAGCTACTACATCATTATCACTTATGGCCCAAGGCCTGTAGGGTAAACAACAAAATCAGAAAGGCGATTCTCAATCATGATATTATTGGGTATTTTTCTTCTCCTTTATCAGAGTATCGTATTTCAGAACATCCCTGGATTTCAAAAGCTGATATTATTCACATACATTGGGTTGGAGGCTTCTTGGACTATAAGACTTTTTTTAAAAGAATAAATAAGCCTATTGTGTGGACATTACATGATGAGAATCCTGGACTTGGAGGGTTCCACTATAGGTTATGGAAGAATATGTCTACAACAAAAGGACTACAAATAGAGAAGGAAATGGCAGTAATTAAAAAAGAAGCTTATAGCTATGTAGAATCAATGCATCTTGTAGCGATATCATCGATGATGAAAGATTTTATCAGCCAAAACGACCTATTAGGGCATTATCCATGCACTTTAATACACAATGGAATTGACGAAAATCTTTTTTTACATATTGATAAGAAAACAGCGAGAGAGGCATTAGGTCTTGGGATAGACAATTTTGTATTAATGTTTATTGCAGACAGTATTGATGATGACAGAAAGGGGTTAAAAGATTTAATAAACGCACTGGATATACTTAATAAGCCCAATACGACCTTAATATGTATAGGTGGTTATAATACTATTCCGAAGGCTACATTTGATGTCATATGTGAAGGTTATATTTCAAACTCGAGGTTATTATCCATATATTATTCTGCTGCTGATTTCTTCATGATGCCTTCCTATCAAGAAGCGTTTGCACAAACGCCAATGGAGGCTATGGCATGTGGCACCCCAGTCATAGCTTACCCTTGTAGCGGCGCACATGATCTAATCAAACCTTTTAATGGAATCGTTTGTGAAGACTTTACCACAGAAGCACTGATTGGTGCCATAAAAAAAGCAATAGGCAAGCAATATGACCATAATGAAATACGCAAGTATGTTATTGACAATTTTTCATATAGTATTATTGCTAAACAATATGTACAATTATATGAGGATATTCTCAGTAAAGAAACAAATTAATACGAAAAATGAAATTTTCAATTATTACAGTAAATTATAACAACAAGACTGGATTATTTAACACCATAAAGAGTGTTATTAACCAGACGTTTTCTGATTTTGAGTTCATCATTATAGATGGTGGATCAGATGACGGCAGCATAGAAGTTATAAAAGAGTATAGCGACCGTATCACCTACTGGGTTTCTGAGCGTGACAATGGCATTTATAATGGAATGAACAAAGGGATAGTCCAAGCCAAAGGCGACTATGTCAACTTTATGAACTCTGGAGACACGTTTTACAGCAATAACACCCTGGAAAATGTCTATAGTATGATGAACGATAATGATATCATCATAGGAAAAGACTATAATCAAGATCCAAATTCTGGAGAGGGATTTACGACAATTCTTCCTACCAGAATGTCGATGGCAGCATTCTTTATGTGGACCCTTCCCCATCAAAGTGCCTTCATCCGTCGCTCATTATTTGACAATGCTCTTTATGACGAATCATTACACATTGTGGCAGATTGGAAATTCTATTTAGACAAAATAGTATATGAAGGTAAAGCTGTTCAATTGCTTGATATGGCTATCTGCAATAGAGAACAGGAAGGGGTCAGTGTTATACAAGCATCAAAAACGAAAGATGAACGCCAGAAAGTCTTGTCAACATTATTACCTCCTGGCATATACAAAGATTATGATACGTTAGCAAAATTAGATCGCAATACACTATACAAGCTACTCTGTCTTATAGATCAAGAGAAATCCAGAAAATGGATTACCTATTTCATTAAGGTTTTAAATCGGATATTTCCATCAAAATCAGTCATATAGAATCTTATGAGAATTGCCATAATAACATCGGGCATACTTCCCGTTCCTGCAGTTCTTGGAGGAGCTGTTGAGAACCTTATTGATTATGTATTGGAATATAATGATGCAACTCATAAGCACAAAATCGACGTCTATAGTGCATACAGTCATAAAGTAAGAAAACACTGTGCATTAAATTCCTCATCAAACCACTATTCATACATAGACACGAATACTATAAAATTCAAACTTGGCGCCAAATTATATTCATATATAGGTAAACACTATTGTTATAACTATAAATTAGAATTTTTCTTTGAGCAAGTATGGAAAAGGATGAAACACAAGCAATATGACTTAATCATTCTTGAGAACAGACCTGGTTTTGCATTAAAGCTAAAAGAAAGGACTAACACGCCTATTATTTCTCATATTCACACAAACATTCTTTATGAAGCAACTTCTACCAATATAGCCATCGCGAAAGTAACAAATAGATTCTTAGCTGTATCAAGTTATATTAAATCAGAGATTCTTAAGGTAGATACGAATAGTGATGTGAGAGTCGTTTATAACGGACTAGATAGAGAAAAATTCAAGATGAATGCATCCTCTACAATTAGCCGTTCAGAGCTTGGATTAAAGAAGGATGATTTTGTAGCTGTTTTTTGGGGAAGACTTGTACCGAAAAAAGGTATTAAAGAATTATTAGAAGCATTATATCTATTAAGAGATTATCAAGATATAAAACTACTCGTCATTGGTTCAATTAATTATGAAGACACTGATAACCAGTCTAATCCTTTTATTGAAGAACTGAAACAAATGGCAGAGAAGTTGAACAAAAAAGTGATGTTCACTGGATTTGTGCCTTACAATCAGATACCAAATTATCTATCTTTATCAAATGTTGCCATTATACCCTCTCAGATCAATGAAGCATTTGGCATGACATGTATAGAAGCATGTGCCATGGGGCTACCAGTGATCGCGACAGACGATGGCGGTATTCGAGAAACATTGCGAGATCAAAAGCATATCTTGTTACACAAGTCAAAAGATCTGTCTATTCAACTTAAAGACGCTATTTTAGAAATAAAAGACAATTATTCTAACTATTCTGGCAATAGACTATCTCCACTATTTACTAAGGAAACTTATGTAAAATCGTTCTATGATAATATAGAAATTCAAAGGTGAATATGAATTGAGATGCCTAAGAAAATACCATTAACTAATTGGTGTGATTTACTAATTCGCAAAATAGACGCTTCCACTGGGGCATAATAATATCATTACTGTATCGCTGTGCAGATTGAATTGCAGCCTTTCCCATCTTTCTACGCAATTCAACATCCTCAATCAGTTGACAAACACGATTAGCGAACGCTTCAATATTACGATCTTCTACAAGGAAACCATCAACACCATTTTTAATAATATCTGCCGGTCCATATGGACAATCAAATGCTACCACAGGCAATCCACAGCTCATGGCCTCTGGTAGAACTAATCCAAAGGGTTCATATAAGGAGGACATGACGAGCATTGAAGATTCCCTATACTTATCCATAATATCTGATACAGCAGGATGAATTATTATATTCAGTTTTTTAGCCTGAACAACATTTTCATAAAATTGCTTAAGTTCTCCATTTCCATAAACATTCAACACCCAATCATTATGACGCTGCTGGACAATATCCCATATTTTTATCATGGATCCAAAATCTTTCTGGATATCAAAGCGACCTGCAAAGATAATGTTTTTCTCATCACAAGAACTATATTTACCACTAGTATTCAGATGAACAACATTAGGTATTATACTCACACGATCACATACATACTTCCAATCATCGGCATCTCCCTGTGTTAATGTTACAATTTTATCAAGTCTACCGAATTTCTTACGCTTAAGATATATCAAAAAACGATGTAGAAGAGTTGATTTCTCGTATACAACATCCCTATACATGGCATGTGATTCAAAAATAGTAGGAATCGAGCCCTTAATATCTAAAACGGTACTCGCATATCCATCTCGGATACAAGATATAACATCTGGTTTAATTTCTAAAATATAGTCTTTTAAACGATTCTTATATAGCAACTCTAGCTCACGATATTTCTGCATCCTCTTAAAACCAGTATAATTATACTGTTGATGGAATCTTATATTCAAATCCTGAACATGAATACGTTCATCAAGAGGAAATGGGATTTCATGCTTTCCCTGTTCTGTAGTAACAATATAGACATCATAGCCATACTCTTGAACAAGATAATTCATCTTGTCACTAAGAACACGTTCAATGCCTCCCCAAACGGCCAAGGCATCTGTGATATACATGATCCTCATATAATACCAATAATTTTTCCGCAAATATACACAAAAAAACGGAAACGACAACTTTTTTTCAAAAGAAATATGTATTTTTGCAAAAAGTCTGAGGATATATGGAAGAATTCAACAGCAGAATCCGTCTTTCCGAAGCCATTTCATGGTTGCGGTTCCTCCTCATCTTCTTTATTATTATGCTACATTGCTATTCCACTGTAGGATTACCTGGGAATCACAGCATGTACTTTAAAATACTTTATCCTTTCTCATTATGGTTAGGGGAAACTGGTGTTCCTGGGTTCTTTTTCATCTCTGGATTTTTATTCTTCCTCAGTCAGAAAAGCTATCAGAAGAAGCTTCAAACACGCTTCCATACACTATTAGTTCCTTACCTGTTATGGAATGCCATGCTTCTTGGGCTCTATATCATCGCTTTCATAGCCGGACATCCACAAGATATCAACGGAAAAAGTATCGCTGATTACACGTTTATTGATTATTTACGGGCTTTCTGGGATAGAGGCTCATATGACAACGGCAATTTTGTTCCTATATTATGCCCATTCTGGTATATTCGTAACCTGCTCATCATGTCCATTCTTTCACCACTTTTCTTATACATCATTAAATATGTACGAGAAGTGTTCATTTTGACTGTTGCTATATGGTGGTTAATTACACCACATAACGCTTTTATTTCACAGACCATTCTATTCTTTTCCCTTGGAGCATATTTCTCTATTCAAAACAAGAGCCCTTTGGATATCTTTATTAGATACCGAAAAATGTTTATTATACTCTGCTTTTCCTTTGCTATAAGCGACATAGCTGTTCACACCATTTATACGACACCTATTAATCTTCAAATACACAGACTGGCACTTATCTTTAATATACCAACATTATTCTTTTTGGCTGATTATTGTTGTCAAAAGGGATTCACAAGCAAGTTATTACCTAATGCCGCTTTCATAGTATTCAGCGTTCACTACCCTATTGTTGTCATTATGCGAAAGGTGTGTGTAGCCAAACTCAGTGATGCTTCAGACATAATTCACATCCTATTTTATTTTGCATGTGTACTGATGGCTACTGGTATCAGCTTATTATTCTATATAGGTATTGACAAATACCTGCCTCGAGTAAAGAACATCTTATCAGGTAACAGATGAAACGAATATTGATACTTTTTCTTCTGATTATAGTTAGCACATGTGGGGTTCTAAGCTATTATGCTTATCATTATTATGCTTCACCCCAACTCCGCAAGTCTTTTCAAATGAGTGATAATCAACAGACTGATACGCTTCGGATTGCATATATAGGCGACAGCTGGGCATTCCTCCATCATGACCATTCCTGTCTGATATCTAAAATGATTGAAGATTCTATTCATACACCAGTCAAAGTACATTCATACGGAATCTGTGGGCTCACAAGTAAAGAAATATATCAGAATATGTTTGACAATGATGATTTCAAACAATTCCTTCAGAAGCGAACATATAAGTATTGCTTTATCTCTGCCGGTATTAATGATTCTTATAAAAAAATGAGTGCATCATATTACAAGAAAAGTATAGAAGGTATCATACAACTATTATTAGATAATCATATCTATCCTATCGTTATGGAGATACCGGATTACGATATCAAGTTAGCTTATGAAAGGCAAACGTTATGCAAAAAAGCACTTCGGAGATTATCAATGACTATTAACGGATGTCAGTTAGATTGCAAGCAAATGTTACGTGATGCACTTAATGAACTTATCAAAGAGAAAGGATACAATAATAGGGTTAGTATTATCCGATATAAGGCTTGGAATGCGAATGGGGATAAGGATCTTAAAGATCTATATGTAAGTGATGGTATGCATTTAAATGAAACTGGGTATGCCAAACTTGACAGTATAATCGCAAGTACAATTATTCATTAAAAAAGTACTCCGAATCATTAGTGTCCCGATTTTACACACACCGAGATAGCCGCTTTTACACCACCCTGCATGGTATAACATCACGGCAATAATGGCCAATCCTTTCAGCAGGTCCAGTTCATATCGGTATGTCTTGTCGCTACTCATGAATGACTATGATTCTGATAATTCCAGATTTTATTGCAATTATAATAATTATAATCGTAATAAAAAGAATCTGGTATCGGAAATTAAGAATTATTTAATTATTTATTGATATTTGAAGGTACCTTTAGAATAGTTTCTCGTAATGAAAAGGGTGGTTTCTCGTAATGAAACTATCAGTTAGTCGTAATGAAACTCCATGTTAGATACTGGCTATTTATAATCAAGCCATTTCAAGATAGTCTACGGTCGCATGGTCGCAGTGCGACCATGTCACCTCATACCTCATCAATCTCGTAAAAGGTCTATAAATGAAGATGTTTTAATTAATAATGAATATGGGCCTATGCCCTTTATGCGACTTTTTTGAAAGGACGCATGGTCGCATGGTCGCAGTGCGACCATGCGACCGATTCCATTCCCTGTAAGATAAATATATATGGCCCTATTTATAGGGATAGGGCATATTTTTGATTATTTATATCGAATTTTACAGAGAAAAAGCGTATCTTTGCAGCGGAATGATACATTACATACAACTGCTCAGGCCACTGCAATGGCTCAAAAACCTCTTCGTGTTTGCGCCAATCTTCTTCAGCAACAAACTGCTGGAGATCGGTTTCTTCTGGCCGACGCTGATCGTATTTGCATCGTTCTGCCTGATTTCAAGCTCCATCTATTGCTTCAATGACCTCAAAGATGTAGAGGCCGACCGTCAGCACCCAAAGAAAAGCAAGCGTCCGATAGCCTCGGGAGCCGTATCCATCAAAGGCGGCTATGCGATGATGATCATATGCACCATCGGAGCCTTTCTGCTGATTCCATTTGCCAAAAGCGTCAATACACCTTATTTATATATAATAGTGGCCACCTACTGGCTGATGAACATTGCCTACTGCGTCAAGTTGAAGCAATATGCTATACTTGATGTGACTATTATCGCTGTAGGTTTCGTGATGCGGGTGCTTATCGGTGGTCTGACAACTGACGTCTGGGTATCCCACTGGCTGGTGATGATGACCTTCCTCGTGACGCTGTTCCTGGCCTTCACAAAACGTAACGACGACTACCGCATCTATGAACAGACGGGCATAAAACCGCGCGTTTCCATCACGGGATACAACAAGACATTCATCAACGAAGCCACAGCTATCATCGCCTCAGTCACGATAGTATGCTACATCATGTATACGATGTCACCAGAGGTGATTGAGCGCATGGGCACCCGCTACGTCTATCTGACGAGTGGTTGGGTACTGGCAGGATTGCTGCGCTATCTGCAGAATATGATTGTCTTCGGCCTCAGCGGCAGTCCCACGAAGTCAATCGTCAAGGATCACTTCATCCAGCTATGCATCATCGGCTGGATTGCTTCGTTCTTTGCGATTATTTATTTGTAAGCAAAGAACACCTATTTTTCATACTTTACCCCAAAGAGGTAATGACTCAAGAAGGGGCTGAGGCGTAAGATGTAACTTACCACCAGGGTAAGTGCCAATACGATAAGTGAGACACCCATGATCACTAGGAATTCCAAGAGGTGACTATCATAGGCTCTTAACTGATCAGCATAAGGCATCAGGAATCGGGGCAGGAAGAAATAATGAATCAAGTAGATATCGAGCGTACGGGTACCGACATATTGCAAGGGTTGTGATATACGCGATTTCTTGAGCCACGAAGCTGAAAGACGGAAGAAAGTAAACACCATCCACATACCTGTGATACCTCCAAGATAGAATCTTAGTATTTCATACCACAAATTATCAACATGCGGTGTAGAAGCAATTATGAAGAACACAATAGTGATAATAGCAATGACGGCTGGCTTATTAGTCCATCGGATAAATGCATCGAAATGTCTTCTCACCCAAGCACCTAAATAGAAAAACAGGAAGAGGCGCCATAAGGTAACGCTCGCAAATCCAAGCGCATTAATAATCATCAGTTGCCACCCTTCCGATGAAGCACGGATGCTATCAAAATAACGGGCATAGATGAAAGAGCCAATAGCGATTGCCAATGCCATAAGTGCAGACCACCTTATACTGATCCTGACAATCAGCATATAGAGAATGAAATACTCAAACAATACAAACGTAAACCAATAACCTCCCTTTAAGGTACCCAACTGATTAAAAAACTCTGGCGGTGGCGCCAACAAAAGAAGGAAAATAAACGTGGGCACAATCTGCACCATGAACTTCTTATGTACGATCTGACAGAATGGTCGTTGGCTGACGGGTTCGAACAGCCACCCGCTAATGAAGAAGAAACAAGGCAATCGGAACAGAAAGAAAATACCATTATACCCCAACAAGGAGTCTCCCAAACAGAAATGGCAGATATGCGAATACACCACGAGAATCATCGTAAACCCTCGCATCGCATCAATGTATTCTATTCGTTGAGTTGCCATGATGAGTGCAAAGATACGAATAAGTGATTAAAATGCCAAAGATTCTTTTGATTTTTGCCCACTTATTGTTATCTTTGCAGCATGAAAGAGCGAATTAACTGGATTGACTGGGCAAAGGCACTGGCAGTGATGACTGTCGTATTCTGTCATCTGCCCCAATCCCAAGAGTGGTTCTACTATCGCTATCTACAGGCTTGCATCATTTCTGTTTTCTTCTTTCTTTCTGGTTATTTGAAAAAAGATCGTGGTAGCAATAAGGAGAATTGGAAGAAATATTGGAACGGTCTCATTCTGCCTTACGTCTTGTATAATGCGATTGTCTATCCATATTGGTTCACGAAATACTATCTGCAGCATGGTGGGATGCCTGATTTCTTTACGGCGATGCGTCCAATCTTTGGAGCTCTACTCTTCCAACACGAGAATGCTTCTTGTGAACCGCTTAATGGACCATTATGGTATCTGCCCGCTGTCTTAGCAATGCACATTATCGTTGATTTGTGCAGAAAAACGCGATATCAGTACACTATCATGATTATGCTATGTATCGCATCTTTTTTCGTCTATGCTGCCAACAAACAATACAATTTCTTGCCTAACCTCACCTTTATCGGTATCATCAGTCGACTGCCGTTTTATTATATCGGTTATCTGATGAATCGCACAATGGGGACAGTCCCCTCTTTGAGCAGCGTAGCGATTTACAGGGGGACTATCCCCATTGTGCTGGGCTGTGTATCCATGCTGACCCTGAGCATTCTTTTCTTCCATTGGCACATGCAGACACTATACTCAGGAGATCACATGCTACATATTGCATTGTTCTATCCTGTAAACCTCTGTTTTCTCTTTGGTGTGCTCTATGGTTGTAAACTCTTAGATAGCATAAAATTAGACTTCGTCACAAATCTTTCCATCGGCACTTTGGTGATTATCGGTCTCCATGCTCCTGTCATCAGCTTCATAAACTTCACTCTCGAGCATACAATCCATATAGAGGGCGTCATCTGCTACTATTGGTATGAAGCATTGCCTATTGCCCTGCTCATCACCGCCATCCTCTACCCCATCATCCTCTGGGGAAAGGAACGAGCTCCTCTCCTACTCGGCAAAAAACGCACCTAAATGTTTGGAGATTTCAAAGAAATGTACTATATTTGCAGAAAAATTTCATTTTCATAACAACCTATAGGCATAAATAGAAAACAGAAAGAATCTATATGAAAAAGAAAAGAATTCTAAATGTTGGATATGGCAACACGGCTTTGATAGCAGAGTACTACAAAGGAAATATGTCTAGTAGGCATTTCTATGGTAGTATAGAATTAGAAAAAAGTGGTAAATATGATATTAAAAACATACCACTTGATAGCAAACATGGTCTATTAGGAGTTATTCATAACAATCTATTGATGTTAAAAAAGGCAGATGCCATTTTTATGCCATATCTGTATGTTACACCTCTATTTATATTGGCTATTCTGAAACTCCTACATTTTAGCAACAAAAAGATCATAGCCATAAATCATACTACGATGAAACAAGGAAATGGCAAAATAAGCCAGATCATATACAAAATGATTTATAGCACATTCAACGTCGTATTCTTTCATTCTCAAAAAAACATGGAAGAAAGTATAAAAAACAAATCCATAAAGTCGACGCAAGGACGTTTCCTTTTATGGGGAGACGATTTAGAATATGTTGATAAGAAATACCCAAATCCAACAATCGGGGACTTCTTCATCTCAACAGGTAGAGAGCAAAGGGACTATCAATCGCTTATTTCAGCATTTGAGAATAAGGGACTACCTCTTGAGGTTTATACTAATCGCATCAACTATGGTAATCATTATGATTATCTAGACAAAATTAAGGGAAAGTTTGATAATATCAGAATTGATTTTGTAGAACGAAATAATGATTCTGCAATCAAATTAGCAAAACGCACTTCCGAATGCTTATGTGTAGTTGTTCCACTTATCAAAGATCATACAAATTATTGTCTTGGGCTCACCTCTATTATAGAAGCTATGGCTATGAGGAAACCGGTAATTAGCACATACAACCCCTATTCACCTATAGATATCGAAAAAGAAGGTATTGGTCTTGTCGTTAACAATAACTTATCGTGGGAACAAGCGATCCTGTATATTTATACACACAGAGAAGAAGCTATTTCTATGGGAGAAAAAGGTCGAGCGCTTGCTGAAAAAACATATAACATTAATGTATGTACTAAACAAGTGGAAGAAGCTATTAATGAATAATAATCATTAAGATCATATGGAACATAATATTAGGTTTAGCATAACCATACCAGCCTACAAGGATAAATATCTAAAGGAGACTATCGATAGTGTGCTTAAACAGACATATGAGAACTACGAAGTTGTCATTGTGAACGATGCTTCGCCATTCGACATAGATACTATAGTGAAACAATATTCTGATCCACGTATACAATATTTCAAAAACGAAAAAAACTGCGGTGCTAAAAATGTTGTAGATAATTGGAATATATGCTTAAGTCATGCAACAGGCGACTATGTGATGTGTATCGGGGACGACGATAATCTGACCCCTAATTGCCTTCAATATTTTGTAGAACTCATCGATAAGTATCCTATGTTAGACTTGTATCATACACGTAGTGAAATTATTGATGATAATTCTAATTATTTAATGACTTCAGAGTTACGCCCTGAATGGGAATCTGTCTACTCTTTGATGTATAATCCTCGAAACACCCATCTAGGCGACTGGTTATTCAAGACAGAGACACTAAAGAAAAATGGTGGATTTTACAAATTACCATATGGATGGCAAAGCGATGATATCACAGCTTTTATCGCTGCTACAAATCATGGTGTTGCTAATACTCAGTATGCAGGATTCCAATATCGTGGGAATTACCTTTCAATAAGCCACGACCTTAATTGTATTGAGGACAAAATTGAAGCCGTAAGATCATCTGTCAAATGGAGATTGGCCTATATCTCGGATAAAAGCCCAAACAACGAGGACGATCAACGTTTGGTAAATCTTATTAAACGGAATATTCATATATTTGAATCTCGTGAGGTTGATTACATGATAGAATTTGATATGCGCAAACACTTTTGGGCACGCAGTTGGTTCTGGTTCTGGCATCGTCAAAAACATGGTATATCCATGAGGAGATATTTAAGTTGTGTATTAAAAACCATAAAAATCAGACTAAAATAGAACATTTACTCTTTCTAAAAGATTCACGGTCAAGGTGCTTAATGATTTACTAATTTTAAGTACGAAAATATCAACTGTTTCACACAGGAAGGCAAAGATGACAATTGCAATAAGATAAATAAGCGAATTTGATTTTAGTAATTGTGCCCAATATATATATAAGACACAACCTATCATTTCCGAAATAAGATATATTGACAAAGAATGCCTTCCCCAAAAACAACAAATATCATCCTGCAAATATGTTCTCTTTAAAGATTGGAATAAAAAGAATATTGACATCGCCTTCATTATAACTATTGGATTATTATAACTTAATAATATCCATATACGACTATAACTACCATTGAAATACTGATAGAACATCAAAGAAAGAATAATAATCATTGAAATAATCCATAAGCAAAGAGAACATACAACTGACATAGAGAACCTAACCTTTTTCAAATATCTTCCTAACAAATAGATCAGGAACAATGTTATCAGATTAGTTCCTTCCATCCCTAAGCGATACTGCACAATTGAATAAATAAAAAACAATAGTACAATTACTTTTCCCAAGACTTTAGAATCTACACCATCAATACCAGCATTAATAATAGGAGATAATAACATTATAACCACATATATCGATACAAACCACAAAGTAATTCCCGAGGAGATAGGTAGAACTTGATCATAAAAGGATAAACTACCATTATAACAGAAAAATCTAACAAAAATAATCGAATTAGTAATAAATACAAATCATCAACATCAATATAAAACGGAGCAATTCTATATTGGAATTCCTTTTCACTTGATTACTCTTCATAAGCGACTATATTTGGTTACAAAATTAATAATTTGTTGAAATTATATCAAATAACTTTTTCATAATTAACAAAAAAGTCTTTTTTTTCCACATTTACTTTGATAATTAAGAGAAAAATACTATCTTTGCTGCATCACAATAATATAAAGATGAAAATTGCATATACCTATCCAGCCTTCATCAATATCGGAGGAGCAGATAAAATAATCATCAACAAAGCCAATTACATGGCTGAGAAGATGAGGTATGATGTCTATCTGATTACAGACTCACAGAATGGACTAAAGCCTTTCTTCCCAGTTTCAGATAAGGTAAAAATGATAGATTTAGATATCAACTTCTTCCAGCAATACCAATATTCTCCTCTCAAACGGTTTTGGGTGTATAGAAGACTGACAAACTTGTTCAAACAAAGGATGAGCAAGTTATTGGCAGAGATAAGACCAGACATCTTGATTTCCACTTTTTCAAGAGATGCTAAATTCGTCAACCTATATAAACGATATGCAAAGGCTACCATAGCAGAGGTACATACCACAAAGAAGAATATCCGCGCACTGCCAGAATTACGAAGAAAAGGATTTCCCTATACCTTGTTAGCTGACTATATCGAACACGAATTAGATAAATCTGCTAAGCAGTTTGACGAAGTGATCGTACTGAACAATCTGGAGAAAGAACTTTGGGCACCAGTTCGTAACGTAAGAGTAATCAACAACGCTGTTCAGATATATCCCAAAGAAACCAATCTTCTTTCTGCCAAGAGTGCCATCTTTGTGGGAAGGGCAGAATACGAGAAAGGACCCGACAGACTTATAGAAGTATGGAAGTTGGTGGCAGAGAGACATCCTGATTGGACTGTAAAGATGTTCTGTACAGGTGCCATGCTGAATGATTTACAAGCTAAAGTGAAAGAATATGGTTTAGAGGAACAGTTGCTCTTTATGCCACCTACCAAAGACATGGAGCACGAGTACATGACAAGTTCATTATGTCTAATGACTTCACGCTTTGAGGGATTCCCGGTCGTTTTACAAGAGGCGATGGGATGCGGTCTTCCATGCCTCTCATTTAATTGCCCTAGCGGTCCCCGATATATTATCAAGGATCAAGAAGACGGTTATTTAGTTGAAAATGGTAATCTAGAGGCAATGGCTGAACATGTCTGTGAACTGATAGAAAACGTAGAACTCCGAAAGAAACTTGGACAAAAAGCTAAAGAAAATATGGCGTACTATTCAGAAGAAAGAATCATGGGGCAATGGAAAGTATTATTTGAGGATCTAGTTAACAGGGCAAATCATGGCAAATAGGTTATTATCTTCATTCTTCAGAAAAGAAGGAGCATTTGCAGCAGCCTTGTTCGCAAATGACAACCTCACATTGCAGGAATTTGACGAGCAGCACCTGATCCATAAACTACAAATAAAAGGTTTATGGAAACCCAAACCAGTATTATTTCAGGCAGACTCTTTCCTGTTTGTAAAAGGAGATGAACTCTATCTGTTCTATGAATTACAGCACTGGGATGATCCTGGGTGTATTGCCATGATGAAAACCAAGGATCTAAAAACGTGGACCAAACCACTGATTGTCCTTAAAGAATCTTTCCATCTTTCATTCCCTTATGTATTTGAAGATAAAGGTAATATCTATATGGTTCCTGAATCACAGGAGAACGACTCAATCAGATTATACAAGGCTAATGATGACTTGACACAGTTCGAATATGTAAAGACCTTATTGTCTCAAGAACGGAAAAATGGTATTCACTATAATTTCAATGATAGCCATATCTATCAGAAGGATGGCAAGTACTACCTTTTCACATCCTATCAGAAAAACTGGATGTATTATCAGGAACTATTCGTTTCTGATGATCTGCTGGAGGGTGAATTTATCAAACACCCTTGTTCACCTATTTGTACAAGCAATGAATTTGGAAGAAATGGCGGTTCGTTAATTCAATATGGTGATAAGTTGCTGCGCGTGACTCAGGATTGTCATCAGAATTATGGGGATAATATCTCGCTCATGGAAATAACATCACTTGATGAGAAAACATTTCAAGAGCAACTCTTCATGCAGAATGTATTCCCTAATAACGCCATCTTTATTGATGGTGGACACCAACTGAACATTACAAGATTCAAGGGAAAGTACATCTATGCCACAGACTATAAAATCAACAAATGGGCATGGTATAAACCCTATATTTCTATTTTAGTCAGACTAGGATTACATCAAAAGAAAGGATAGATGCATTACGATGTGACGATAGGTATTCCTGTGTATCAGGCTGAAGACTACATTAGAAAAATGATGGAGTCGGCTCTAGCACAGCATTATCCGAACATAGAATACTTGCTGATTGATGATGGCAGCTCTGACAAATCCACAGACATAATTCAAGAGATTAAATCTGCACATCCAAGAGGAACTGATATACATCTACTGTCTCATAGCCACAACCAAGGTGTTTCTAAGACACGTAACCAAATAATTGATGAAGCACAAGGAGAGTATTTGTATTTCATGGATGCCGATGACATCATTTCAGATAATGCCATATCACTACTTGTCCAAAAAGCAAAAGAGTATAATGCCGATATCGTTTTTGGCTCTTACGAGAAAGTAGAACTCTCTGGCGAGCATAGCATCTATCAATATCCAGAACTGCTTTTTGAGGGCCTTGATGATCTATCGAATTTCGCATATAGAAAATACTTCGGTATTCAAGCCTCAGCTTGCAATTTCCTTGTGAAATTGTCAGTAGTACGTGAAAAAGAAATACGATTTATGGATTCTAAGTTTTGGGAAGATACTGTTTTTGTACTCGAACTCGTTACCTATATCCAAAGAGCTGTTTTACTCCCAAATATCACATATACCTATCTATGCAGATTTCATTCGCTGACAGACATTAAACCTTATGAAATAATAGAAAAAAAAGAAATCATACACTATTTCGAGGCTGTTGAACAATTAAAGCAACGAAAGCAACAATTAGCCAACAAAGCCTACTACCCAGGAAGATGCTATATTGCTGTGATGTCAGATTTCTATATCATCTGCAATATCATGAAAAGATGGAAGTATATCTCTCCAGCATTTAACTTTCAAGAACTGAAGAATTATATGAAGCACCCTGCCTCAATCTTGGAAATATTATCATTCAAGAACAAGAGGCTGCAGAATCTGATGCTCTATATACTTGGCAAATTGCCTGCAACTACTTGTATCCAGCTTATCATATTTGCTGGAAAAAGAAAAGGTCTCATCTAAATCAACATAGCTATGGCATGGTATAGTAAATATCTCTCAATCTATGGCAAGACATTAGAAGAAATGTCCCCTGAAACGCTTGATGAAATTAAGCATAAATTGGCCTCACATCAGAGCGATCAGCCACTCGTTTCCGTAGTAGTGATTGCCTACAATGAAGAACGAAGACTCGCAGCCTGCCTTTGGTCGTTAAGTGAATTCCAAACACAATATCCCATAGAGATTCTTGGTGTCAACAATAACTCCAAAGACCGGACAGAAGTTGTGTACCAACGTCTAGGACTCCCCTACTACAATGAGAGTAAACAGAGCCCCGGATTTGCCAGACAATGCGGTTTAGACCATGCCAAGGGGAAATATCATTTCTGCATTGATGCAGATACCTTCTATCCACCAAAATACGTGGATTTGATGATGACTAAACTTATGAAACCTGATGTAGCATGCGTCAGTTCTTTCTGGAGTTTCTACCCTGACGAGAAACACTCTGCTTTTGGCCTTTCTTGTTTTGAGCTAATACGAGATTCCTTTCTGTTTATCCAGCATTTCAAACGACCAGAATTATGTGTAAGAGGTATGGTGTTCGCATTTAATGCGGATTATGCCAGACAAGTCAAAATACGTACGGATATCCGTCGTGGAGAAGACGGCTCATTGGCACTTTCATTAAAACAATTCGGAAAGATTGACTTCCTGTATAACAGGAATGCGAGACCTGTAACTGGATATGGTACGTTGAATGAGGAAAGTTTATGGCAGAGTCTTCTGTATAGGGTAAAAGTGCAGATGAAAGGTATTACACGTATTTTCTATAAAAAAGACCATTATGAGGATTCGGAAGACAACCTCGTAAAGCCTCAATCATGAGAGGACATCCTCAAATAGTTGTTTCCAGCGCATAGCGATTCCATCCAACTGAAATCGTTTTGCATTGTTAATTGCCTCAGTAGCCATCTTTTGACGTATAGAATCATTACCCATCACCTGATGCAAAGCCTCTGCCAATAAATCTGGACGACCTGATGGAACTAGCAAACCATCTTCTTTATGACGAACAATATCCTTGGGACCACAGGGGCAATCAAAGGAAACAACAGGCAAACCGCAAGCCATCGCTTCAATCAATACCATACCGAAGCCCTCGAAACGGGAACTGAAGACGAACAAGGAACTGTTCAAATATTCAGCCTTGATGTCGGGAGTGCTACCATTGAGATGACAGCGGTTCCTGTCAATCTTCAACTTATCTATCAACTGCTCGTATGGCATACGTTCTCCCATGCCATAAATGGCCAATTCCCAGTCTGGATGTTGTTGTTCTATCAGCTTCCAGGCATGAAGTAAGAGATCGAATCCTTTCTGGTAGACATAACGCCCCACGGCGATGACACGTTTATTGGTCAAAGGGCTTACCTGATCGATATCGAAAGCCAAAGGATCGGGAATCACTTCGACATTCGACAATTCTGTCCATGAAGACTTATCCTCTTCTGTTAATACGACAAAACGATCTAGGCGTTTAAGATGGGAGACCAAATTATGCATCCAATATTTGGCAAAAAGTCGCTTAACAATGTTGGTATCACCGGCCTCAAAATTGCGATAGTTGGCTCGATTGACATGTAGTTCGCCAATTTTGCGACTACCATCCTGAATATCATTGATGAAATTGATTTCGCGACGCAGAAGACTAACCGTGATATCGGGTTTGAGACGAATCAGTTCCTCCGTCAGACGCTTCTTAAAAATGCGTTGTTTCTGTAGATATACAAATATCTTCTTGACAAAGGAACAGGTCCAAAGTACCTCAAAATCAACATCGAGATTAATCACCTTGATCTTATCTGACAGGGGATAGAATAATGGCTTGTCCTTGCCTTCTGTCAGGATAATCGTTATGTCATAACCCAGTACATCAGCCATGTAATTGGCTTTCAGAGTCAAGACACGTTCTACACCTCCAGCCATATAGAGGGCGGGGGTGCAATAGACAATCTTGACGGGGCTATTTGACATAATTTCTCGATATTTTCTGCAAATGTACGGATAAAATTTGATTATTCCAAATTATATCCGTATTTTTGCATCCATAAAGTGAAGAAATGATAAAAGTCAGCGTTATTCTGCCTGTCTATAATGTCGCAGCGTATTTGGACGAGACATTTGCGTCACTCCTGAGTCAGACGCTTCAGGAGATAGAGATTATTGCCGTGAATGACGGATCAATGGATAATAGTGAGGACATCATTAAGAAATATGCACAGCAGGATGCACGAATCAGCTACTTCTCTCAAGAGAACCAAGGACAGTCGGTCGCCAGAAATCTGGCTCTTCAACATGCCAAGGGAGAATATATCTATATGATGGATTCGGATGATGTGTTGGATGACCCGGAAGCCCTGCGAATCTGCTATGAATATGCTGAACGAAACAAGGCTGACTTTATCTTTTTTGACGGGGACACCCTGCAGGAACAAGGAGCATCATTTCTCACATGGGACTATAAGCGGACAGATGATTTACTGGAAGGCAAAGCTTATCAAGGTGAAGAACTCCTGAACGAGATGCTGGATAAATGGAAACACAACTGTGTTGTTTGGCTCCTACTTATCAATCACAATTATCTAAAAAGAATCGGTTTGGATTTCTATCCTGGAATTATCCATGAGGACGAACTTTTTACCACTAAGTTAACGCTTCAAAGTGACAAGATTTTTTGTCTAAAGAAAAGCTTCGTTAAACATCGCATCAGGTCTGCCTCAACAATGGGAAAACGATATTCCAAGCGGAATGTCAACTGCTATCTGACGGTGATAGACGAGCTGCTGAAATGGCAGGATTCACCTATCATCCACAAGTTTGCCAAATACACGCTCAGCAAGGTATTCTATACGGGTCATCAGATTCCATTTAAAGAAAAGCCTGCTGTATTTTGGCGAGCCGTCAAGTCTGGCTATCTGAAATACATCGGCCTGAAACCTGCTATGGTTTTCTGGTTTAAGAAGTGACTATCAGGCTTCTTCAACCACTCGCCGCATCTGGATCTTCCAACTCAGGTTTTCAACCGTCTTGCGGATGGCTGCAGGATCAAATGTATGAGACTCTATGAAATCAACCATCTGTTGCACATCAATAGGTGACTCATCGGGAAGTGCCTTCAGAATGTAGGGTTTGTCTTCGAAATCACTATCAATCTCAGAATAGATAAACGGTATGCCACGGGTAGCGTATTCACGATTTTTCAGGGTCTTGATATGAGTAATACCACTGCGATGACGCGCCAAACTACCAATCGCAAAACAACTTTGATTGAATACCTTATCCAACGCTTCACCAAACAACTGGCCATGGAACACCACATTATCCTTTAATCCATATTGATCAATTAAGGTTTGAATACCTGGATAATCTCCTTGACCATAGAGATCAAAAGGATGGATGCCGCCAACGATGTGGAAAACTATCTTTCTTGGAGAGGCTGTCTTCTTATAGTATTCGCCCAAACCGGCTATCAGACGGTCGTAACCATGCCAGAGATGAACCTCTGCCACACCTATCAGATGAATTGTATCATCAACGGATTGGAACTGATGAAGAGGGATGCTGTCAAAGTCCACACCATTGCTGATACGGATGGTATTCTGTCCAAAAATTTCATTGGCATCAGAAAAGGTGACAATGGCTGACATCTGGCGCGCAAGACTATTTCGAAAAAGTTGGTCGATCTTCAACCCCAAACGTTCCTGACGTGAGAAGGTGGCAAACTCCTGATCATAAGGATAGGTGGGTATCTCCGTAACGGCCTTGATGCCCAACTGGCGGAGTCGCTTAAAGAAACGGATCAGAAACGGACTGGCATTCTGGAAACAACGGGCATAGACGAACTGAATACCGTTGAGTTTACAATAGTCGTAGATACAGTCGTAGTCAATGCGTTGTCGAAGACCAGCCATGAAACCCGTGCCATAATCTTTTATGACCTGACCATCCACATAACGGCAGCGATGGCCCTGGGCGTCAAAATCATAATAGCAGAGATGGACTTCATAGCCATTTTCACGCAAGCCCTTCACCTGATAATGAATCTTCTTACTGATGCCACTGACCTCAGAGAAACCGTGATAGACGAGGAACAATATCTTCATTTTCATTATTTTGCTGCAAAAGTAGGTAAAAATTTGGAATTAAACAAAATAATTTGTATTTTTGTCGTCGTAAATGAAGTGATGACATGAATAACGAGGCTATCAGAGGACAATTCAAGGGCAATCCCAGGTTGAAGAAATTTGTGAACTGGATGATTATGAACCAAGTGCAGACAAGGCCACGATGGTTCATCAGGATGCTAGCTCCGCTCTATCAGCATAGGGGGAAGCATTCTGTGGTTCATCATTCGGCCAGAATGGATACCCCACCCTATCGTAAGTTCTCGCTAGGTGATTACTCAGTCATAGAATCTTTTGCCTGCATCAACAATGCTGTGGGCGATGTTATTATTGGTGACCATACCAGGATAGGCCTGCACAACACAATCATCGGGCCTGTGACTATCGGCTGTCACGTAAACCTGGCACAGGGCATCACGGTAACAGCACTTAATCACAATTTTGAAGCTTCTGATAAACGAATTGACGAACAAGGTGTCAGTACGACTCCTGTTATAATAGAAGACGACATCTGGATTGGTGCTAATGCGGTGATTCTGCCCGGTGTCACTATTGGGAATCACTCAGTAGTTGCCGCTGGAGCCGTTGTAACAAAAAATGTTCCACCCCACTCGCTCGTTGCAGGCGTGCCGGCTAAAATTATCAAACAGATATGAGAATAGGTATAGAAGCTCAGCGCATTTT
>Ga0310694_10001138_pt1 | contig 31272 bp, 30 predicted proteins | sample 174DNAGHGhighgp2_FD_203884 | JGI IMG/M metagenome (GOLD analysis project Ga0310694, IMG submission 203884) | Sheep rumen microbial communities from Palmerston North, Manawatu-Wanganui, New Zealand - 1742 DNA GHGhigh gp2 (v2) (version 2) | ecosystem: Host-associated > Mammals > Digestive system...
GAGGTCCTTTGTATAGAGATGCAACAACCCGTCCATCGCATCATACATCTGGCGCACCTCCACCAACGGATAGACGTCGCGCAGCTGTTTGCACTGCTCGTTGTACGCCTCTTCCTGAATCATCTGTACCACCTCTGGCATCTCCATCTGCCTGAGTGTCATCGTGTTGCGATAGTTCTTGATAATAGTAATCTTCGTCATTTTCGTTGTAAGCATTATAAGCGGTTGCAAAGGTACAAATAATATCGATGCTATCCAAATGTTTTTGAAACTATTTCATTTGAAAATTGCAATTTGCCTATACATTCCTACATTTTCTTTGTAACATATTGTAGATAAGTAAAATACACAATGTATAGAGGCTGTAACTATACATCGTCTATACACAACTGACGGCATATTGCCCCTGAATCACCCCATATTTGGCTTGAAATATGCGCTTTGTATAAACTTAAATGTGATTGTTTCGCTAGATGTATCACATGTGGAAACATTTTGTTTCTCTTAATGAAACAAACTGTTTTCCATAATGAAACAATTTGTTTTCATTAAAGAAACAAACAAGAAACATATTGTGTTTCAGATGGTTATATGCAATTATTTCCTAAAATTGCTTGCTTTTGATGGAAATGATGTATAGACGCATCATACTATACATGCTATATACATTGTGTAAGTATTTGATATTAAGCTTGATATGTGATTTGTGTAGGAATGTATAGTGCTTTTTACTTTTTTTATTGAGAATTATTTGTTTATCTCCAACAAAATGATTACCTTTGCACCCATGGAAAAGAAAGATACGCAAAAGACCCGCGAAGAGATCTTCGCAGAGAAGGCAGACAACTATGAGGCCTGCTTCAGTTCGACCTGTCCGCTTCGTGAGCATTGTCTCCACAACCTACTCGCCAGTTACAAGCCCAAGGACCGTCTCTATATCACCTGTGTCAACCTCTGCAATCCGCAGATGCAGCGTGAAGGTTGTCCCTTGTTTCGCAAAGATGAGGTCATCCGCATGCCCGTCAAGTTGTCTACTATCTATTACGACATGCCAGGCCGTATGGAACGTGCCATCAAGAACCACCTTATTAATGTCTACTCCCGCAAGCGTTACTACGAATACCACAACGGCACCCGCCCGCTCACACCTGACGTAGAACGCTATGTCCGTCAGACTCTGAAAAACTATGGTTGGACTGAGGAACCCCGATTCCTCGACTTTGTTGAGGATTACCTGTGGTAGCAGATGGTTTTGTATCGATAATCTCAAAGGTTCTGACTGCACTGGGGACAACGATTTGCATAGGAGTCTGATAACCTCTGGGAGCCCTATTTAGCTAAACAAACGGGGAGAATAAGTCCCAATCTGCCATTTTATATTGTACGCGCTGAAACGTGTATTATAAACACTTACAAGACCTAAATTGAAACTATCACTGTTTTTTCTGACTGTTTTATGTGAAATTATACCTCTTTCTTTATTTTTTTTTCCTTAAAAATTTGTTTTTCGAATAAATTTTGTAATTTTACACCCGATAAGTATTACTAGTGACTTGACATGATTGAGTTCATACATCCGGAAGATGCTGCTGCATTGGAAGCTTTGAAGAAGATTCCCGTGCTACCAGCTGTTATCAAGGCCTTTATGGATCTTGGGGCCGAACAATTGCAGACAGGCTTGAATATGGCCACAAAAGTTCGGTTGTCACCTACACAACTACCTCATCTCTACCATATACTTCCTCCAATCTGTGAATTGCTTGACATCAAAGAGCCCGATTTCTATCTTGAAATGAGTCCGATTCCTAATGCCTACGCCTTTGGTGATACGCAAACCGCTATTACCATCACTTCTGCATTGGTGGAGATGATGTCGGAAGATGAACTTCGTGGAGTAGTGGCTCATGAATGTGGCCATATTGCATGCCATCATATGCTTTATCACACTATGGCTCAGTTTCTGGCTAACGCTACAGGAATGTTTGAAACATTGGTCTCGTTGGCAGCTCCTATACATTATGCGCTGATGTATTGGCAAAGGAAGAGTGAACTTAGTTGTGATCGTGTTGCCGCGTTTATTGTGGGTCCAAAGACTGCAACATCCATGCTGTCGCGTCTTGCCGGAGGCCCTCAATCCATTACTTCGAAGTTGAATTTGGTGGAACTGGCAGAGCAAGCTGACCTCTATGATGCTTTCTGCAAGACTGGGCTTTGGAATAAGACATTGCAGACTTACGCTGTGCTAAATCAAGACCACCCGTATACATCTGTGCGAGTTCGCGAATTGCTGAAATGGACAGAGACTCAACAATACCTGTCGTTAACAGCTTCTAAACAGATATGTCCTCATTGCCATCAGGCAATTGATGATGATTGGCGCTTCTGTCAACATTGTGGCAAAAAAATATAGGTAAATCAAAATTAAGAACTAGAGCGATGAATCCTACTCCATACCTATATCTGGCTTTTAAAGGTCTGAACGAGGCCATGAAAGGATCTCTTGATGGAACGAAGATCGAGAGCATCAAGGAGACAATCAACAATTATGCCATAGCTTCTGCTCTCGCAAGTATGGCATCAGGTATGATACCTGGTGTTGCAGGAGTGGTTGCTGCATTGACTCAGGCTGGCTTTGTATGGGTCACCTATGTGAAGATTAACAAGACTTTGGGAATATCTATGTCTGAGAATACAGCCAAGTTCATCGGCTCAGCCATTGTGACGAATATAGTAACCAATGCAGGCGCCATGATGCTGGCTTATGCTGGGGCTGCCATCATCTCTTTTATCCCAATCATTGGCCAGATCGCAGCTGTAACTATCAATGGCGCATTGGGTTATATCATCATCTATGCAGCTGCAGTGATATACTTGAATCTTATTTCCGAGTTGATGATGCCTGACGGCAGTTTAAAGGTAGCCGAGAATGACGATACCAAGCACATCATCCAGAAGATTATCAATGAGTCCAACATGGAAGATATTATCAAGGAAGGTCGCAACTCATATAAAAAAGCTAAGGCTGATGGTTCCATCGACAATGCCAAGAAGCATCCAAAATGTCCAGGTTGTGGAACGAATGTCAAGCCAGGACAAAAATTCTGCTCTGAATGCGGCTCAGCCTTGAATTAGCTCTATGTATCACTTTAAAACGAGACAGAAGATTATGAACACATTTTTCGACGAATCAGGAGCCCTCAATATAGATGACCTCATCCTCCAGCAGCCATCTTTCAAAAAGATCATGGAGGACGGAATAGTCACAGAAGAAGAGCTCGCAGAACAGAAAGAGCGAGTCATCGCCCTCTTGAAGAAGTTTGAGCAGACCTCCACGCCAGAGCAGATAGACCAAGTGCGTGAGCTTCTGGCAGAGATTAGTGTGCTGGTGGCGGTGGGAAGTTATCATTTTTAGATTTATTTAGTGAACAATTAATAAGCAATCTAATGAACAGACTAATTTTTTTATTCTCATTATTAATTTTCAATATCGTTATTTTTGCACAAACAAATAATATTGTTGTAAAGCAGCCAGATGAGGATTATGAAATCAAAGGCGAATTTAGAAGCTCGGGGTTAGCTTTTGTTATGCTCCATGGGAAATGTGGGTACATCAACAAAGAAGGGGTAGAAGTAGTCCCATTGAAATATGATTATGAAGAAGGATCATTATATAACGGTAAACATGAAGACTCAAGTACTGAAGGCTATATTGAAAATTGGTATAAAAATTATGTCCTTGTTCGAGTTAAATTGAACGGAAAATATGGATTTGTAAACCAGAAAGGAGAAGAAATAGTTCCTCCTAAATATGATTATGCCGATACCCATTTTTTCTCCCCAGATTGGGTGATTCGAGTTAAATGTGGCAATAAATATGGACTTCTCGACAGTAATGGTAGAGAAATAGTCCCATGTCTATATGATGATATTGAAGGTGGAAGTCTTTCAGATGGGATTCCCTTTCTTGCAAAAAGAAATGGGAAATATGCATATATAGACAGCAAAGGCAATCTGAAAACTGATTTTATATATAGTTATGCAAGCAGCAGCTTTGGTTTTGATATAGGAAAGAACCTTGCAGTAGTAAGTATAGATGGGAAATATGGCTATATAAATGAGAAATGTCAAATAGTTATTCCTTTACTATACGAATTTGCAGAGACCTTTTACGAAGGGCTTGCTGCTGTAGTAAAGGACAATAAAGTGGGGTTTATAAATGAGGAAGGTAATGTTGTTATTCCCTATCAATATGATGTTGTCTATTCTAAGGACAATTTGGGGAGAATTTTGTCATGGAATAGTTTTAGGGATGGTGTTGCTGTAGTAAAAAAGAATGGAAAATGGGGGATTATTGATAAGCGGGGAGACTCTTTGACTGATTTTAAATATGAAAGATGTAGTAGATATGCAAGCATAGGATATCATGACATGGAATATGATGGTAAGACAGTCTATATAGATATCATGGGGCATGAATATGATACAGAAAAAGAGCGGAGCGATAATTTCTCAAAAACAATAATGGAGGCCGCAGAGAAAGGAAATTCTACTGCACAATGGTACGTCTCATGGAATTACTATGATGGAAGAGATTTTCCAAAAGATTTAAAGAAATCATATGATTGGTGTGTTAAAGCTGCAAATGCAGGTAATAGAAAAGCCTGTGATGGACTTGGGGATAAATACTATTATGGAAGAGGATGCGAGAATAATTATTCTGAAGCAATAAAGTGGTATGAAAAGGCTGCTGAAGCGGGTATACTTAACTCTCAATATTCTCTTGGATGGATGCTTGAACATGGGCAAGGTACATTACCTGACAGAGAATCCGGTATCAGATGGTATAAAAAAGCTGCGTTAAGTGGTCATAAACAATCTATTGCACGATTACAGGCTTTAAAAATAGATCTTAACGACCAAGAGAATTCCTTTATTGCTAAGGCTACTATCTTTTGGCATAATTTTGAACCAACTGCATCGCAAAAGGAATATCCATTCAAGATTAGTGTTAAGTCAGATAGTAAAATTGAAGATGTAAGCGTGTATGTCAACGGGATTTTGACTAATGGTAATTTTACTTATTCAGATGATGGAAATAATATTTTTTTTGATAGAAATATTGTTTTAAGCGATGGACAAAATACCATTAAAGTAACTGTAAGAAACGCTGGAGGAACAGCTGTATCTGAAAGAAAGATAGAGTACAGCGTAAGAAAAAAAGTTCCTGAGTATCAGACAAAAAAGAAACGTATCGCATTAGTGATAGGCAATGCCAATTATGCAACAAGCGTATTGAGGGACTTGAATAGCCCATTAAAAGATGCTGAAGATATATGTGCTACATTGACTGGTCTTGGTTTTGAGGTGAAACCAGTTCTGAAAAATTCATCAAAAAAGATTATGATGAAAGCAATTAAGGACTTTATAAAGGAGGCGGAAAATAAGGATGTCGCTATATTTTATTATTCCGGTCATGGGATTCAAGACAAAGCGGGAATGTATTCAAAGAACTATCTTATCCCAACAGATGCAAAACTTCAGTATCGGGAGAATCTTGCAGGAGAATGTGTTGATTTGAATGATATGATAATAAAAAATCTCAACAAGAGATGCAAGGCGTCGATAGTCTTTGTTGATGCCTGCCGAACAGTTCTTAATCTACCATCAGAATCGGATTTGGGAGAGGTAAAAGGAAATGGAAAAGAATCAAGGGGATTAAGTGAGCAAAGGCCCCCAAAAGGCGTATGCGTAGTCTATGCAACGAGTGCTGACAGTGTGGCTTATGATCCACGCCAAGAAGGGATGAACAGCTATTTTACTCAAGGTTTATTAGATTGCTTTAATAAGGAAGCAGATAAACATTTAGAAATATTCATAAAGAAGTTGAAAATGAGGGTTTATGAAATAACGGGAGGAAGACAACACCCTGCTGCGTATGACGAATTGTTTGGAGACTTCTATTTTGATCCTAAAAAGGATGAGTATTAAACGTAAAATAACAATATCTACAGCTATAGCCTCATTTATGATGCTATTCTGCTATTTCATCACAAATATGGGTTACCCGATTAGTGGTGAAAAGACGATTATGATATGCTGCGAATATGTCAAGAAAATATTTAATCCGAATGGAGATAGTGCGATAAAAAGTGACAGCGTGACATTTGTAAATGTATGCTATGATTTAGAATTAATAGACAAAGTTGTTGATGGTGATATGATAGGAAAGACAGCTATTGTTGATAGGAAGAAGTTATATGATTTATTATCATATTTGGATAAGAATAGAGACTATAAGTATATCTTGTTAGATGTGTTCTTTGAGAAAGGCTGCTGTACTTCTATTGATGGCGCATTGTTTTCATTAATAAATCGAATGCCAAGAATAGTAATACCTTATTCTGGTGAAAGGAAAGACACATTAGCTGATGTGCAATTGCAAGATAAGGCAGGGCGTGCGAGCTATTTTCCAACCATGTTTGAATCTGATTTTGTGAAATATCCATATTATTCTGACGGTATAAAGAGTTTACCTCTTATGATGTATGAGGATAGAGATTTGTATGGGTTTGGTTTACATAGCTATTGGCTTTGGTATAGTGATAATTGGCGTTTAGCGAGAAGGAGCGTGATTCTAAACATGGAGAAGAGTCAACCGAAAACTATAATTAATCTAGGAGAATTAGTAAATTCAGAAAGTCCCTTGATAGAGGTTGACACCACTTTGCATACTAGTAAATACATAGTTATTGGAGACTTTTTCGAAAAAGACAAACATAATACATATGAAGGAGAAATACCGGGAAGTGTAATACTATTTAATGCTTATTTGGCTCTTTTACATGGACAACATATTCTTTCTTTATGGATAGGGTTGGTACTCTTTTTGTTGTTTATTGTCTATGCATTTGTTATTTTAAATCGAACGACACTATACGAATTACTAACTCAGATAATTAGGCCAACCAGTAAGTGGGGTAAGCATATTTTCCAGATGCTTTTATTCCTGATATATTGGTTTGACTTTCCAATCTGTCTGGCGCTTTTGTGTGCTATAACTTATTTTGTAGAAGGGAAAACCTACGATATCCTTATTACTTCACTATGTTTTCAATTTATGAAGTTTGTTATTGATCTCAAATTAAAGAAAGGAAAAGTATTATGAAAAATGATCATTATTTCTTGATTTTCTGTGTCTTTTGTGAACTTCTGTTCTCATTGGCTACAAAAGCCGACGAGTACCAAATAAGATATCTAAACTCTAAGAATATCGTGATTGGGAATATTAATGCAGTAAAATATATGCGTTTTTCAGATAAGGATAATATTGTATGGCCAAAGAATGAGAAGAACGTATACATGCGTTTGTGGAATATAACGCAGCATAGAGAGGAGTATAGACCGCCAAGGAAAAAAAATGACTCTACTATCACTAGTGAAATAGGACTATATACAAAAGGTACTATTGATTCAGATACTATTCCAATGTTAGATTCTTTGAATTTTGTGTTGACGACATCGGATTATAATACATTAAAATTTGAAGCACGATGGGTAGATGATAATTATAATGAAACAAAAGCTATACTCCCCCGTTCTAAAGATGACAGTTCTGTTTGCTTAACAAGGGAGATGCTTAGTCTATATGAGGGGCAAATCTGCGAAATAGAAATATATGCGTACAAACCTGATGAAGACGATGTGCTATGGAAGAAAATAACTGTTGAAGTTATGCCTTTGAGGTAATTTGAATAACAGCAAGATGGCAATAATAAAGAATAATATGGATACGAGCAAATATATAAAGAAGTGTCCGCGATGCGGTACTGAGATAGAACCAGAGCGGTATTCTACTAAAGGTGATAAGGCTTTTGGTGGTGTTACCGCTGTATCTGGAGCACTTGTCGGAGCTACTTTTGGAGGCCCCATAGGAGCTGGCATAGGTGCTATAGCAGGATATTTTGCTGGTAAAGCAACTATCATGTCCATAGAGAATGACCATGACATGAATCAGTGGTTTAAGTTCAAATGTCCAGAATGCGGCTGTGAATGGAAAGAGAAAATACATACCAACGATGATCCTGATGATCCGAGTTGGATAGCGAATGCACCGTATTAAAATTATTAAATGGGAAAAATATGGCAATACCACTAAATCCATTGTCGGATAGACAAACTACATATAAAAGTAAGGTTGACTATCTTTCTTTAAGGACTACTATAGCATGCCCTGCTAAATATACGTTATTTTTGACTAACGGGTGTAATTTTGTTTGTGATATGTGCACCCAACCTGTGGTTGGAAAAGCGAAAAGGAGGTTTATGTCGCTTGGCCTGATAGATAAAGTATTGGAAGAAACTTCATGGACATATCCAGTTTATACCCTATTTGGCGGAGAGCCTCTATTGCATCCATTTTTCGATGATATTGTACGTAAGATTAGGAAGACATGCTGTGACCATGAATTGGTGACTAATGGCTATTTTTTGGAGAGCCATGTCAAGGAGATAATTCGGGCAGAATGTGACCTAATTATCAGTATGAGTGGTGTTGAGAGTGTCAACAATTCAGTGAAACACAACAAAGAAAGTTATAACAAGATAAAAAAATCCATCGACCTAATAAGAGCGACTTCGAAGGAGTATTTATCGGAGAAACTGTCAGTAAACTGTGTTGCTATCCCAGACAATATCAATACTTTAATTGAATTCATTGATGAATTAGATAATTGGGGAGTGAAGAAATTGACGATACAGCATCCTCAATGGATAGATAATCAGATAAAAAGTAAAACAGATGAAGTTTGGCAAAAGTATTTTGGAACATCTTATGATACATTGTTGAAAATGAACAAAGCATATGATTTCGATGATTCCCATGTTGCCAGACTTTTGCGTGTTAAGGAAAATCTTGAGCATCGGGATTATGGAATCAAGATCAAATTCTTTCCAGATTTTTCAGAACCGGAAGTCCGAATGTATTATGATTCTTATGGATGCATGCTATTGAATACCGATGATGTTTGTTTAACCCCATGGCTTAATGCGATGATTCAGGAAGATGGAGAAGTGAAGAGCTGTACAGGCTATTCTATAGGAAACATTAACGATTCTTCATTTTGGGAATTGTGGAATGGTGAAAAAAACCAGCATTTTAGAAAAGAATTGATGCTCCATCGGAAATATGCGGTATGTAATAGATGTTGTATGATGTATCAAAAGACTGGAGAATATGGAGAATAAGAAAATTGCATTTCTCACTACAGATTTATTAGGAGAACGATCATACTCCATTAACTATCATCTGTTGTTATCCATTAGGAATTTATTATTCATTATGGAAGATGAGCAATTGACTATATTTACATGTAATATCAATAGTAAAGTACAGCGTTCGTTTATCGAAATCATTGCTGAAAATGATATTGATATTCCGTTTAATCGACTCGAATGCAAATCTCTTGATTATAAAGATTATAATTCAAATGGTCAAATACTCTCTCAGTATGATGTTCTTTTTACAGAAATGTACGTTTGGTGCGATACCATTTCCATAGCAAAAGATCTAAATCCAGCTCTTAAGGTCGTCACTTGGATTCATTCTCTATTAAGACAGGAATATATCTGTAACCGCCATGCCAAATGGATAGAGTACGACTTATATGTTAATATGCAAGAAAGACTCATAATGTTGTCAGACAGAGTTGTTTTTGATTCTAATTACGATAAGGATTTAGCAATGCGATTCTATAATATGGGAGATAAGTTTGTAACGATATATCCTGTTCCGAATCAAGCCAACCTAAGCCACAGAAACTATGTTAAGGAGAACAAGACGACTATTCGCCTAATGTATGCAGGAAGATGGGAGTACAGAAAAGGAATAGAGAATCTTGTTCCTGCGATCTTTAAGTGCTTTACAGAGAAAGGAATGACGCTGACCATCTTATCTGATGCAAATTTCTTATCAAACTATAAGGATTTATTTGTAAGTCCTGTTGTCCTAAGGATGTTTGAATGCTTGATGGAGAAAGGAACCATAAAAATCATTCCTTGGAAAAACTCTCGTGCAGATTACATTGAATACATGAAGGATAATGCTGACATTGTTGTCATCCCCAGTCTTTATGATCCTTTTAATATTATTGTTTATGACTGCATTAATAATGCGATTCCTGTAGTTGTGTCAAATTTCTGTGGCGTGACGGAGTTGCTGAATGATGATATGCTGGTGGAAAGAATAAACCCATATGATGCTGAAAGCATTGTTGAAGGAATAAATAGGATAATGACAAAGATGAAATACCATCAAGAATCAACTCAATTTTTATATAACAATGATAATGCAAAAAACGACTTAGTAAAACTTTATCAACAATTGTGAATATGCAAGATAAAATAAAAGTATTGATAACAGGAGCTACTTCTCCTATTGGATTAAGAACAATCCATGCTTTGCAGCACACATACAAGCATGTGGAATATGTGTGTGTAACGAGAAGTAAGGCAAAGCTTGTTTCATTGTTTGACAACTATGCGATAGATACCTCTAGAATTATCATCGCAGAATGCGATTTGTCTAATTACTCTCAATCTGCTCAATGTCTGTTACCTATATTAGACCAAAAAGGTACAATAGATGCAGTGCTAAATATAGCAGGATTGTTTATCAGCAAACCTTTTCTTGATTGTGACGAGCATGATTTTGAGTTGTTAGTGTCATCCAATCTCAAAACAACTTATGTTGCAACCCACATAGCTTTGCCCTATTTACTAAAAAACAGAGGAGGGAGTATTGTGAACATCAGTTCCACTTTGGGCCTTCATACGATTGAAGGAGCAAATAATGTTATATATGATGCGGTAAAAGCGGCAATTATAAAATTCACTCAGTCCTTAGCTAAAGAGCTAGGACCAAATAATATCCGTCTTAATTGTATCTGTCCAGGTATACTTGTGGATGACATGCCCCAAGACAAGATTCAAGATATTGCAGATGTATTAACTGCTCAACCCCTTAAGCGATTTGGTAAAGCTGAGGAAATTGCTAATGCTATTATGTATATTCTAAGTCCAGAGGCTTCATGGATGACGGGGAATTTTATGTGTATTAATGGCGGAATAAATTTATAATCATACTTCTATTATGGAAAAACTAAATAAAGAACAAGATCAAAATCAAAAACAAGTTAGAACATTTAAATGGTGGTGTAATAAGATATGGAATGCCGGAATGGGATATATTCTTGTCGTTGCCATAACATCAATAACTTGTTTGTCAATGTGTAACAATTATTATTTGATACAAAAAGATCATTGTTATAAGGCAACGGAGATAGGTGATTCTATTGAATACACATTATCGAATCATCCATCTGTAGAGAACAATTCTAACTATTTGTCATTATGGGCATCTACTCTGGCAGTTGTTTTTGTCGTTTTTAGTATTTTTGGTGTTTTAAAACTTGAAATAACAAAGAAAGAGATAGATGAGAAATTAGATAAGGCAAAAGAATTGGAAGGGAATCTAGATAAACTGAACAAAATTCAAACCGCGTATCAGAATTATACTGTTCAGATAGAAACTTCTGTAAATGACAATAATATTATGCGTAAAATTCGATTACACAATCTGGTGTCAATTCTTGATGACTATGAAAAGAATATAGAAGAGGAAAGGTACAATACAGTATTTGAATTATATATGGGAATTTTGAATATGAAGACAATTAACGAAAGTGAGCATGAGCGATATTTGAGAGCAGAATGGATTTTGGATAGAATAGATAAGGGAGATTATAAAAGTGAGCAACATTTATATTTATTGGGGAAATGCTACTATTACAAATATAAGGGGAAGGGAGTTGTTAAAGATTTGGAACATTCTTTAGATGCTTTTTGCATTCTTTGCCAAGAGCAAAATATTTACAATCATTGGCAATCGCATCACTACAAGTATACTATGGCACAATTTAATAGCGAAATGTATTTGTATGACTTGTGTCAAGCTTTGTATGTTTATCCAGATACATCAGAAAATCATTCTGATAGAGAGTATGCGCTTGATGAGGCTTCTCGTTTAATTGAAAATGTCGTTAAATCTTAAATAATTGACGTTATGGAATTAAAACATGTAAATATGATAGATACACTTGATAAATTATTAGGTGTAGATCAAAATGCCTCGACAAAATTGTCGATGAAATTGGATTATTACAAGTTATGGCTGAGAATAGTATTGGAGCAAAAGGAACGAAGGGACAAAACAGGGGATTTAGAGAAAATAGAAAGAGGTCTAAGTTCTTTGTGTAAAGATGAACTTAAAGATTCCTTGGAAGAGTATCTTATTTGTCAATTTCTTCTCCATATATGTTTAAGAGAAATGCTCAAATGGAAAGAATCATTTGATATTTTAACAAAAGCCGTTGGATACCTTGAATATAGTAAGGTCCGGCAGTCATATTTATGGTATTTGTTTGGAAGGCTATTCTACGATATTCAGGAATATTGCTCTGATTACATGCATATTAAGGGAGAATTTATTAACAGGAGTTATTCAGATTTAATGCTGGCTATTAGTTTCTATAGTTTTGATAAGATAGAGACACAATTACGAGTTATTTGCCCAAATGAGATAGATGCTATTCATGAACGGCTGTGTACTCAGAAGAGTGATAATGAAGAATTGACGGCCCTGCATAAACTTTTAGCGATTGCTGATTTCTTTTTTGATAAAGCATTAAAAGAAGATGAAAAAGAACACTATTATGCATGGATGGCTCTTACACACCAAAAAAAGGGACTTGTTTTGTTTGAATCATTCAAATATGATAATAGCATCAAAGAATTAAATGATGCAATACGCAAATATGATTATGCTATCAAACGAGCAAACCGAGACATAAAAAACCTTTATTTCAATTTGGGCCTGTGTCATTTTTATTTAGAGATGATATATCTGTTTGTTGATGCTTATAAGGATAGCGATCAAGCAATAGACAATTTCAAAGCCGCATGCAAGTCTTTTACAAAGTCTATCAATTGTAAGGATGAAGCTTATGTAAAAAATGAATATACATTTAGGAGAGGAATTCTTGATGTATATTATTATCGTCTGATTGCATATCGGGAATTTATTATAAAATCAATAGAAAGATCATCTGAGAAGAGTGATTTCCTTAATCAAAAAGAAATAGTCTATATTTTTTATTTAATTGATTTTTTAAAGAAACTATATAAATCGAAAGAGTTATGGAGGGTTGAGTATTTTGTTTCACTTGCCAAAATCGTTGATTATCTTAATTATTGGATACCTAATAATATATTCCCAATCAATAGTACAACGGATTATTGGTATGCCGTTGATTTAGTTTCTAATATATTAGGGAATGAGAAGTTTCATAATGACGATTTGAACAAGCTAACAGACTTTAATCCTTTGGCAAAAGAAATCGTAAACTTCATTAGGGGTAGTAAAATCAATCTGGATCTAACAAATTTATGGGAGCAAGCAAAACAATTGGACATGAAGAAGTTCGAATGGCCTTTCCGTTTTGGTTTAGCATTTAATGCAAAACAATATGAAGACGAGTGGATGAGAAAAATAGTGGACATAATGTCTGAACTTGGTATCAAAGACTTTTCTGAAGACAATTACGCTTTATTTCAGAACCCCAAAATCGCGGAACATTATAAACACCTAGTATAGTTCATATTATTTAGCTGTTTAGAAACAAAGAAAGATCGAGACATGCCGACACTGAATTGGATAGGGAAGGAGGAGGTGGTGAACCACTACTTGGAGGTGCCATTCTATACGCTGGAACATCTATATGGGTTCAGCGAGGAGGATGGCGCGGATAAGGCTGAGGCGCTGAAAGGCGGGGCGGGCCAGAAAGACGCTCCTCAGAACGGTTGTTCGGGCCGGAAGGAAGCTCCGCTAAGCAAGAACATGATTATTCATGGGGATAATCTGTTAGCGCTGAAGGCACTGATGCCGGAATATGAAGGAAGGGTGGACTGCATCTATATTGATCCTCCTTACAATACTGGTGAAGAGAAGTGGGTGTATAATGACAATGTGAACGACCCGTATATCCGTAAGTGGTTGGGCGAAGTGGTTGGCAAGGAGGGTGAGGACTTCAGTCGTCACGACAAGTGGCTGTGCATGATGTACCCTCGTCTGGCTCTGCTCCAGAAGCTGCTGCATCCTCAGGGGGCGATATTCATCTCTATCGATGACAATGAATATACCAATCTCAAGGCTATCTGCGATGAGATATTCGGAAAGAATTGCTTCGTAGCAAAAGTAACGTGGCAGAACAACTATTCGATAAGAAATGATGCGCAGGGAATTCCTTATGATACTGATAATTTGTTGGTATATAGTAAGGAACCCAATTGGACTCCAAACAAGTTAGAAAGAACTGAGGAGATGAACTCTCGATATGTAAACTATGATAACGATTTCATCTCTTACAAAGTTACTCCAATTCATGCTCCTGGTGCCAACACGCACAAAGGAATGGTTTACGCCATTCAACACCCACTGACAGGAGAACTAATGTATCCTCCTAAAGGAAGACATTGGAAAGACGGACAAGATAAATTGTTGGAGGAATTAGAAAAATGGTGTCCATATGAGAAAAGAGTAATAAATGACAAGTCTGTCCGTGAAGAAATATGTGGAGACTATGTTGAAGAGGATATTTGCGCTTTAATGCTAAAAGAAGGGATTGAGGTATCAGCTACTCTTTTCAAAGCTCGATACAATAAAAAGCCTTGGCCAAAATACTTCTTTTTGTCTGGCGGTGAAGGAAGCATCCAATCTAAGACATATTTAGATACCACAAAAGGAAAAGTCGTTTCTACTTTGTGGAAATATGAAGAAGTAGGAACCAATGTAGAAGCGACCAATGAACTAAAAGAAATCTTCGATAAAGGAAGGAACTTCGATACGCCTAAGCCAATACGCCTAATAGAGAGAATTATAGACATTGCTACTGAAGATGACAGTATTATTCTCGACTGTTTTGCCGGCAGCGGCACCACCGCTCATGCCGTGTTGCTGGCCAACAAGAAGAAGCATAGCAACAGGAAATTTATTCTGGTGGAACTGATGGACTATGCCGACTCGACAACGGCCTATCGTGTGAAGAAAGCCATCACTGGCTATCAGGCCACGATGAAACATGAGGAGGAGATTTACAACAAGAAACTCACCATCAAGAATCTGCCAAAATACGAGACGTTCCTCAGGGAAGCAGAGGCGGTGACAGAACGTGAACAGGGAAACTATGCGGAGATTAGTAAGCCCAAGTTGGTGGATAACTGCATCAAGGTCATCGCCACTCGCGTACAGGACGGCATGGTGGAAGGCCTTGGCGGTTCGTTCGACTACTACGAGTTAGGCAAACCGCTGTTCGTGAACGGCAACCTGAACGAGGAGGTGGAAGAAGAGAAGATCCGCCAGTACATCTACTACACCGAGACCCGTCAGCCACTGAAACGGGAACGGAAGTATGACAGCAAGTACCTGCTGGACACCTGGCAACGGACGGGCTATTACTTCTACTACGAGAAAGACCGCTCGACGGAGCTGACCATCGACACCCTCGGCATCGTGACAGAGCAGGCAGACCAGTATATCATCTATGCTGACGTGTGCCACCTGTCGAAGGAGTTTATGGCGGATAAGCATATCTTCTTCAAGAAGATTCCCCGTGACATTAAAAGATTCTAAGGCCTATGGAACTGAAAAACTATCAGCAGGAAGTATTGAACGACTTGGAGCAATATCTTGCCAAGGCGTACCAGCCGCAGAAGAGGCTCGATGAGTCGTACAGGGAGTACTGGGCAGAGAAAGGCGTGTCGCTGACCAGCAACGACGAGTATCTGCATCCCTATAACAATATGATTAAGGGTGTGCCCCGCGTGACGGCCAAAGTGCCCACGGCAGGCGGCAAGACCTTCATCGCCTGTAATGCGCTGAAGCGTATATTCGACCGTATGCCCATCGACAAGCCCAAGGTGGTGGTGTGGTTTGTGCCCTCGGACACCATTCTGGAACAGACCTACAGAAACCTAAGCAGTGCGCAGCATTACTACCGTCAGCAACTGGATGCCCACTTTAATGCCTCTGTGAGGGTGGTGAACAAGGAGACGGCACTGATGGGACAAGGCATCTCGCTGACAGAACTGCGCCAACAACTAACCATCTTTGTGCTGGGAGTGGATTCCTTCGTTGAGGCTGTGCGTGGAGAGAACAAGTTGCCCAAGGCATACAGGGAGAACGGGAACCTGACGTTTGCAGAGACGCTGCCCACGGAGAAGGCCGTCAACATACCCAAGGCAGAAAGCACGTCGCTGATAACATATATCGCGAAACTGAATCCTGTGGTCATCATTGACGAGAGCCACAACTTCGGTTCGGACCTGCGCGTGGATTTGCTGCAGAACATCAATCCCAGTTTTATCTACGAACTGACTGCCACGCCCAAGCGGACGAGCAATATCATCAGTTTTGTGGATGCCATGAAACTGAAGAAGGAGAACATGGTGAAGTTGCCTGTCATCGTGTATAACCACAAAAGCACCAACGACGTGATTTCGAGTGCCATTGCGCTGCGTGACAATCTGGAATGGCTGGCTGATGAGCAAGAGAAGACATCGGGACGGTATGTACGTCCGATAGTGCTGTTCCAGGCTCAGTCGAATACGGGTGAGGACAGCATTAACTTCGAGAAGATTAAAGCGCAATTGGTGAAGGCCGGCATTTCGGAAGAAGAAATCAAAATCAAGACGGCCAACAAGAACGAGATCAAGAACGTGGACTTACAGAGCAGACAGTGTCCTGTGAGATACATCATCACCGTGAATGCCTTGAAGGAAGGTTGGGACTGTCCCTTTGCCTACATCCTGGCATCGCTGGCCAACAAGAGCAGCAGGATAGACGTGGAGCAGGTGCTGGGACGCATACTGCGTCAGCCTGGTACGAAGAACTTTGAACCGATGTATCTGAACATGTCGTATGTGTTCACCTGTTCGTCGCAGTTTCAGGAGACCATCAAGGCCATTCTGAAGAGTCTGCAGGATGCAGGATTCAGCGGCAGGGACTATTTGAAATCGCAAGACTACGCAGAACCAAAGCTATCGGCACAGCAGAGCGAGATGGACTTCTTCAAGCCGTTGGAGCCTTCTGGGGATGTAAAGCCGGAAGTGCCAGACGATACGCCTGAGATAGATGTGGACGAGATTCAGAGTCAGCTTCATTCAGGCGGCAGTCAGGTGGACGATATGATGAAGAAGGCTGAGCAGGCGGAACAGGAATATACTGCGCAGACGGAAAGACTGTCGGCTGAAAATGACTATTTACCCAACGAAGTGCAAGACAAGATGAACGACAAGACATACGGCATGCGCAGCAAATATGCCGACGATGCCAAGGCTCTCAGATTACCGAAGTTTGTGATTGAGGTAAAGATGAGCCTGTTCTTCAAGGAAGAGAAAACTGTGAAGATTCTTGATCAGGCAGACCTGATGAGAGGCTTTAAGTTGACAGCAGAGGACAAGAAGATTGTGTTTGAAACGTCGCAGAGCGAGAGTCAGATGATTACCCTTGATGAGCGTAACAAGGACGAATGGGTACCGATGGCCGCAGAGACACCAGCCGTCATCAAGAACGACTTTTTCGAGTGGTTTTCGCAGTTGGATACATCGGGTAAGGTGAAGCATCTGACCACAAAGATAGCCGACGGACTGGCCAGACTTGACAATATAGACCAAGGGCAGATTATGCAGTATGTGCAGGCTGTGCTGGAAGAGAAAGGCAACGAAGAACTGACGGTACTGGCACAGGACTATTGGGGAACCGTGGAGGCCTTTGAGAATAAGATTAAGGCACTGGCTTGGGCATACAGTCAGGAGAAATTCAGAGATCTGATGGATACGGGAGAGGTCACTTTGCAGGAGGCATGGAGTCTGCCAGAGAAGATTACTTTGCCTACTAAGAGCCCCCATCTCTCAAAGATGCTCTATACGGAGGAGGACTTCCTAAATAACTTCGAGTATGACTTCATCAAGACGGTTGCCAGTCTGCCCAATGTGGTGTGGTGGCATAAGAACCTGAGCCGGCAGCCAGGTTTCTGCATGAACGGATTCATTCCGCATTATCCTGACTTCATCGTGAAACTGGAGAGCGGCAAGGTGCTGCTGATAGAGACGAAGGGCGACCATCTGGCTAATCCCGCCAGTGCTGCCAAAGTGAAGCAGGGAGACTATTTCGAGCGCCTGGACAAGACCGGGCGGTACAAGTACTTCATGACTTATCAGCATCAGGGCGTGGAAGGTGCTGTGGCGGTGAATAAACTAGTGGAGTTGATGAAGAGGATGTAGATTCTATCCTTAGTTGTTAGAAGTAATTAGAAATATAAACGAAAAAACATATGATTATGGAACAAGAAAAAAACAACACTGAGAATGGGAACAGTGCCAAGGAATTGGTTGATGACGTCAATAACTTGATTAAACAAATAGATTCTATTAAGAAAAAGATGGAAGAATCATTTCCTGTGGCAGATGGTGGCATAAAAGACTATAAAAGCTATATTGAAGGACTAAGTAAACAGATTGGAGTTTTACAACAGGACAAAAATAAAGATAAGGAAATAATGCTTCATCAGAAACGGTTTGATGAAGAAAGAAGTTGTTTCCTTGTTTTTATGGGGATGTATGCTTTCCTGTTGTTGGTCTTTGCTTTTCTAATGAAAGATGAACTTCATAATGTCGAAATAATGATCTCTCTGATATTTGGCGGCATTTTTGTAATCTTGATTATGGCAGTAATCATAATCCTATTCGCTTATAAGGCAAAAAATGTTCTTATTCAAAAAAAAGATTAATCTGATAGTAGTCAACTTAAAAGTAATTATAATATGACTCGACGAATAATATCTTTGTTGCTTGTATGGAATATAGCACAACCGATGTTTGCATCAGATAAAGAATCTGTGGATTATATTGTTGCGGTTCTTCAAGTTCTTGCTATTGTTGCGGTAATAAGTGCAATAGTATATGGAATTCTTAAGTTTTTTCGTGAATTACGTAATGAAAAATATAGAGAACGAGAAAAATATAAGCAATCTTTCGAGAAATTAGTTTCACAACTTAATTCAATAAAAAATCCATCAGCCCAGCTATCTGCATCAATTCTTCTTAGAAGATATTTCAAGGACACTCCGGAAGACGACAAGAAAGAATTACGAAAGGAAGCGATTGATGTTATATCATCTTTGTTGAGAGTCCAGTCTACTGGTGTACTTCAGAAAACGTTGGCTGATGGCCTGGGATTCGCCACTGACTTATCTGGATGCGACCTACAGAAAACGAATCTACAGGATGTTTTGTTAGACAATAAGAAACAGGAAATTTTAATGAACAAAACGGATTTATTCTTATCTGACTTGTCATTCGCAAATCTTGAGGGCATTAAGGGCCACGGCATCATTTTCTACAATGCGATTTTGTTTTATGCACGCATTCGGAACTGCGATTTCACTAGTGCCAATTTTCGTGGCGCGGATTTGAATGGAGTTGTGTTTAAGGATTGTATTTTAGAAGGAGCCGATTTTACTGATGCTAGAAATATTCCTTCCTTTATCAAGGATAATTTGGATAAAGATAACAAATTCAAGTTAAATGGATTGATAAGTGCCAAACATGACACAAAGGGGAAGGCCATATTCTTCTCAATGCCCGGTACGTTAAATAAAGAAGATGAGGTGACAACCAAAAACTACAAGGAGTTTTTAGAGAAAAACGGATATGAAGTTATCTATTATCAGCGTGACAACTATCCTAAATTCGGCCAATTAAATCGCGTGAAAGAGGCCATTAATCGCTCTTCAGGAATGATTGCTTTCGGCTTTAAACAGATACACATCTCCAAAGCATCGTATAGGCCATGGACGGGTATTGATACCACATGGGAAGGGAAATGGCTGTCAACTCCTTGGAATGAAATAGAGGTTGGTATAGGTTTGGCAGTGGGCATGCCCATACTTCTTGTTCATGACCCCATCATCAATGAAGGTGTTTTTGACAATGTCTTGAGTGAATGCTTTGTTGCCAGAATGCTTTCTACAGAAGATAGTCGAAGGTTGGAATATAACAAGTCGTTTCAGGAGTGGTACTCCAAACTGTGAGGACAACCCCATCATATTGATAGAATAAAAAATGGCTTCTATAAAAATGAATTATATTTCTCAAATTGAATTACCAAACGAATTATGAAGAAGAATAAAATTAATTGGGGCTTTTTTCCGGATTCGCCAGTAAAGACTCAGTCTATTATTGAGATTATTCTGGTAATCTTGATTTTTGTGGGTTGTTTAAGATTATTTGTTCTTTGGTATAGGGTACCTGAAAGGGAAATTGTAATAAATGTAGAGGATCTTGATAAAAATTATACAAATCAATTAACGCCAGGATTTGATATTAATCCTGAAAGCAAATACTGTAATATTTATTATAAAGAGCAACAGACTTTAGATGAGAGGAAGATTGATAGTTTGAAGGAAGATTTAGCTATTCATTTTCATAAATATAAACCATATTATAAGTATCGTGATTTTCGTAATAATCATGTAATGTCTAAAACGTTTAAGAAGTATCTGAATAAATACGGAGATGATTTCGAATTAAAAAATCCGCAAGCACTATCGAATTTCATTTTAGAAGAAGGAGGGAAAGGTGATGCGCAATTCTTTGAAAAGAATAAACATTTATTTGTTTATCTTGAAGGAAAGTATATTGACTCTCTACGAATGTCTTGTAAAAATTATTTTGCTGATAATTCTGATATTAATTATGTTAAATATAGTCGCAAAGAAAAATTTGATAGTTATTCTACTAAAACTTCGGACTTTGAGGCTACCTCGACAACATATGGTAGGACAGGGTTTTGTGAAGGTGAAATATGGTCTGAGATGTTTCTGCTATTTTCTAAAGAATCTTGTTATTCACATTTTTTTATCAACAAGTCATTGTTTCCATTGTTTAGTTCATATTTCCATACGGAAGCCCCCAGCATTCTAACAACTTGGGATATTTCTCAATCATATTATAAATTTCAAGTTAATTCAGTTACAGTGGATTCAATGAATATCAAGATTGACTTTAAAGGCGCATCAGAGTTCTCCCAAATCTATCCCGAGCCAGATGAAATAGGATTAAGCTATATAAGTTACAGTAATCCGAATAAAATAAGCTTGCTTAAACAAGACGGAATAGAATTCTTTGTTAAATTTAAGGACCTTGAAGGGGTTCAGCAAATAAGGCTTTTTGCAATGACGGGAATCATGGGTGGACTGTTTACAGTTCTAATATTCTTTATCTTTTTGTACCCAACAAAAATAATAAGGCAGTATAAAGTGATACGGAAAATTGAAGATGAGAAGCAGAAACAAGAAGAGACTAAATCAGAAGAATCGACAGACGAAGAACAGGTTACAATTGCAAAAGATGATAAAAGCGGTGTAGATCATGTTGAAACTCAAGAAACGAATACGTTAATAACTGAGATAAATATAGATAACAATAATACGATTAAAGATGAAGATACATCAGGTAGAGAATAAATGTAGAGAAAAGGAAGACTTGTTATTAAACAAGTATTTTGGTAATCTTGTTAAGGAGGCAGCCATAGAAAGGCCTGAGACGATCGGGGATTACTCAAAGGATCTTCCCCTTAAGATAGAAGAAGAGTATTACCAATTTCTGAAAGAGTTGTTTGAGGAATTATTTCCAGGTGAATCGAATTCCTTGGAAAGCATTTTTGACAAGCAGGACCTTGGTAGACTCATGACTGAAGATGATCGAGAGGGAATAAGTCGGGCATATGAAGATGCCACTCGGCGAACTTTATGGGAACGCATTACTCAAACGAATCATAAAGATGTGACATTTTATAAGGGTTTATTAAAAGAATACACCAGGGAACTATTAATGAACCTGCGTTGTGACTTCTTAGAAGATATCAATAAACTTTGCACCGAGGGATGACAGACAAAGAAATCATACAAGGTCTGATTGAGAGGGACAATAAGATTACGAAGGAGTTTTTCTTCGAGAAATGCCGTCCCTTGTTCTGTAGCGTAATGAAGCTGGTATTCGACTATGAGGTGGAGTACGATGAGATGGTAAACGAATTGTATGTCTACCTGATGGAGGATGACGCTGCAAAATTGCGTCATTTCGAGTATCGCAGTTCTGTTTATATGTGGCTGAAGATTCTTGCTATCAGGTATTTCATCAAGATACGTGCTCGAATGATAGATGACAAGAGCCAGGAGACTCCTTATGATGTGAATACTCAGATGGTAATCATTGGATCGGAGACGTCAGCAGGAGCTGATTTGGAGCGTCTCTTTAAGGCTATGCCGACAAAAAGATATGTGCACGTAATCCGTTGTCTCATTTTCGAAGACAAGGAACCGGAGCTTTTGGCACAGGAGATGAACATTACTACTGCGAACCTATACAACATAAAACGGCGTGCGATGGCTCAACTGGCACGAGTCGCACTTAATGATATTAAAGCGTATGGCAAATAAAGACAATATATCTGATGAATTGTTGGCTGCTTTCTTAGAAGGTAACGTCAATGAGAAAGAGATGAAACAGGTGCTAGAAGCTGTCGGAACAAACGCAGAACTGCGCGAAACTCTTGACATTGCCTTACAAATCGAGGAAGAAGAGCACCCTATTCTGCAGATGGCGGCAGAAGGGGGAAGAAACCTCTGTGAGATCCAATGCGAGGCATACGTCTTAAGACAACGAGGCATACAGGTTGATGAAGAGGACTTATTGGAGGTTGCAAAGGACAACCACTGGATAAAAAGAGCAGGAACACCATTGCAATTTATGGGCAATCTCATGGAGCATATGGGCTTGATAGTGTCTCGGATATATGAAGCAGGCATTGAAGATATAAAAGAAGCATTAGAGAAAGGTAAAAGTGTTATTATCGCCGTTGATAGTGACAAACTCTACCCAGAAAGACCTGACGAAGAAGATGCTACTAATCATGCTATCGTTATAACAGCTATTAATACAAAAGATAATATGGCAACTATTTTTGATCCTGCAAATGTATCTGAAATAGAACTTAGTTTGGAGTTGTTAGAGTCTGCATGGTATGAATCACAGCATTACATGGTATGTGCTAAATAACACCTTGTAAACAAATAACACAGAAATTTTCAGCCACGGTGATAGATTTTCATCGTGGCTGATTTCATTATTAGAAAACGCATAGAGGTTAATCCTTATCCAAAAGGGTGTGTGATTATGAAGCAGAAAGTATTTTTCCCGTGTTATGGCGGGTGTGAGTTCGGCAGTTTGGCAGAGGCTGTGAACTATGTTCGGAAGATGCCTGGTGGGTTGTCTGTCTATATTGGCGATATTGTCAAGTATAACATTCGTTTCCGTGACTGTCTGAGAGAGAAAGGCATCGATGGTGTTATCAAGATGCTGATCGATGAGGCTCCGGCTGTTGCCAATGAGGCAAAAGCTATTGAAAATATGAAATGGAAGTGGACGGACAGAATGGATGAACATATAGCTGATTATGATATTCAGTGTTTGCCTAAGGATAGCCTTATTCTTATTGAAGACTACTTGTTTAATGGCTTAGATGAGATTGATGCACATTCTGAGATGTATGGTAATCCTACTCATCGATTTAGCAAGTGGTATAGTCGGGAGGGCTATATACATAACCCAGCAGGCCTTCACGTAGGCAATATCTGGGAGAGTTATCCTACGTTTGACTCTTTCGATGATAGTGATAATCGTAGCTATAACAACTATGTTATATCCAAAGAACCTCTGACAGAGGAGAAAATGGATGAATACTGTAATAGGATTAGCGCATCATGGAATGCATGTATGGTGCATGAATATATTCCAAAGGAGCTCTTACCTGTCTTGTATTGGGATGGCTGCAGTGACAATGTACTATTAGCAACAGCGAAAGTGTAATGAAAAAACAAGTGACTTATGAAGAAATATTTTGCATTGATAGTAACACTGATTTTCATCAGCTGTGCGGATCAGTACATGGAAGATGAAGTGACTGACGGATTTTCTGAGCGGGCGCCGAAAAGTGAAATCGATGTCCTGATGGAGAAGGCTCACTGGGGTGACGGACAGGCTTGCTTGAAGCTCGCAGACTGCTATCGCGATGGTATTGGCGTTAAGCCTGATTTTATCAGTATGTTAAATATGGTAACATTGGCAGAGGACTATGGCGCCATCAACAGAGTGGAAGATTATTTCGGATGCTTGCCTTCTGATAATGAGTTGGAAATCTTATCAAAATTGGCGAAGAACGAAGCCGATAAGGATGCTATTTTGGGGGCTATGGTAATAGAAAAAGGCGACACATTGCGTGGAAGGCAGATGATAGAGGCAGCTGTAGAGCAAGAGAGTACATTAGCGATGTTATTAGGTTGCGCTCCTACAAATTCTGGTTTCCGCCCAGATGGTATCAAGAAATTGGTGGAAATGGCAGAAAAAGTCCCTTATGCTTACAAGATATTAGGGAATATCTATTCTGGAAAAGATTATCCAGGTCTGAAAGACGAACAGCTTGCTGCCTTTTATTATCTGAAAGCGGATAAACATACATGCCTTGGTAAGGAAGGTGCTCGTTGGTTGTTGAATTATTATAGGAATGTGGGCAATCTGAATCTTTCAAACAAAGACCTGGAACGTCTTCAGATTCTTGCAAATTTGAAAAAAGTCGAAGAGCTGGTGATAAGCCACTCTGACAGATATCTGGAAGATATGGTAACGGGTTTCTTATTTGACGAAATAAGCGAATTTCCTGATATAAATAAAGGTATTGTTCTCGTCGTAGAGACAAAGACTGGAAGGATAAAGGCAAACGTCTCTTATGAGAAGGAAGGGGAAGACTACCTGTTTTGTGAATATGATAATGATATTTGCCTAATGACACAAGGTGCAGCCTATCTCGCTTTATTGTCAAGTGGGAAAGTAAGTCCAGAAACAATATTTGATACTGAGAATGGCGTCTATGGTGATATCAAGGATCACAACTGGCGAAGAGGAGGATATGGCAAGATTGATCTTGACTGGGCATTGGGGCATTGCTCGGATGTCGCTTTTGCTAAAGCTAAAGAACTCGTGTATGGTAATAATCCGTCAGAATACAATTCTCTAGTGGATTCTTATCTTGGCGATAGCTCTCATGGTGTGATGGGTATGCTGACATTCTGCAACACTATAGCAAATGACGGGAAAATGTTGAAACTGGTTTCTGAGGGAAAAGACGGTATTGTTATCCGCAATCAGATAGCTAAGCCAGAACAAATCAGTGCATTGCAAGCAGGTCTTAAACATGCAGTATCAACAGGATTATTTAAAGGGGCAGGCAGAAGTTATACGAACGTTTCAGCTCATGGATGTACTTCAGGAAATGTAGAAGGTGGACATCGGATGGAACTATGTGGCTATTTCCCTTCAGAGGATCCTCTTTATACGATTATGGTGATATTAGAAAAAAAGTCTTTGCCAGCTTCTGCAGGAGGAATGTGCGGGGTAATAATGGCTCAGACGATTGATACTCTTGTGGATTACTATGATTTGAAAAATGGATGGATAAAAGATATTAATGATTAAATAGTGTAAGGATATGAAAAAGGTATCAACAAAATTGTTCTTCGCTGTGATATGGAAGGGCGTGTGTCAGGCAACTGGATGGTTCTTCGGACTGTTCGGATACAAGCGGCAGGATTTGGTTTCAAAGGTTTTCTGGTATGTGTTCGCCATTTCGGCATCCGTTGTTACGCTTTTCGTTGCATTAGCATTAGTGTTTGCGTTTATAGACCTTATGTATGACGAGTTCTATCGGCCTCATTATTGTGATAATCCTAATTGCGATCAGATTGAGATTGTCAGTCATAACGTGTATTACCATAATCACCATGACGGGAAAGGATATCTGTACAATGCCTGTACAGGGGAGAAACTGTTGAGGCATGTGGCCTGGATTGCCAAACCAGATAATAAGGATTCTCTCGTCTGCTACAGTGATGGTGAGAAACGGGGCTACTTTAACAAATATACAGGTAAGGTGGCGATTGCTCCTAAGTATAATCATGCATGGATTTTCTCTGGCGGCATTGCCAGTGTGGAGGAAGATGGCTATATCAAGTTTATCAATGGGAAAGGAGAGGTCGTAATTGATCCAGGGATTATATACTATCCACAAATGAAGGGCTATATATTCGAGGGTGACTACTGCGTGGTAGGCTCGATTGCAGATGATTGCTATGGGCTGATGGATAAGACAGGGAAAATGGTCCTGCCACAGGAATACTACACGATAAACAGGACTTCTGAAGGATACTGGGTTATCACCAAAGAAGAGGAGAGCGCTGTACTCGATAAGCACCTGAAGCCCATCTTGCCGCTGATGAAGGGATGTGCCTATGTCGATGAAGGAACAATTAATGTGACGATGCCTGATCATACGTTGCGGAAGTACGACATGGAGAGTAATCTGATCAATGATTTCTACATCTCTGGACTCCGTATGCTGGAATATGAAAAGGAGGAGATTAAATATCGGAATAATATTGTGAATAAGGTTGATGACGAGATTACAGAGATATTGGAAGAAACATATCATCCGAAAGCTGTAGCAAGGCTGAGGGCTTATGTAGCTGGCGACGGCTTTGAGGGACTGATGACAGCCGATGGTCACCGAGTGACAATGCCGATTTATTGCAATATCGAGGCTATAGGCTCTGACCTCTATCTGTGTACCGTGTCATATGGTGACAAGGTGATAGTGAATGGCAAAGGTGAGATAGTAAAGTGAATAATGGGTAATCGTTTCATTCTAAAAAGTACAAAGTTATGAAAAAGTGTTTCGTTTTTATTAGTGGGCTGATTTGGGCCAGTTGTGCTGATCAGGCAGGTGTTGAGAATGTTTTGGAAAAGAATGCTGAGGAATCTTATGAAGAGTATGTGAGTGAAGAGGTGGACAGTATTATAGAGGTAGTTGATTCCGCTGCAATGTTATAGGTACAGAAGATGATATTTTCCAAGTTGGAGAGAGGATATGTAAGATTCTTCTCTGAGGATGAGGATAGAATGAGGCTCATGTCGAGTATAGAGGAAAGGAAGTATAAACGTGAATTGTTGATGAATAAGAGATGTCAGGTGGAAGAAAAGGTTCCCAATAAGGGAGTTTCTTCTGTAGTGTATGAACGAGAAGATGTCTCAGAGTTAAAGATAGGATTGTCACATCTGATATTAAAGGTGATGGAGCATAATGGTGATATGTCGCTATGAATAGGATGAGGTTATTGGTTGGGTTACTTATAATTATGGTTCTAGGAGGTTTCCTTGGAACAGAAGAGTGGAATTGGGGCCTATCTACTGATGGTCAGGACTTGGATTCGGATTCAACATGGATGAGTATTCAATGCAATAATTCGGCTATGGATGACAGTGGGAGTTTGAAGGCCGATAGTGATTCGATCATATTAGAGGAATATACCTCGCCTATTATAAGTACTTCTGAAAAGCCGATGAAGTCCTTTTACAGATACAAGAAAGAACGCAATGCGGAATTTAGTAGTAGATGTCATTTTAGCTTTTCGGCTGATTTCCCTAAGTCAACTGTCAAGAATAAACAACTGATTAGGAGCTGGTTGGCAGAAAGAGCGGTAAAGACTCTATCAAAAGACATGTCATACAACGTTAAAGATTATAGCGATCAACAGATCGAGAAATATACATCCAACTTGTTCTTTTCGTTCAAAAAAGATGAATTTAGTACGGATGATACAGCTTGCTATCCAATAGAAGCCTTTTTTGAATTGAATTTACATGCCAGAGTAAGTAACAATAGATTTGTTACCTATCAGGAATGCACTAATGAGTATGGTGGCGGTATTCATGGTTACTATACGGAAAGGCTGGTTTCTTATGACCATGTTCATCGTCAAGAAATTGATTTCAAGTATCTGTTTGTTGAACATGCCTTTGACAAAATAGTGGATTTGCTAGTGGATGAGGCAGAGGGAAACCCGAACTATCGAGAATGGAAACCAGATATCAAGAGCTATGTATTTGACAAAGATGAAGAGGGACATCCAACAGGTAAGGTTAATTTGCCACAGCTGGGATTGTCGGAAAAAGGTGTGGTCTTTTCTTTCCAGCCTTATGAGATAAGTTGTTTTGCTGCAGGAACGTTCCATTTTACAATACCATACGAACGATTAAAGCCTTATCTGACTGATAGGGCTAAATGGTGTATCAATATGGGCCTTTCTGAGTGAAAGGGTTAAATTTTCACTTCGATAATACGCGTGCCGTTATCAAGCAGTCATCTGCACAAAGGAGGCTTCGCGCTCAAACACCGTGTCGCCAACGCCATTGAACTTTCTCCTCATATCGCAAATGGTGCCTATCAGACGGAGAAGACGAAGTTGGAAATGCAGCGCATTGCTACTTATTTGACTGAAGAAGAACGAGAAGTCTTTTTCAGTTGGAAAGGTTTTGTTTGTGTGCCTGAGGAAGAAAGATTGTGGCAACGCATCGATGCCTATCCTTATCTGATTCCATAGACAATGGGCATCAATCATTATAGGCATCATTTCTATGCTGTCAAATTTCATTTGAAGGTTCATCGTCATAGTGACTTTAAGTATAATTTGATGACCAATGCGCATCTTGGTTCATCATCTATTTACACTGACAACGGCATTGCCCATAGATGTAGTTGGTTGGGCAATGCTATTTGGCTTGCTTTATTATTGGCATCCATTTGTCGAGCCAGCCTGCCATAGGGGCTGGACAGCTTAGCAAGCCCTCATTGTACTGGAGGTTCAACATGGAATAACGTATGCGGAAATGGGGTGCATAGGTCTTGAAATAGACAGAGAGACTGCTACCACTTATATTTTCTTCTGCCTTCACTTCAATAGGGATAATCTCATCACCCCACTGTATGACAAACTCAACTTCTGCCGTTCCTGGTGAGGTCCAATAATATGGTTTTTGATTATCCATGAGGGGCATCATTGATTGCAAAACTGCATTTTCAGCCATGGCACCCTTAAATTCTGTATAATTGGCTATAGGGTCAGTCACAACAGTTGCAGGCAGGTGTGCCAATCGACGGAGCAAGCCACAATCGCAAGTGTAAACCTTAAATGCATCGGTCTCCTCATAGGCAGAAAGAGGCATACCTGGCTTACTGATACTGAATACACGATAAATCATTCCAGCATCCTCAAGCCACATGAGGGCATCCTCGTAGTCCTTTGAGCGAGCTCCAGTCTTGAGAATCTTATAGATGAATTTGCGATTCTCCTTTGATAGCTGGGCTGGCAATGAGTGCCAGATGGCATGAATACGTGGAATCTCGCGCGGTTCAGCATATTTTGAAAAGTCTAATTCATAAAGATCGAGGATATCCTGAAGTGCAGATTCCACCTCGCTGATACCTTGATTGTCCAACAGAGCTACTACAGCCTCTGGCATTCCACCAGAGACCTGATAACGACGATATTCTGTTCTTAGCTTATTCAGAATAATCTCTGGCAGACGACTGATTTCTTCCAGTGATTCTATATATTCATAGGTACGTGCATCGCTTGCAAGAAGAAATTCCTTAAAGGAAATGGGATACATGTCGATGATTTTCACTTTACCAACAGGTACTGTCATCTTACGCTTTTTCACGGCAACACCCAAAAGCGATCCTGCTGCAATGATGTGATATTCTGGCGCCTCTTCACAAAAGTATTTCAGACTGTTAAGTGCTTCTTCACACTCTTGTATCTCGTCGAAAATCATCAACGTCTCACCAGAAATGATAGGCTGATCCTGATATAATGCCAGTTCTTTGACAAGTCGCTTGGGATCCTTGGTTGTTTGAAATACAGACTTCAATTCTGGTTGTCTATCAAAATCAAATTTCACACAATACTTGAAGTACTCCTTGCCAAACGTCTCCATGGCCCACGTCTTGCCAATCTGACGAGCACCTTTCAACAGAATAGGCTTCCTATTAGGAGCGTCTTTCCATGTTTTGAACTGATTGATAATTTCTCTTCCTATTCTCATAATTTACACTGGAAAGTTCGTTTTTGTGTATGTTTGCCACACTTTTTCTAACTTTCTGGTGCAAAAGTACAAATTATTTAGCGGATATCCAAGGAAAAAGCAAAAAATGTTTTTGATCTTCTCTAACTTGATTTCACAAAATGTGTAACACAAAATGTGTAATGAGGTTTTCCCGTATCCACTAAAAAGGGCCTCATCAACCGATGGGCCCTTTTTAGTATAGATGTCCGATTGTTATTGCTTGTCGAGTTCTGCAAGGTTCTCTGCGATCATCTCGTCTGTGACGGTGTAGTTCTGCAGGTCGCCCTTGATGAAGGCTTCGTAGCTCGGCATGTCGATGAGTCCGTGGCCTGAGAGGTTGAAGAGGATCACCTTCTCCTCGCCAGTCTCCTTGCACTTCTTAGCCTCGCGGATGGTGGCTGCGATGGCGTGGGTGCTCTCAGGGGCAGGGATGATACCCTCAGTGCGAGCGAAGAGCATGCCTGCCTCGAAAGTTTCGAGCTGCGGAATGTCGACACCATGCATCAGACCGTCCTTGATGAGCTGGGAGATAATCATGCCGGCACCATGATAGCGCAGACCGCCAGCGTGGATGTTGGAGGGCTTGAAGTTGTGACCCAGGGTGTACATGGGGAGCAGCGGCGTGTAACCAGCCTCGTCACCGAAGTCGTAGCGGAACTGGCCTCGTGTCAGCTTTGGACAGCTGTCTGGCTCAGCTGCGATGAACTCTGTCGTCTTACCGTCCTTCAGGTTGTGACGCATAAAGGGGAATGAGATACCACCGAAGTTGGAACCACCACCGAAGCAGCCAATCACGATATCGGGATACTCGCCAGCCATTGCCATCTGCTTCTCTGCCTCAAGACCGATAATGGTCTGGTGGAGACCTACGTGGTTGAGCACGGAGCCCAGGGTATATTTACAATTAGGTGTGGTGGTGGCGAGCTCTACAGCCTCAGAGATAGCCGTTCCCAGTGAACCTGAGTGGGTAGGATCCTTTGTCAGGATATCCTTTCCTGCGCGGGTAGACATGGAGGGAGAACCCTCAACAACGGCACCGAAGGTGCGCATGATGCTGGAGCGGTAGGGTTTCTGCTGCATGGTGAT
>Ga0310694_10001139_pt1 | contig 31270 bp, 16 predicted proteins | sample 174DNAGHGhighgp2_FD_203884 | JGI IMG/M metagenome (GOLD analysis project Ga0310694, IMG submission 203884) | Sheep rumen microbial communities from Palmerston North, Manawatu-Wanganui, New Zealand - 1742 DNA GHGhigh gp2 (v2) (version 2) | ecosystem: Host-associated > Mammals > Digestive system...
CGTGATTGTAGGGTCGTTAGCATCAAAGAGTTCCAGTTCCTCTGCCGTGGTGATGTGTGCCACATGCAGTCGTGCGCCTTCCTCCTTTGCCAGACGGGCAGCCAATTCTGTGCTTTTGAAACAGGCCTGGCGGTCGCGAATAACGGGGTGGAATCGGACGTCGGGGTCGTCGCCATACTGAGCTTTGACTGCCGCCATGTTGGCATTGATGCGAGCGGTGTCCTCGCAGTGCGTCATGATGAGGGCTGGGGAACGACGGAAGATTTGCCGGAGCTGCTCTTCGCGGTCCACGAGCATACCGCCAGTGCTGCTGCCCATGAAGAGTTTCACGCCCGGGCTGCATGAAGTGTCGAGCTGTTCTATTTCGTCTATATTATCGTTTGTCGCACCAAGATAGAAGCCGTAGTTCACATGACACTTCCGGCTGGCGATGTCATAGCGCTCCTGGAGGAGTTGGTTGGTTGTTGTTTGGGGTACGACATTCGGCATGTCCAGCACAGTCGTCACGCCACCTCTGGCTGCCGCCCTCGTCTCGCTCTCCATCGTGGCCTTTCGCGTCAGCCCAGGCTCTCGCATGTGGACATGGCCGTCGATGATGCCGGGCAAAAGATACATACCCGTAGCATCGATAGCCTGACACCCGCCATACGCCGCCTCCATCGGTGCGCTGGAGATGCTCTTTATTCGTCCCTCCTCTACCACGACATCTGCCTGAAAAAGCCTACCCTCATTGACGACTGTCGCATTCTGTATCACGAATCTGGATGCTGCCATACCCTATACTTGTCGATATTTTGCGTGCAAAATTACAAATAAATTAAGAATAAAGCCGCAGCAGCCTGCATATATTTTATCATTCACCCAGCAGAAGAGGCATCGATATTGACAAAAATCAATATCTGTAACTTTGACACTTTGCACACTTATTATGCCGCTTTACTTTCTATTTGCTATTCTAAATTACGACAGAACACAGAGAAAAATAGCGCGAAATAAGCCACTTTTGCAAACGCAGCACGGTGTGTCGGATTACGCCACACAGAGCAAAGGCGAACGCAACACGCCGCATCGGTTCACGCAACAGCCTGCATCGCCATTATTTTCGCTATGGGAGGAGGGCATTTTTACGGTGAAATGGGCTGTTTTTACTACAGAAAGATGGCATTCACCCTCCCCTCCAACCTCCATGCAACACACAAGTCTCTCATTTTCAGCACCTCGCCCAAACACGCGCATTTCCCCGAAATTCCAACCAAAACCACGTCCGCCAGCAAATACGGCCGTTTTCACCCATTGTAAAAAAGTCATAGTGTAAGCATTATACGCATTTATATGACATATTGTCAATTCCACTGCCGCACAATACCACACGCACTACCAACATTTTCAGCACATCGAACAACAAAGTACAAATTATTTTTTGTACCTTTGCACGCGAAATAACATAAACCCACATATATATTTATATGCAGCAACAGAAGATAATCATTCTGGACTTCGGTTCGCAGACCACCCAACTCATTGCCCGCCGCCTGCGCGAGCTCGACACCTTCTGCGAGATATTGCCTTACGATAAGTTCCCAGTATCCGACCCCGACGTGATAGGCGTCATACTGGCAGGCAGCCCATACAGCGTATATGACCCCGAGGCATTCCGCGTTGACCTGAACCAGTTCCGCGGACGCATGCCCATCCTTGGCATTTGCTACGGCGCCCAGTACATGAGCCACACACTCGGAGGCAAAGTGGAGCCGGCAGGCAGTCGCGAATACGGTCGCGCCAACCTCTCCACCATAGACCTCAACGACCCGCTCTTCAAGGGATTCGACGAAAACAGCCAAGTATGGATGAGTCATGGCGACACGATTACAGCCCTTCCCAGCGGATTCCACGCCATCGCAAGTACCGAAAAGGTAAAATACGCCGCCTATGCCGCCGACAACGAACCCATCTGGGGCGTTCAGTTCCACCCCGAAGTGTTCCACTCCCTGCAGGGAACCCTGTTGCTGAAGAACTTCGTGGTTGACATCTGCGGCAGCCGCCAGGACTGGTCCCCCGCAAACTTCGTGGAGACCACCATAGCAGAATTGCGCGAGCAGATAGGCAACGACCGCGTCATCCTCGGCCTATCCGGAGGAGTGGACAGCAGCGTGGCAGCCGTACTGCTTAACCGAGCCATCGGCGACCGCCTGACCTGCATCTTCGTGGACCACGGAATGCTACGCAAAAACGAGTTCCAGAACGTCATGAAAGACTATGAGTGCCTGGGACTGAATGTCATCGGAGTAGATGCCAGCCAACGCTTCTTTGCCGACCTTGACGGCGTGACCGAACCGGAGAAGAAGCGCAAAATCATCGGCCGAGACTTCGTCGAAGTGTTCAACGCCGAAGCAAAGAAAATCACAGACGCCAAGTGGCTCGCACAAGGCACCATCTATCCCGACCGCATCGAAAGCCTCAACATCACAGGCAAAGTCATCAAAAGCCACCACAACGTAGGCGGACTGCCAGAAGAAATGCACCTCTCCCTGTGCGAACCACTGAAGTGGCTCTTCAAGGATGAAGTGCGGCGCGTGGGCAGGCAACTGGGCATCCCCGAACATCTCATAGGCCGCCACCCCTTCCCCGGGCCAGGCCTCGCAGTTCGCATCCTCGGTGCAATCACTCCAGAGAAAGTACGCATCCTGCAAGACGCCGACGACATCTTCATTCAAGGACTGCGTGACTGGGGACTCTACGACCAGATATGGCAGGCAGGCGCCATCCTGCTCTCCGACGTGCGAAGCGTCGGCGTAATGGGCGACGAACGCACCTACGAAAACCCCGTAGCACTGCGCGCCGTAACAAGCACAGATGCAATGACCGCCGACTGGGCACATCTGCCCTACGACTTCATGGCAAAAGTCTCAAACGACATCATCAACAAAGTCAAAGGAGTCAACCGCGTTTGCTACGACATCTCGTCAAAGCCGCCTTCGACAATCGAGTGGGAGTAAATCCCCCACGCCACACCAAAACCACACACCCGTATGCCAAGAAAACCAAATTATTAACCCACAAATCACATAACACCCATGAAAAGAGTCAACTTCTGGTTTGCTCAAACAGTCATAACCATTATCTGCCCACTGCTCACAGCGTGTGGCAACTCCGAAAACAAAGCGGAAGAAGAAATCCAATATGTCAAGACAGCCGCAGCAGAGCGAATTAGCGACGCAGCAGAACTAAGCTATCCGGGCAGGACGAAGAGTTCGGAAGAAGTAAACGTTGCCTTCCGCATAAGCGGCCCCATCCAGCGCATCTTCGTTAAGGAAGGACAATACGTGCAGAAAGGACAGCTCATCGCGCAGATGGACCCCCGCGACTATCAGGTGCAGCTCGCCGCCACGCAAGCCGAGTACGAACAGATCAAAGCCGATGCCGAGAGGGTAATAGCACTCTACGAAGAGAACGGAACAACCGCATCAAACTACGACCGCGCTCGCTACGGCCTGCAGCAAATCACCGAGAAGCTGGCACACCACAAAAACCAACTCTCCGATACGCGACTCTATGCCCCCATCAGCGGCTACATAAAGAGCAAGATACACGAGTCAGGCGAAACCGTCAGCGCAGGAATGCCGGTCATCTCGATGTTCAATGCCGGCGACGTGGAAATCGAAGTGTTCGTCCCCGCCAGCGACTATGCACGTCAGAACGAGTTGCTCAAAGCCACCTGCTCCTTCGAAGTAACTCCCGGAAAGGAATACCCGCTCGAAGTCGTGCGTGTCAGCAAAGAAGCAAATGCCACACAACTCTATGCCGCACGGCTGCGCATCAAGGGTGGCTACGACCACCAGAAGATAACGCCAGGCATGTCCACTATGGTATATGTCTCATATCTCGCACCTAACGAAGTGGATGGCGTCACCGTGCCCACCACCGCCATTGACAGAAAGGACGGACAGACATCAGTCTTCGTGTTCGACCCCAAAGCTGGCACCGTCAAGCGCCGAGCCGTAGAAGTGGGCCGCATCGACCTCAATGGAAACATACAAGTGCTGAAAGGACTTAAACCGCAAGAGAAAGTGGTATGCGCCGGCGTACGCTTCCTCACCGACGGCCAGCACGTGAGAGAATTAGAAAAGACATCTAAAGCCAATGTCGGAGGATTACTATAAGTATAAGTAAGCAAACTATGGAACTTGATTTTTCCCGCTGGGGACTCCGCAACAGCAAACTCGTCTCTTTCTTTGTCGCAATACTAGTGGTCGGAGGCATCGTCAACTATGACCTCATGCCAAAACTGGAAGACCCTGCCATCAAGGTAAAGCAGGCGATGGTGATTACCACATATCCCGGTGCATCAGCACATGAGGTGGAACTTGAAGTAACCGACAAACTCGAGAAAGCCATTCGCGAGATGTCTGGCATCGACAATGTGCAGAGCCAGTCAATGAACGACTTGAGCCTCATCACTGTCGAACTCGAAACAACAGTAAAAGACGAAGACGTAGAGCAACGCTGGGACATCCTGCGCCGCAAGGTAAACAATGCTGCATCATCGCTCCCCAGCACAGCCTCCACACCGATAGTTCGCGATGACTTCGGCGATGTCTATGGCATGTTCTATGCTCTTACCGCAGACGGACTAAGCGACAGAGAGATGTCCGACTATGCAGAACTCATAAAGCGCAACGTCGCCGACATCGAAGGTGTGGCAAGAGTTGAGATATACGGTCAAAGACAAGAATGCATCTACATTGAGATGCGCCAGGACAAGATGGCCAACCTCGGCGTGATGCCTGTCGAGGTCATCCAAACACTCAACAACCAAAACCGCACCACCTATTCCGGATACTATGACAATGGCACACATCGTGTCCGCGTCACCGTAGATGACCGCTTCAAACAAGTGGAGGACATCGCCAATATGATTATACAGGGACACGACGACGAACAACTGCGCATCAGTGACGTGGCTCATGTCTATAAAGGCTATGCCGACCCGACCCGTAATGAAATGAAACGCGACGGGCGCCGTGCACTTGGCATCTCAATCGCAGGCGTGGCCGACAAAGACATCATCAAGGTGGGCAAACAAGTAGAGAAAACTATCGACGAACTCAGCAAGACCATGCCACTGGGCGTGAAGTTCGAGAAGATATTCAACCAGCCCGAACGCGTCGAGTCTGCACTTAATACTTTCCTCGTCAACTTGCTCGAGTCCGTAATCATCGTTGTCGTTGTACTCATCTTCACGATGGGCTTCAAGTCCGGACTTATCATCGGCCTTAGCCTTCTCACGATAGTACTAGGCTCTCTGCTCGTATTAGGAGGATTCGATGGGACATTACAGCGTGTGAGCCTCGCAGCATTCATCCTGGCAATGGGTATGCTGGTGGATAATGCCATCGTCATCGTGGATGGCATACTCGTTGACCTGAAGCAGGGACGGACACGCGAAGAGGCCCTCACCATTATCGGACGTCGCACAGCAATGCCATTGCTCGGTGCAACGCTCATTGCCATTCTGGCTTTCTGGCCCATCTTCCTCAGCCCTGATACGGCCGGAGTCTATGTGCGCGACCTCTTTATCGTCATTGCCGTCTCGCTTATGTTGTCCTGGATTCTTGCTCTCATACATGTCCCCGTCATGGCGAACCGCATGCTCAAGGCACCGAAGAATGCCAATGGAAACGATGACGACCCATACAAGGGATGGAGCTACGCCGTGCTTGAGAAGATCATGAACTTCGGGCTCCGCTTCCGCGTCACCATGGTTGTTGCGGCAATTGGCCTCGTAGTCTTGAGCGTATGGAGCTACAAATTCCTCAACCAGGCCTTCTTCCCCGACATGGAGTACGACCAGCTCTATATGGAGTACAAACTTCCCGAAGGTACCAACCACACACAGGTGGCACAGGACTTGGCAGAGATAAACGATTATCTGAAGACGAGAAAGGAAGTGACACACATCACAACCTCTATTGGCGGCACGCCGAGCCGATACAACCTCGTTAGAAGTGTTGCCACGCCATCACTCTCGTACGGAGAACTCATCATCGATTTCGAGACGCCAAAGGCCTTGACCGATAACATCAATGACATCCAGCAAGAGCTGAACAAGCGCTTCCCCGATGCGTACATCAAGCTAAAGCGCTACAATCTGATGTTCAAGAAATACCCCATCGAGGTCTGCTTCAGCGGTCCAGACCCATCTGTACTGCACAGGCTTGCAGACTCGGCAATGGCCGTGATTGCAGCCTCAGACAAGGTCTATCTGCCTACAACCGACTGGGAGCCGCAAGTGCCGGTGCTTTCAATTAACTACGACCAACCCTCAGCCCGCACGACCGGCCTCAGCCGCAGCGATGTTGCAACATCCATCCTCGCCTATACCAGCGGCATACCCATCGCTACATTCTATGACGGCATACATAGTGAAAGCATTATGTTAAAGTGTACGGACGGACAGGGGAACGACTTGGACCGCATTGACAATGTGCCCGTATTTGGCATGATTCCCAACTTCAACAACCTGCTCAGCCGAAACACTCTGCAGAAACTCATCTCTGGCTCAATTGACAAAAACAACATCATAGAGATGATTACGAAGACCACACCGCTCAAGCAGGTGGCAAAAGCCGTCGAACTGAAATGGGAAGAGCCTGTCGTAATGCGCTACAACGGTCAGCGCCAGCAGCGTGTACAATGCTCGCCACGTCCTGGCATTGGCACAGAAGCCGCGCGCAAAGAAATTGCCAAACAGATTGAAAAGATAAAACTGCCTACAGGATACACGCTTTCCTGGCAAGGAGAGAAGATGGCGAGCGACCGCTCTATGAAGTATCTTTTCAATGGTTTCCCTCTTGCCATCATTATTATCATCATGATACTCATCATGCTCTTCAAGGACTACAAGAAGCCCACAATCATCTTCTGCTGCATCCCGCTCATTTTTGTGGGCGTGATACCTGCCGTGCTGATTACCGGCAAGCCGTTTGGCTTTGTGGCCATCGTTGGTGTACTGGGGCTCATTGGTATGATGATTAAGAATGGAATCGTGCTTATGGACGAAATAAATCTGCAGATAAGCGAGGGCATGGAACCAAGAGATGCTTTAGTCAACAGCTCCAAGAGCCGACTGCGTCCTGTGATGATGGCTTCGCTCACCACTATCCTCGGCATGATTCCGCTTATTCCTGACGCCATGTTCGGCAGCCTTGCCGTCACCATCATGGGCGGTTTGTTTATCGGAACGCTCATCACACTCATATTCATTCCCATTCTCTACGCCATGTTCTTTAAGATTAAATAATCTTCGTAATATTCGTAATAGAGATTGGAGAATAAGGATTCAAGGTTTAACACTAAGAACAAAAACAACTATCAATGCTCAACATTAAATATAATGTGGTAATGCTACTGGCGCTTGCGGCTCCTTTTGCCAACACTAACGCCCAAGAAGGCACGCGTAACATCACACTCAACCAGGCTCGCGAACTGGCCCTGGAACACAACAAGAACATTGCCAAAGCAAAGCTGACGCTCGAGCAGTCGCGCAACGATGCCAAGGCATACAAGACGAATTATTTCCCACGCATTAACCTTATGGCCGCCGACCTGTATTCAACGAACAAAGGCGACTTCACTATTAGAGGCGGACAGCTGCCCATCTACACATTGGACCCCACTACAGGCACATATGTCCCCAATGTCTCGATGGCAACCGACGGGAGCTACACGCTTAACCAATATGCTGACTTTCCGTCGCAGAAGATTGATTATAAGCTCGGCAACATCTTCCTCGGAAACATTTCGCTTACCCAACCTCTTTACATGGGCGGCAAGATAACATCAGCTTACCGCATGGCTTCACGAGGAGCAGAAATGGCAAGCGAGAACATCAGACTTACGGAGAGCCAAGTCATCCTGAATACCGACGAAGCATATATGCAGGCAATTCGTGCACGACAGCTTGCCGGCGTGGCGCGTTCCTACAAGCAGTTGCTCGACGAACTGATGAAAAACGTAGAGAGTGCTGTCCGGCATGGTTTGAAAACACGTAACGACGAGATGAAGGTACAGGTTAAGCTCAACGAGGCTGAACTTGCCATCCTGCGTGCAGACAATGCAACAAGGCTGAGCACAATGAACCTCTGTCATGTTGTCGGACTGCCCATGAACACAAAGCTGCAACTCAGCGAGGACCTCTCTGGCGCTCCATCTAAGGAGGAAGACATGAGGTCTCCCTTCAATGGGAATGCCGAGGATTTATCCATTAATGCCCGTCCCGAAGTTGCCATCCTGCAAGCTAAAGCAGACATCGCAGCTCAACAGGTGAAACTGACACGCAGTGACTACATGCCACAGTTGGCCTTGTTTGCCGGCTTTTCGTATGTGAATGGTGTCAAAGTCTCTGGGAACAAACTCATCAACTCTGCCTCAGGTTCTGTAGGGGCAACGCTCAAAGTGCCTATCCTGACTTTCGGCGAACGCACTTACAAGATTCGCTCTGCTAAAGCACGCAAGCAGATAGCTCTGACAGAACAGCAAGACCTGACAGAGCAGATGCAACTCGAACTGGCTCAAGCTGTCAACAACTATACCGAAGCGCAGACAGAACTCAGCATCACGGAACGCAGTATGGAACAAGCTGAAGAAAACATGCGGCTCGCACGCCAGCAATATGATGCCGGCATGGAGCCCCTCTCACAACTGCTCGATGCACAGGCTCTGTGGCAACAGGCATCTGCCAATCACGTCAATGCCAAATGCCAGCTACAAGTCGCCTATACGAAGTTACTTAAGGCACAAGGGAGCCTGAAGTAACACAATATGCTGCATCATTAAATGCAGCGTGCCGCATCAGCCAATGCAACGTGCCGCGTCAGCCGACGCGGCACGCTGCGTTTACAGACACAGCGTGCTGAGTCAACAGACTTAACACGCCAACCCACTCAACTTGGCGTGCCAACTCGCTAAACTTGGTGTACCAACTCGTCAAAGATAACGAGCCCCAAATATGTCAAGAACCTACCATAGTCGTTAAAAATACTAAAAGTATTTGGTTATCAAAGGAAAACTTCGTACCTTTGCACCCGAATATGTAGTAAATGCCCCCTTTTGAAGAGGGGAAACATAACGAAACGAACTGCTTGAACATGGAAAGAACCCTGGTGTTGCTCAAACCGAGCACAGTCATGAGATGCCTAATAGGCGAAGTCACCAGCCGCTTCGAAAAGAAAGGATTACGCATCGTTGGCATGAAAATGATGCAACTGACAGACGAAATCCTCAATGAACATTACGCTCACCTCGTGGGCAAACCATTCTTCCCGGCCCTGAAAGCATCCATGATGCGCACGCCCGTCATTGCCATCTGCCTTGAAGGAACCGACGCCATCGAAGTTGTTCGCTTCATCACTGGCTACACCAACGGCCGCAAGGCAGAACCCGGCACCATCCGCGGCGACTATTGCATGAGCAACCAGCAGAACATCGTTCATGCCTCCGACTCACCCACATCTGCTGCCATCGAAATCAAGAGATTCTTCAAGCCCGAAGAACTCTTCGACCTTGGGGACCTCAACATGGACAGACTCTACGCAACAGACCTGTCGTAAAAGCACTGAACCGGAAAAAACACCTAACATGAAAAAGATACTTATCACCCTTTTCCTGACCCTCGCATCAAGTTCCATGCTACCCGTTATGGCACAGGACTTGCTGGCAGACATAGCACCGCTCGACAGGAAGATGCGTGCCATTGACAGCATCTCACTGATTCGCATCAGCGAACAGGAATCAATGGCAGACCTGCAGAACCCCGCAGCTTCACTCTACCCCACTTGGGACAACGACTACATCCGCACTTACAACGTCGCCATTCCCTCAGAATACAAGATTGACCTCCGACATTTCCATATGCCTTGCGACAGCCGCATGGTCACCAGCCACTACGGATATCGTCGCTCCTTCCGCCGTCAACACTACGGCACAGACATAAAGGTCTTCGTTGGAGACACCATTCGCGCCGCCTTCCCTGGCAAAATACGCGTAGTAAACTTTGACCGTAATGGCTACGGCAACTATGTCGTCATCCGCCATCCCAATGGCCTGGAAACAATATACGGCCATATGAGCCGCCATCTCTGCAAGCCTAACCAAGTTGTAAAGGCAGGCGAAGTTATTGGACTTGGCGGCAACACAGGGCGTTCCACAGGCTCACACCTGCACTTCGAAACACGCTTCCTCGGCCAGTTCATCGACCCGGAAAAGCTATTTGACTTCGACGCACAAGACGTGAAGGGCGACTTCTACCTCTTCCGCTCTAACGGACGCGGCACAATGCTTGCTGCCGGCGAAAACGCAGTAGGCGGAGAAGAGGAAATGGACGAACAGACAGCAATGGCCCTGCAAGCAAAAGAAGCAGAAAGCGAAGCCTTCCAACAGAAGAAGATTCAAGAAGTGAAAGCCAAGCCTCGTACACATATCCACAAGGTTAAGACAGGCGAAACACTTTCTTCCATTGCACGGAAATGCGGCACAAGCGTTGACAGACTTTGCCGCATAAACAACATCAAGCGCACCACCGTCCTGCGCCCAGGACAAATCCTGCGCTACAGCTAATCCATAAGACTTAGTAATTCATCCACACGCTCCTCAATGGGAAGCGTGCCGTCTATCCAGTGGATAGTAATTCCGCGACGCTCCATGCCACGGAACCATGTCATCTGTCGCTTTGCAAACTGATGAATGGCAATCTCTAACTGCTGCACCATCTCATCATACGAAAGCCTGCCCAGGCAATAAAGCGTCAGATACTTATATTCCAGACCATAATACAACAGGTCTTCTGCCGGCACAACCTGGAGGAGACGACGTACTTCGCCAACCATATTTTCCTGCTCCAAACGATGACGCAACCTGTCGCTGATGCGCTGCCGGCGCAATTCGCGATCTATACTGACACCCACTACGAGACTGTCTATTGCAGGGAAATCTCTCTCCAAAGTGCCATGCTCACGGTAATAAGCCTGTATCTCGATAGCACGAATAGCGCGCTTGGGCGTATCAAGGTCAGTCACATTATGCAGCGTCTTGTATGTCTCCAGGATTTCCTTTAGCTCCCCCAAAGAATATCCGGCCAATTTCTTGCGCAATTCAGGGTTCTCCGGAACCTCCTCCATCTTATAGCCCTTAAGGACAGACTCTATGTAAAGGCCCGTTCCGCCACAAAGGATAGGCTGATGCTTACGGGCGAGGATATCTTCGTATGCAGCATGGAAGTCCTTTTGGAAACGGAACAAATTGTATTTCTCACCGGCTTTACATATATCAATAAGATGGGAAGGCACAACCTTCCCATCTATTATGTAGTCAGCCAGGTCTTTGCCCGTGCCGATGTCCATTCCCTGATAAACCTGCCTGCTGTCCGCACTGATGATTTCCGCATCACCAATACGGGCTGCAAGATGTGCAGCAAGCGTTGTTTTACCAGAGGCCGTAGGGCCCAGGATAGTGATGAGCCTGCTGTTCATGCTCAGTCTGTGCTTTTTACTTCAGCACCTTCTTGCCGCCAACAATATTAATGCCTGACTGCATCTTACTGATACGCTGGCCGGAAACGTTATACATCTGTGTTGCCTCCTTATCCTTCGTCACGCCACGGATAGCAGTGGGATCTTCCATACGAGCCACCACATGCACCGTCTCAGACTGCTTGCCATTGCTGATAATAATGTCGTCATCGACATCACCTTTGTTCACGTCATAGCTGATGCTAACCTGCTGCTCGCCATAGATGTCAGCACCTCCAATCATTTCGGGATATTCGAGAGCAATACCATCAGGAGCCGTAATCGTGATTAGGCCTTCGCTTGCATTGGCATGAATGAAGGTAAAGGTTGCTGTATTGTCGGTCTCATTGAGATGCAGGTCGTTAGTATCGCTTGCAAACTTAACAAGCTCGGTGACCTTAACATCGCGATAGTAAGCGGCGCAATTACCATAGTAGAAGAACTTAATGAAGCGCGTGTCAGGACGAAGCTGTATGTCTCCGCTCTGATAGCTGTTGCCGTCCACGCCACTACCCTTATTGTCTCTCCATATCTCGGTAAAGTTCTGGCCATCTGCACTTTCGTAGATAACATACTTACGGCTGGAGGCACCAGACGATGAGCTGTAGGAGAAGCTTAACTTGTCAGGAATACCTGCTATTTGTATCACGCAGTATCTGTCGTTCCACTTAAACACCTCACTCGAATTACCCAGACGAATGCCTCCGTTTGCATCCCAAGCCTGGGCTCCGGCGGTAGCGCCTTTGAGGGTGTTATACAGTTCCTGCGTCAGGTCGAAAGGCACATGTCCGGGGATTTCAACAGCTTCGAAGTAGTACGCTTTAGCGCCAGTCGTTGATGTCAGATAGCAGCGGTTAGCGCCAACAAGGGCCTGCTGACCGTCAGCAACGGGATAGAAGCCGAGTCTTCCGTTGTCAGTACCGAGAACATAGCAGCCTGAAGGTGCCACCGTTTCCTCAAATACACCTGTAAGCATACCGTTGACGGGTTCTCCCTCGACAGGCAGGCCATAGAACTCTGTCGTTGCCAAGCCGTTCTCTGCAAACACAACGATGGGTGTATTGGCAGGAAGGAAGAAGCTGACCTCGCTGAGGGACAAGACGCCACCGCCTTTTGCTGACTCTACTGTATATGCTGTTATTCCGTTAGGCAGCTTTATGGCAAAGGGTGCGCAGAAGGTGCTGTACTTGTCGTCTGCACTGACGGACATCGTTGCCTGAGTATAGCCAAGATGAACTACGACACTATACCCAATTGTATTCTCCATGTCGATAGAGATATAGACGGCCATCTCGTCTTCGCCTATGTATTGGCCTTTGAGGTCAACAGGCACGCTGCCACCTGCCATCGAGGTAACTGTCGGACCATACCATTGCGTATATGCGGGGTCATCACCCTCTGTGAGTTGGATGCCGCCCTTGAAGGCGAATGTGCCATTTTCTGCCACTTCGAGGTTTTCCACCGAGATGTTGCCGACAGGCATTGCCTCAGAGCCGGAGCCAAGAACGAAATTCTTCAGCAAGAAGTTTATATTGCCATTCCCGAGGGTCTCTACCAAAATGTCTGCCAATTGCTTTTCGCCAGTCACACCATCAATGGTAACATACAGGTCAAGGGAATAGGTCTTGGCCTCTGGCAGTACCGACGGTTCGATACCATCTGCTTTGAACTGAATGGTGTATTCGGTATAGGATTGTGGATTAACAGCGATATCTTCACCTTCCACGCGGATGGTCAGGATGCCAGTCTCAGTGTTGTAGGAAGTTGCAGCCTTTGCTGCCTGGCCCTTTACTGTGTAGCTGAGCTTGCTTTCGTCGTATTCGACGGAGGAAAGATTATAGGCTGTCGTCTTCTCCGAGAAGTTGATAGTTGCGCCTTCGAATGCGAGGGAGGAGAGAGCATGATAATAAACGAGTTCCACATCGTCGATGGTCACGCTGTTGCCGGACTTAATGGAAGCCCTGTCATCAAAGAGGCCATTAGAGGCAATCACAATATTGAACTTCTCGACGCCAACAGGCTGACCAGCATACTTGCCGTAGTTCAGCGGAAATTCCTTAGTAACCCATTCGTTTTGGGCTTCGTCGCTGTAATATTCCACAGAGGCAATGAGTTCCGCGTCTTCGGTGTGAGTTATAGTACCGCCTGTCAGACATTCCTTCCCCAGAATGTTCTGAATGCGATCTGTCATGGTCACCTTTGTGGCTGTGCCATAAGAGAAGACTCCGACAGAGGTATTGGAGGGAACGTCCTGCTGTGTCCAAGTGCCCTTCCACAGATAGGCGATAACACTCATGTTCTCGGCACCACTGCTGATGCTGTGCTTGTAGGTGAGGCGAACAGCATCGGGATGATAGGCGAAGGGAATGCCTCCGAACACACCGCCGTCAGCGTTGCGTACGGTGGTCATCTTCGTCTCTGCAGTTGCCCAACATGTGCCCAGCGTGATGTAGCCAGGAGCATTCTGTCCCATGACAGAGACGTTGGAGAGCTTCACGGCAGAGCCTGTGCCGTCTGCACCGGTCTCCTGAGAACCTACAATAGGCATTGCCGTGTTGGACACATTGGAGATATTCCAGCCCTCGGGTTGTGAGCCTCGTTCTGTTGACGCATAGGAACCAGACTCCCAAGGATAACAAGAGACCCATTTGCCCTCGAAGTTGGAGTTTGGAAGCTGCTGTGCGCTGACATTCTGCGATAAAGCTGTCAGCAGGAGAAGTGGAAATATCTGTTTCATGATACTGTTTATATTAGTACTTGGAATTGTGAGTATTTTATTGCTGGGCCATGAGGTCAAGGATGACTACAAAGTCGGAGATATCGACAGCATTATCTTTGTTGAGGTCGAACTTCATATCTGCCACATCGCTTGCCATTGCGTCGAGAACAACTACGGCGTCTGAAATATCAATACTACCGTCATTGTTGAGGTCGCCAGTTACTTCGGCCACGAAGTCGTCGGTGCCGAGCTGAACATGTATCATCTGCTGCAAAACAGATTGCATGTCGATGTCAATGGTGACGTAAAGTTTCTCGTCGTTCAACTTGCCCTGAAGAACAACGGGAATCGGGCCAAGTAAAGGACCATACCACTCAGAAACACCGGCCTGGTCGCCATTCTGGATGTTGATGCTGCCGGTAAAGGAGAAGTGCTTCAAACCATCGCTTTCAACGGTGTATGCAAGGTTCTCAACGCAGATATTACCGATGGGAGTTTCATCTGCGCCAGCTTTAAGAATGAAGTTCTTGAGGACGAAGTTGATGGTACCGTTGCCATTGTCCTGGACCACAATATTGGCGTCCTGAGGTTCGGGAGTTTCATCGTTGATGATTACCAACAGTTGTTCGGTGTAAACTTTCGAGGGCACGAAGTCGTCGGTACCGAGCTGAACATGTATCATCTGCTGCAAAACAGATTGCATGTCGATGTCGATGGTGACGTAAAGTTTCTCGTCGTTCAACTTGCCCTGAAGAACAACGGGAATCGGGCCAAGGTAAGGACCATACCACTCAGAAACACCGGCCTGGTCGCCATTCTGGATGTTGATGCTGCCGGTAAAGGAGAAGTGCTTCAAACCATCGCTTTCAACGGTGTATGAAAGGTTCTCAACGCAGATATTGCCGATGGGAGTTTCCTCTGCGCCAGCTTTAAGAATGAAGTTCTTGAGGACGAAGTTGATGGTACCGTTGCCATTGTCCTGGACCACAATATTGGCGTCCTGAGGTTCGGGAGTTTCATCGTTGATGATTACCAACAATGGTTCGGTATAAACAGTTTCGTTCTGTGCCATACCGAGAAGGCTGGCAAGGATACAAAAAATAGTGAGTAAGGTTTTTTTCATTTTATTGGTATATTTTAATTATGGTTTAATCCGTTCATATTACTTCAGGCGCAAAGGTACGATTTTTTACCCAATCAGCAACAAAAAATAAGGTATAATATACCATTTTACCGACTTTTTATCCCTTTACCGGCGTCTGCGTTTATGAGCTTAAAAAGTGACCTGACGAGGGACATGCAGGGGCATAGAAAAACACAGGCTGCTGCATCGGCTTTCGCAGCACGCTGCATCGGCCTTCGCAGGCAGCTGCGTAGCCCTTCGCAGGCAGCTGCGTCGGACGGGGCTGCACAGGGGGTATGCAAAAGCCCTATAAAAAGAGCCGCCAGAGGTTTGCTCCGACGGCTCTATATGCTATGTATTATTTCCTTTTCCGGACAAAGGGGTTACTCCTCGGGAACAGGCAGGAACCAGTTCTTCTTATCCAAGAGCCTGCTGTAGATACCCTCGTCAACTTCGCCCGTGCGGCGTTTTGAGACGCGCTCTGCCAGATACTCAGGGCCGCGGCGAAGTGATGCACGATAAAGGTCACTGAAACGAGTTCCCTCGAATGCCAGCTCAAGAGCCATTTCATCGACAATGAGATCCTCAATGCCATCACGGATATAAGAATCATAATCGCCGCTGTAAATGTCGGCAACGCCAACATCCAGGCCTGTTGCATCCTTAATCTTCTGCTTCATCAATGTAACATAGTTATAAGTAGAACGATGGAGGTTGGGGGTTGCTTGAGGTGACTCTGGGTCGTTCCACAGGATGAAACCACAGCCTCGCTGGTGAACGCCAATGGTGCAAGTAGCATCTGGATCATTGCCTGCAGAATAGCGACCCGTCCTGACATTACCACTCTTTATCTCACTTTGGTCCAAAGAATGAATCATCTGATTGTTGCTTGCGCCCCTCAAATTGGGGAAGGACTTACTGAAGTTAAGGAACGGTGCTTGTTGGGCCAATTCGCGGCGGTCCAGATAGTAACAAGCACAACCAATTCCAGCAGGCCTCATAGGTATATTTGTGAACGCACTTGCACTTTCAGGCGCCCAACGGATGTTTTCATCCTCCTCGAAGGGGTCAGCAACAGTCCTGGGTGCATCCATAGGAGTATCTGTACCCAGAGATTCTTCATACTCCTCCTGGTAATAAGTTATCAGGCGACTCTTCAGGTCATCAAGAGAGTGTATCTGGTCCTCGTCAGCCCAACCCTCAGGGAAGAGGATGTCCTCGCCACTGGTTGACTTGCCCATGTAGTAGCAATATAAGGTTTTGGTTTCATCAACAAGATAGTAATAGGGGCTATTGACAGCACCTAGCTTATACGCATTACCCTTTTCTCTTTCATATTGGACTTTCGGGTCAGTGGGGAACCAAGTGGAACTGTTACAGAGACCAGACTTAAGGATAGCAAACGCATAACTGGGGAAGCCCGCACGGTTCAAAGCCTCAGCATAACGAAGCCATATCATGCTCTTACGGTAGACAACAGGATAAACCGTAGAGAACTGACCATTGGGGTTCTGCTTGGATACCATCTTGTAGAACATATCCTTGCCACGCACATTGAAAGTCCACTGCTTACCATTGTTCCTGTAAATCCACGCACGGCGAGCATCGCCAACACCTGGAAGGATATCAAGGCGCATACTTTCATCCTGCTTTAGGAAATTACCTTCTGGCGTACCTGTATATATTTCATAGTTCTGGTTGTCGCAAAGCGCCTCGTAAGCCAGACTGGGCTGAAGTTCATGCTCATAGTTGGCTTGCAAATCAACCCTTGCCGACGCACTTCCACCATTTGAAGTACTTAACTGCGCCTCGAATCCAAACAGACGATTGATGTCAGTAAGTACCTTGCCCTCCAGTTTGCCCTTATTACTGGGGATACATGTCACGACCTCCGAATTCCTAGAGACAGCACTCGTCTCCGTATAGGGGATGTGCTGAGAATCGTAATCATATATTGGAGTCTCCTGTATCTTTTCGTTTATCTTGCCTGTGCTATAATACCTGTCCACCACCAATGGGCCGCAGTTTTTCGAATTGATGTAATTGAAATAATGCTGTGCAGCAGTCTTATACATCTCAGTATTTTCCTTCCCACCTGCGCTTGCTGCTAACAGATAGAGGTCGCCGAGAACAACAGAAACAGGGAACATGCACTTGCTACTATGGCAGACGAAATGAGAGTTTCCTTCGCTCACATCACCGTAATTATTATAGTCGGGCAGTCCAATCGAGTCCTCCAGGAACTCCATTCTCTCCAAGTCTTGAGCCAACTCTTGAACAAGAATCTGTGCTGTGAGCTTTGGAGACTTATTGTCCTTAAAAGCATCTACAGCTTCATTGATGCCCTTAGTCGTAAGCATCGGTTCCGTGTAGAAAGGAACCGTATTCTCGCCATAAGCATAAAGCAACTGCATGTAAACCCAAGCACGGATAGCATGAACCTGAGAATACTCAGACAGCATATACTTCTTGTCAGTGCCAGTGGTGCGAACAGTGTCGCACATAGCAATGTAGGCATTACAACTGTTTATGACATGATAATAGTCCCTAATGTTCAGATAGGCAAAAGCGCCATCCTTCCAATTCTCCGGATTATCAACATCACCAAACTTCATGATAGCGCCAATAGTATCACTGATATGGTTAGAAGCATCGACCAAGTCGCCACGACACTCATTCAAAATGACATAGCGCTCTGCAATGTTCTGCAAAGACCTGAGTATGCCCCAATATGAATAAAGTGTATCTTCTGCCACAGTGTATGAATGACGCTCACTGCTGGGGGAGAGCATGTCCTGACAGGAAGTGGAGAACATACCCAATACCATGCTCAGCAACAACATGCTTATGATTGATTTCCTTTTCATCTTAGTCATTTCTTTATTATGAACTATGAATTGTGATTTATTTTAGAGGTTAATCGAAATACCTACATTGAAGCTGCGGCCACTAGGAAGCATGCCCGTGTCAATACCCTGATAAAGGGAGTTGTTGCTGCAACTCATTTCTGGATCAGTCCCCAAATACTTGGTAATGGTAAAGAGGTTATTACCCTCACCCCAAACCTTCAGGCCCAAAAGCCAACTATTTCTGTAGGGAATATTATAAGTAAGACGTACATTCTTGAGTTTGAGGTAACTGCCGTCTTCAATCCAACGGTCACTCATGCGCTCGTTGTTGCGCCAGTCATCACTGTTAGTATAACATGCCTTTGGCATATCGGTATCCTGACCTTCATAAGTCCAACGACGCAAGGCAGCCGTAGTCTGGTTGTAGGTAGTATTAAGGCCCTCAAGCTTGCTGCGCTGATAATTATAGATATCGTTGCCAAGGCTATACTTGAAGTTGACATCCAGACGCAGGTCCTTCCATGTCAGACTGGTAAAGATATTACCATATATATCCGGATGGGGATTGCCAATGACAGTCTTATCGGCATCTGTGATATAGCCGTCGCCATCTCTATCGACAAAACATACATCACCAGCCTGGAAGTTATAGTACTTCTTGTTCTCGTCCTCGAGACCAGTCGGATACTTAAGGTAGCCTAAGACGCCTGCAGATTTGGCCTCTTCGTCGCTGCGAAGGACGCCTTTCGTCTGCCAACCATAGAAGCTACCAACAGGATGGCCAACAGCTGTAAGCACTGTTTCCTCGCCAAACGCATTGGTTGTAAAGCCATGTATGACATCCACCAAATTACCATTGATGTCTCTTAGTACCATCTGGTTGCTGGGACTTTCCGGAAGCGCGGTTATCATATTGTTGTAATGACCGATAGATGCGCCCAATTCCCACTTCCAGTTCTTCTTGTTTATAATTGCTGCATTGGCGTGGAACTCGAAACCACGATTGGTAAGAGCACCTTCATTGGTCCAATATCTCTTCATGCCAGACAGGAAATGAAGTTCCCTAAGGGTAAGCAAATCCGATGTCTTGTTCCAGAAAAGGTCAAAGCCGGCAGTAAGACGATTCTTGAGGAACACACCTTGCAGAGCCAGGTTCCATTTGGTCGTCGTCTCCCACTGAATAGTACTGTTCTCGATATTGTTGAGATAAAGACCAGCCATATTGTTGGTCACCTTCACACTTTCCCAATAAGTACGGGATGCATAGTAGTCCAAGTCATCGTTGCCACTCTTATCAAAGCCAGCAGTCAGTTTGAGATAGTTGATAGCACCCTTAGTCTGTGGGAACCACTTTTCGTTGGTAATAATCCAGCCCAACTGAACAGATGGGAAGAGACCCCAGCTGACACCACCTAACTTTATACCGGCATCTGTGTTCTTGCCAAAACGACTGCTGGACTGCATACTAACGGTAGCATCCACAAAATAGCGATTGGCATAGTTGTAGTTTGCATCAAGATAGAGTGTCATGTCAATCCAATTGTCATTGGTACCATCGTAATTCAGGTATGCCATGTTCTTGTTCATGACAGGCAATTTATCGTTCTCATTGTTATAGCCTCGCATGAAGTTATAACTATAAGAATAATTGTTGTAACGCCATCCGCCAAAGACATTGACGGTGTGTGCTCCATAGATATTGCGCCAGTCAAGACGCAAGTCATTCTGAAGAGTCGTTTCCTTAGAGAATAATGTCTTCTGTACCGCATTAATCTCACCCAAGTCCTTAAGGGTATAGTTTGTTGTACCATTAACAGGCAAGAAATATCTCTCGCTATTACGCGTCAACAGGAAATTGAAGCGGTCACTGATACTGAATGTCCTTGTGACCTGATACTTAGGACTTAAATTCACATCAATTTGCGTGCACTGGGCATAGTTTTTGTTCTCACCCGGACTGTTCTCTAATATCCAATATGGATTGCGAAGAGCTTCATTGATACCCTTGTCGCCAATTCGAAGGGGGAACTGGAAAGGATTAATCAACCAATTAGCCGAATTATCACTAGCATACTTACCAGCATATTGCTCAGACAAAGCAAGCCGATCGCCAGCATATTGCGCATTAGATTTCTCATTGTAATAATAAGAGTAGGGGCTAATGAAAGGAGCCTGTACAAGACCCAGTACATTGGTTGAGCCAATGTTTTGCATGGAATAATCCTCACTCCATCCATTGTCGAGGATATTATAGCTAACTTGATTGTATGCAATATCCAAGCCTGTACGCAACCTATCAAACACCTGAATATCGGTATTAAAGCGGAGGTTCAGACGGCTAAAGTCTGTTCCCTTGCCTGTCGAATTACCCTTAGTGTACCCCAAGGATAAAGCGTACATACCAATTTCATCGCCACCCTCAACATTTATCTTATAGTTCTGAGTCATAGCACTTCGGTACATGTCCTTCTGCCAATCTGTATTATTGTCGAAAACCTTTCGGTAATAATTCGAAGGACTCTTGTCTAAGAAGGGATAGCTACTCAAGTTGTTTACTGACATATTCTTCACAGTGCTAATCATATCGCTAAGATATGCACTATATTGAGAGCCACTGAGGACGCTAAGCCTCTTAGGAGCCAATTCTACCCCACCATAAATACGCACGCCAATCTTCGTAGCCATGCTCTTGCCGCGCTTGGTGGTAATAATGATTACGCCATTACTTCCCTTGGCACCATAAAGAGCCGTACCATTTTTTATGACTTGTACACTCTCAATATTCTCAGGATCAATACCCGCAAGGATGTTGTTATAGAATCCTTCATGCATGGTCACACGATCGTATTGGGGGTCAATCATATTGCCATCAACTATGATAAGCGGCTGTGCGTTAGCATTGATAGAGTTCACGCCACGAATAGTCGAGTAGGAGCCCACTCCAGGAACACCGTTACGCAATATAGTGCGCACATCACCCGACAACAAGCGCTCTATGTCTTGGTCAATAGATATACTGCTGCTCTCATCAATGTAAACCTTCTTCTCTGATATAATGGATGTACCATCGGTAAAGGAGCCATTGAATGTTGTGGTTATTAGATTAGCATCTGCCACACCATTCTTAACAGCCACTTGCAGAGGGTTGTAACCTTCTGCATAGACATAGACAGCATCCGAGAAGACAGGAATCGACAACTTGTAACTGCCGTCCTCTTCCGTCAAGGTAGAATACCTCTCCAAGCCCAAAGCCTGAATACGAACGCCACCCATAGGTTCGCCTGTCGCATCATCAGTCACAAAACCAGTAACCTCCTTCATCTCGTAGGTCTTCTCCTTCTTCGCTTTGGCAATCTTCTTTACAACGACCGCCTCATCATCTTCATACTCATCCTGTGCATAGACATCTGTTACACAAAAGCAGGAAAGAGCTGTGAAGCATAGACTTATACTCAAAGTCCTATGCAAGAATGCATTATTGAATATCTTTTTCATAATTCTGCTACCGTATTACTATGAGACAAGCTAGTCTTTTCTCCTAAGAATAATTTTGTCTATTGCGAAACCAGACTTATAGCCTTTCTTGAGATCCGTCGATGTTGCTCCGCCTTCAATAATAAGCGTCGGATAAGAATAGCGCATGTTCTTATAAGAATATTTGAACTCGTGGTCAGGTATGACAGTTAATGTATCTACTTTCTTCGCATCATATGTTATAGTCTTAGCCGATGTCTTCTTATCAGAAGACCCATTGTCATTATAACAGAGTTGCACTTTAAACTTATTCATATTTACTCGAGCAGCACTATCAGCCTTCTCCTCATCTGCATAATCAACATCTCCATCAGACAACTCCATATACCACAGAGGAACCATCACCACCTGTATGTCGTACTTACCACTCATGACTTGAGCATTAGGAACATATGCATTATCACTGTTGCCTACAAGCTTTATCTCAACTTTTGCTTGACTGGAACTTGGCTTATCAAAGAAGAAGAAATTGTTATTGCTGACTCTACCATATTTATCCGTTACTTCCTGATATGTCTTATTAGACAAGGGTATTCTGCCCGTCTGGGTTCCGACCTTAAAGTTATTACCCAACTGATTATAGAACACTGACCAATTTTCAAATTCCACCTCCACATCGGGCGTATAGTATTGTGATGGGAAATTCCAAGAATTAACCTCATAGGCAAGTCCATTACTCATCTCTACAGCTTCGGTACCGTCGAAAAGACTAGTTTTATCCCAAACACCATTAGGAATGTTACGAAGAGTATCATTAAAAGTATTCAACAGATATTCGTCTGGACTATCTGGATTCCCTCCATCACCCTTATATTGCTTAAACATCTCCCTTGTCCATATCTCACCATTTCTCTTCGGTTGTTTCCTCAACACAAAAACTAACGGCGATACAATATCCATTTCAATGCTTATCTTCTGCAAAGAGTCTGCATCAAGGTTTTGAATTTTCATATCAGCCGCCTTAGCATTCTGGTCGCCTTTTGATTTATCCTCATACTGAGTAGCATATACATGAGAGGGTTTAAGCTTCTCATAAGCTGCATCCCATGCCACATCAGTAGGCATTAACATAACGAAAAGCGAGTCTTCATTGTTGATATAGGCTCCGAAACCACGCTCTGCCATCTGCCATTCCTCTGACCGTTCTGATGGCAAATAGTATGTTGTCGAAAACAAACGATTGGAAGTGCGATAAACGCTGTCAACATATGTCGGATTACCATTCTCGTCAGGCAAGCCTTCGATACTTTCTGAGGAACGAAAAATGGTTGTATCCCTGTTTACAACATACTTGCCAAATTTCGTTTGCGTTTCTGCAAACTTTAGGGACTCGTAAAAATTCTCACGGAAAGGGGCTATGCCTTGGATGACATGCACAACACCATTAACTGTTGGGATGTTATAATCCTCTCCAAGAGGAACATTGGCAAACATTAGATTTGTCTTGTCAAACTCTATGTTTTTACCATTTATCATCTTCACTGTATCAACTCCTGGACCTGATACATTGTGACGCCACAAAGCAATATGATTACCTAAGAACTGGTGTTGAACATTATAACCTCCAAGGCTACTGCCATCTGCCCTGCTCTCGTCTAAAAGGCTCATCCACTTTTTATATTCTTCCTCCGTCAACACACTGTTATCGGGAAGCCAAACCGTGTTTACCTGAGAACTTTTAAGAATGTCCTCATATGTATAGGTGGACACTTCGTGGGTATCATCTTTATAAAATTTAGCATGTTTTACGATGTCGGCGAAACGACTATAGTCAGGATTGTCCTGTATTACGTCCCACAACGTTAGTGTAGCTCCTGAGCCCGGCTCATTATTATAATGGTCGTCCCATGTGTCAGTACAACTTGGCACAGCAATCATCACCGTACCTAAGACCATCGCACCGATGTATTTGTTAATTCTGTTATTAGCCATATTATGTATGTCTTTTCTAACTGAAATCCGTTACTTCTCTCTCTTACTGATCATACTTGGACTTGTTCCATACAGGATTCTGCAGAATGGCTCCGTCACTGGCTTTTACTTCCATATAGTAAATTGGACAATACAAACCCCAACGGTTCTTGAAACGATTGATTAAGGTTTTAGCCATACTAGCATTCGAACCAGAACTGAGGAACGCTCCAACCATTGCACTCATACCAGATTGGCCATTCCCGACATATCCCGATTGACCACTACCTATGTAATGTATCTCGCCTTTAGGATCATTTTTCGTTGCCTCTTCATCTATTGGGCAATCGCGTTCATCTGGAGAATCTGTTTTATTTGTATGACGTTCTGCCAATCGAACTAAATCAAACCATCGTTTACCCTCGGCGAACAACTCTATCTGACGTTCGTTCATAACATACATGATACTCCTGGTAAACGTAATACCTGCCTCTGTCTCCTTTTTTTCAGCATAAACATCACCAGGGACGTTTTTTCTTTCTCTGTCGGAGTGTTTCAAATCTTCACTAGCGATAGCATTACTGCCGGCTTTTGAATAGTTACAATATGAACGACGATGAATAGCATCACAAATGGCTTTTACCTTTTCTTCGTTTTTATCACTATTAAGTCCTTCAACACATGCCAATGCCTCGGCCTTGATAAGCATAACATCTGTCATGCGATAGATAATCCAGTTATTGTATGACGTGGACTTATATGTCACACTTTCCAACTTGCGTCCATCTGACGAACCAGTCATCTTAAGAAAATTATTCGGTGCCAAATGATATTTTAGACAATAATATCCATCCTGGCCAGTACCAGTATCAGTACTGCTTGTGACTGGATTCCTCTGGCAACAAATCCATGTACGTGAGTCCCACAAGCCACTTTCAGGCTCTTCACCTGTCAGGCCACCTTTTTCATATAGCTTTGCTAAGGCCTGCTCATTCACTCTAAGGTGTATATTAGTTCCAAAACCGAACAAACTGTTTACTATACCGTTTGAAGAACCATCACTTTGGCTAAACTGAAGCTCAAAAATACTTTCGCGACTATTTCCTCTATTATCCCCGTCGCCAAAGATCGAAGTTTGTGCTTCCATCTTAGGCTCGGTTGAAGCGGCGTCTTCAAAAGATTTGTTTCTTATCATGTCGCAATTGTCCATGATAACTTCACCTTTAACAATTCCACCTTGAACACCAAGCCCATAATTAATCGTCCGTTCTTCACCATAAGAAACGTCGGCATCAAGCTTCTCTTCTGCATTTTGTCGTGCAAGGTAAAGAAGACTGGTGTCCGCACACTCGGCAGCCCTATTGTAATCATCAGCTATCGAATAGAACACCTTTTTACCGTTTATAATAATAGAGTCCTTTTGTGCTCGCACATGGCGACCATCATGCAGAGATGCACGCCACAAATACATATCAGCCAACATGGCATAAATCGCACAGTTCGTAATCAAGCCCTTTGAGTCTGCCTTCTTGCTAAATCGATTACGAGCTTTCCCTTTGACTTTTTCACAATCAAGGATAATGGAGTCCAGTACCTGTAACTGCGAAGTTAAGGGGAAATGTTCTACCTCAGAATCCGTATTTATTACCTTTGTGGTATAAGGCACGTCCTTGAAAGCACGTATCAAATAGAAATAATTTAATGCACGAAGAGCTGTCATTTCAGCATGCATTTGAATCCATTCGCCCGTAGTGAACTGTTTATCCCTTTCAAGAACTTCTTCGCCATGCTGCAACACTTTGTTACAGTAATTAATTGTAGTATAAACGCCACCCCAATCAAAAATCTCCATACTGGAATCGGGCATACCACTGATAATATCTTCATAAATATTATGAGTGGCAATATCACTTTGAATGGAACCATTAGGCTCATAGTTGTCTGATCGGAGGTCACCCCACAACAAAAGCTTATTGACTGTCGATGCCATCTGCTTATATGCGCCATAGCGCACGCCTTCCAAGTCGTGTTTATCCTCCCAAAAGTTTTCTTCCACTACACGATCCGTAGGATAAACGGTCAACCAATCTGAACAAGAAGATGTTCCGATAGTCAAAAGTCCTGTAAGGAAGACTATATAATATTTATTAATATAACTTTTCATTGCTTTCACAATTTTAGAAACCAAGGTTTATACTACATGTAAATGACTTCGGACGAGGAGTCTTATTATTATCGACTGACTGTCCCCATCTGTCTTGAGCAACATCGGGATCTATACCGGTGTACTTCGTCCAGCACCAGAGGTTATCCATTGAAGCAAACAACTTCAACTGATTGATGCCATACTTCTTAAGCTTCTTAGCATCGAAGTCATAGCTAAACTGTATATATTGCAAACGAAGATAGTCACCTTTCTCAATATAGCGGTCACTAGTCAAAGAGTTGTAACTTGTGTAACCTGTATTTGAGTTGTTTAGAGCACGAGGTATGACTGTCTCGTCGCCATTCTTTCGCCAACGCCAAGTGGTAGCAAAACTCTGGTTCTTATTATCAAGCATACTCTCCAATCTCATACGGGCCAAGTTGAGAATCTGATTGCCTATACGGAAATTAAAGCCTGCATTTATAGAGAACCTTCCAAAAAAGAGCTGAATACCAAAACCACCATTACATTTAGGATTGGAGTTGCCGAGATATACAATATCATAGCGGTCTATTTGACCATCATGATTGATGTCTTCATAGATTGCATCACCACCCTGGAATTTTGTACGGTAGTTTTCTCCTTCGTTGTAGCAGTAATACATGGGAAGAGGGTTACCCTTTGCGTCGGTCAGCATTTTGCCTCCGGCATCCCTTGCAATAGGACAGGTGCTTATATCACCACGACGCTCTGCTGCTGCTGCAGTATTGATTGCATAATCACGATACCATTCACCTGTAGTGGCGTTCTTGGAATAGTGCCAGCCATCACCGTATTGTTTAGCTTCTTCAAGAGACTGACTATTGCGGTAGCCGCCGTTTCCGTCAGGAACGCTCTCTGCATATCCATAGCTGTGCCAAGAAGATGTCGTTTCGCCACTGTGATCATAGTCATACTTATATACGCCCAAATAATGAAGGCCATATAGAGAGCCTAAAGCATTTCCTGTCTGGACAAGTTTTGTATAACTCTCATTGGTGGGCTTGTAATTTTCAGCACCGTTAACTGCTTCCAAAAGTAGCGGATTCATTTCTTCCAGTTGGTTGAAGTTTTGAGAGATATTGCCACGCAACTTCATTGAGAACTTACCCACTTTGCAAATGCGAGATGTATAGAAGTTAAGTTCCCATCCCTTGTTACGAAGAACACCTGCATTCACAGAGCCTAAGTTATTAAAGCCGTTGGCGCTGGGAATACGCAGATTATACATTATCATGTCTGTCGTCTTGTGGTTATATATTTCGCCTTCAAAAGTAATCAAATCCTTGAAGAAGCCAATATTCAAACCAAAGTTTATCTTCTTAGTCTTTTCGCATCGCAAATCTGAAAGCGAGAGATTTTCGGGAATAATAACTTGGTGTCCATTGTAATAACCACTTGTCCTATACTTGTTATACTGACTGCTACCGGCATCACTATTACCACCAGTAATACCCCATGAAGCACGCAAGCCAAGCATACTCAACCAGTTTTTACTCCATTTCATCCATCCCTCATCTATGACATTCCAACGTGCACCAACAGCAGGGAAGAACGGATATTTATGCCCACGACCAAATCCAGGACGTCCGTCCCAACGAACAGAACCGTCAATAGAATATTTACTCTTGTAAGAATAATGGACTTGTCCATAGAAACTATGCTTTCTCCACTCGTTATTACCAGAACTTGCATCGCGAAGCAGAGCCACTACCGTAGGGTCAGTAATGCCATTAGGAACATTCCAAAGGGAAAGATCCTGATAACTACTATTGCCCACGGCCATTTCAAAACGTACCAAAGCATTTAAGCTATGATCGCGATTCTTGAACGCCGAATAATAACGCAAGTCATGACGAGTTGTAAATTCCAAAGATTTACTCTCTTCATTACCCACATAGTTACGCTCATTGGCAGTTAGAGCTGCGCTGTTGTCGCCACCCCATACCCATGCCATGGGACGGAGCTCACTGGGCGTATATTCCTCATGACTGGTATTGTAGATGTTTAGCTGTACATCTCCAACATAATTCAAACGATGCTCATCGTCGGTTTTGCCAAGCAACTTGTATTCCACATTGAATTGCGGAGTCAAGTTGTATTGCTTCATCTTCCACCAAGCCAACTTGGCACGTGCTACAGGATTTCCATTAACAAACATATCCCTAAGCTCATACGACGTCATTCTTTCATCATTCTCCTTTCTTTCGGTACCACCTGTAGTCAAAGTCGCAGCCAAAGGATGCATGAAGAAATAATTTCCTGTGGGGTTCCAATTTGCGTCATACTCATAAACACTCATGTTAGGCATTGCGTCATAAGCACGAGAGAGGATTGATGGCTTATTACCTCTTTCATCGTTCTTATTATTGGTAGTAAATGCCAGACTGATGTTACTAGAAAACTTAATGCGATCACTAACCCAATAATCCAACGCCGTATTACTGGTGAAACGATTCAGCGTTTGTCCAATAATCGTACCTGTTGACTTATCATAGTTGGCACTTATACGGAACTGTGCTTTTTCGCCACCACCAGAAAGGTTAATGGAGAATTTATGCTCCTGACCAAACTGAGTAACCTCCTTCACCCAATCTGTATTCTTATTGAAGTGAGGATAAATATAAGGTAAACGGTTATTGTAATCCAGCTCTAATATCTTAGTATCTTTATGGTTGGGATTATAATAGGCTTCCTTAAGCATCATGGTATAGCCATCACCATTAAGCATTTCATAACCTTCTGGCTGCCATGTCCCTTTGAACTTATAAGAGAAATTTACACGTGTCTTGCCACGATGGCCACGGCGAGTTTTAATTTCAATCACACCGTTTGCACCATCAGCACCCCACTTCGCGGTACTAGCAGCATCCTTTAGGACAGTAATGCTTTCAATATCCTCTGGATTGACCTGTAGCAATGTGGAGAACTGCTCTTCGTTGTCCATTGAACCCCAGTCGTATTTGTCCCTTTCGTCTTCAGGTATCTGGAAGATATGGTCATTCAGGACAATAAGAGGCGTTTGATTACCATTGATAGTAGAAGTACCGCGCAGACGCATGGTTGTACCTGAGCCCAAGTTACCAGAGTTGGGCACAATGTCAAGGCCGGGTATTTGTCCCTGTAAAGCCTGATCGACAGACTCAAATGCAAGACCTTCTACATCATTCATATCAAACTTTGAAACTGCACCAGCATACTCGCGTGCAGGAATCTCAAGGCCCGTCGTTGGTGACATCTTCTTACCCGTAACGGTTATTTCCTTAATAGTTTTCGTGTTGTCCTGCAATGTAACTCTGAATACACTTTTTCCACTTCCTATTTTCTGGCTATACTTCTTATAGCCGATATAGGTAATCTCCAGCGTATTGTTGGGGTCTTTGATGTTCATGGTAAAGTTACCATTCATATCAGTGACAGCCTGACTGACAATACGATTATTTTTGTCTATCTCCTTGACATTAGCACCGATAATGACGTCTATATCATCAGAAACGGTACCAGAGATACGCCGTTGCTGTGCGCTTGCGGGGAGTGCCATGAGTGCAACCACCCAAAGCAAGAAAAGCTTAATTATATTATTCTTCATAGTCAGATGTTTTTATCGGATAGCGTATCTCTTTAGGTATCTCTTGGCGGCTTTAATGTCTTTCCATGTGCCATCGTGACGTCCATTGGAATCCAAAGCAACATGGTTCAAACATCCAGGAATAGAATGTATTACTGCAGCACTGGATGAACTGATAACAATACCCTTCATCGCTGTCTTGACGGGAGCCTTTCCTTTTTTGTCCTGATTATTAACACAAGAAACATCACGTGCGAGAACATTCTTCTCGCCGACAGTTGTAAAAGCGGTATTCATACTGTGTCCGTTTGCTTTCCATGTAACATCGTCACACACGCGAAGGTCTGTACCCGTTCTATCTACATGTATTTTACAGAACAATTCCAGTTCTTTGTCATAACTGGATGTCACCATTTCAAATGGATCAAGTTTTGTTTTGTCCGCAAACACAGAATTGTCTGCAAAATGATAACGTACAAAATTAATTAAATAGGTAATCTTTGTAGCGATGCGCAAACTATCTTCGTAGGTTGCAAGCTCGTCCAGGAATTGAGGCTCCAGGTCATCATCAACCTTCTGAACGCCCGTTTCTTCATCTATTTCGGGCTTGCGGTGGTTCAGGTAGTCTTCTTCTATTTCCTCCCAAGTTGGCAAGCCTGCATCAATGGCAGCCTGTACTGCCTCGTTCGTGGGAACAAAGATTGTGTAGCGGTAGTTATTGAAGAACTGGACATTCTGGTCCAAGCCGAATGCATCTTTGTCAAAAATAAGGAATTTCTTAAGGGCCTTCTCTTTTTTATCCTTTGTCAGGCCTCCGTCTACGAGTCCGCATTTCTCAATTTCTGTTCCGTGGAGATCTACTCTGCAAAGATTATAGAATGCAGAATATGGCGTTTCTGCAGCGGGATCACCTTCTTGATAATTATACCAGTCATCATCGTTGGTAAAGATGCTATATACACTACGATATGTCGGGATCAAAGGGGCTCTGAGGACATAAGTGTTACCATTACCTGTACTGCCAGGGATAATCCACTTGTAAACCTCACAAGATGTCACACCAGGATATTCTACAGGATCAAGGGAAGGAAGGCCGTTCTTGCTGAAAAAGCGTTCGTTCTCAAGTTGGAAACCGCCTTTTACGGCAATCACCCTTTCGTTAGCATCACGAATCACTTTTACGGCATTACCATTCTTTGACAGGTAATATTCATCCAAAGGGGTTGAAGTTGGAACACCATAATATTCTTGACCTTCCCTTGTTATAGGATTGGATGCGTCATGCACTATGGTGTGAGTCTCCAGAATATCTTTCAATCGGTTTACCACCTCTGCTGGTTCGAAAAGATTGGTTCCGAGAATTGGGCCACCTCTCTTTCCGACATCGCTCAGGTTAGGATATCCTTTATTACTATAAGGACACGTATAGTTGTAGAAACTCATGCTCACGGGGTTGTTACCGCCATCATAATTGAACTTCACGATACGCGGCGTATTACTCTTCATACTTGCGGGGTCGTAGTAGTTCCAAAGCGCACTGTCGCTGGGCAGGAGAAAGGTGAATTTGCTCTTCATCGCCTTGAGATAGGCGTAATAGTTCAAATTCATGAAGTTGCCATAAATGGCTTCCTTCATAATTTTATTTGTTTCACTGATAAATGCCGGTGCCGCAACAGAGCGATAGTCAGCGGGAACCAATGTCATATTCATCACATAGATCACGCCATTATTGCATACCAGACAAGTGTCTAGCAGCATTTTTGCTGTCTCTGATCCTCCCTCGATTTCAAAAAGTTCGTCCTGAGCATCATTCGTGA
>Ga0310694_10001141_pt1 | contig 31238 bp, 13 predicted proteins | sample 174DNAGHGhighgp2_FD_203884 | JGI IMG/M metagenome (GOLD analysis project Ga0310694, IMG submission 203884) | Sheep rumen microbial communities from Palmerston North, Manawatu-Wanganui, New Zealand - 1742 DNA GHGhigh gp2 (v2) (version 2) | ecosystem: Host-associated > Mammals > Digestive system...
AGATGAAAGATGAGAGATATGATTACCTTGGGCCTCCGGCTTTTCGCCCTTGGAGTAATCATATCTTTCATTTTTCATCTCTAATCTCTCATCTTCATTCCTCAGCTCCGCCATCGCCTCGTTCAGAATCTTCTGGTAGGTCTCGTAGCCAAGGTCGGAGATGAAGCCGCTCTGCTCGGCACCCAGCAGATTGCCGGCACCGCGGATATCGAGATCCTGCATGGCGATGTTGATACCCGAGCCGAGGTCGGAAAAATTCTCCAGCGCCTCCAGACGACGGCGACTGTCCTGAGGCAAGGCGGCCAATGGCGGTGCCAACAGGTAGCAGAAGGCCTTGCGGTTGCCACGGCCCACACGTCCGCGCATCTGGTGGAGGTCGCTGAGACCAAAGTTATGGGCACCATTGATGATGATGGTGTTCGCGTTGGGTATGTCGATGCCGTTCTCGACGATGGTCGTCGATAGCAGCACGTCATAGTCGTGGTTGGAGAAGTCGAGGATAATCTGCTCCAGCTCCTCAGGTTTCATACGACCGTGGCCGATGGCGATGCGGGCGTCGGGGACGTACTTGCGGATCATCTCGGCGATGTGTTGCAGGTCGCTGATGTGGTTATTGACGAAGTACACCTGACCGTTGCGCGACAACTCGAAGTTGATGGCATCGGCAATAATCTCCGCACCAAAAGTGTGTATCTCCGTCTGTATGGGGTAGCGGTTAGGCGGCGGCGTCTGGATGACGCTCAGGTCGCGGGCCCCCACAAGCGAGAACTGCAGGGTACGCGGTATGGGCGTCGCCGACATGGTCAGCGTGTCGACATTCGTACGCATCTGGCGCAGTTTCTCCTTGGTAGAGACGCCGAACTTCTGTTCCTCGTCGATGATAAGCAGTCCCAAGTCATGGAACTTCACCGTCTTGCCGATGAGCTTATGCGTACCTATTAATATATCAATCTTGCCATCTTCCAGATCCTTGAGCAGCGCCGTCGTCTGCTTGGCCGTGCGGGCACGTGTCAGGTAGTCCACACGCACGGGCATATCTTTCAGTCGTGAGGAGAACGTGCGGTAATGCTGGTAAGCCAGCACCGTCGTGGGCACCATCACCGCCACCTGCTTGCCGTCGCAGGCTGCCTTGAAGGCAGCACGCACAGCCACCTCGGTCTTGCCAAAGCCTACGTCGCCACAGACCAGACGGTCCATGGGTTTCGCCTGCTCCATGTCGGCCTTCACGTCCTGCGTGGCCTTCAGCTGGTCGGGGGTGTCCTCGTAGAGGAACGAGGCCTCCAGTTCGTGTTGCAGGTAGGTATCGTGGCTGAAGGCAAAACCCTTCTCGCGACGGCGGGCAGCGTAGAGTTTGATGAGGTCGCGGGCAATGTCCTTGATATGCTTCTTCGTGCGTTCCTTCAGCCGCTCCCACTGACCCGTGCCGAGCGTCGACAGACGGGGCGCCTCGCCACCGTCCTGCGACTTGTACTTCGATACCTTATATAATGAGTGGATACTGACGTAGATGGCATCGCCGCGCTGGTAGGTGATCTTGATCATCTCCTGGTAAGCCCCCTCCCGCCCCCCCCCCGTAGGGGAGGTGACTGGCATACGTACCAGTCCGCCGAAGCGGCCGACGCCGTGGTCCACGTGGACGACATAGTCGCCAATCTCGAACTGCTGTATCTCCTTCAGTGTCAGCGCCATTTTGCCACTACGCGCCTTGTCGCTCTTCAGATTGTACTTATGGAAACGGTCAAAAATCTGGTGGTCAGTAAACAGACAGAGCTTCGTATCATCATCGACAAAACCATCGTGAAGCGTCTTGTCGACACCCTCAAACGAGAGGTCAGACTTCTCGGCCAGAATATCCCTTAAACGTTCTATCTGCTTGGTGCTGTCAGCCAGTATGTAAAGCTTGTAGCCCTTCAGTCGGTAGTCCTCCAAGGCCGGCATCAGTAACTCGAAATTCTTGTGGAAGAGGGGCTGGGGCTTGGTGTGGAAGGATATTGTCGAGGAACGAGGAACGAGGAGCGAGGAACGAGAAAGCAAGATACGGCGGAAGCGCTCGGCATCGGCCATGAACTGGGCACCAGTCATCAGCTGACTCTCGCGGCGTAGCTGTTGCTCTATCTCGTGCTGTTCCATCTCCGTAGCCTCCTCCATGCGCTCACGGATAGCCTGCTGCGAAAAGCCCTCCTGGTAGGTACGGTCGATGGCATCGCGGACATACGACAGGTCTTTGGCCACCAGCACGGCATCGTCGGGCAGGAAGGTCAGCAGCGACACTTTCTGTTCGTTGGCGCCCGTCAGTTCAGGCACAATCTCGATGTGGTCGCGACGGTCGCGCGACAGCTGGTCCTCCACCTCGAACGTGCGGATAGAGTCTATCTCGTCGCCGAAGAAGTCGATGCGGAAGGGGTACTCGCTGTTGTAGCTGTAGACATCGAGGATGGAGCCGCGCAGGGCGAACTGGCCTGGCTCATAAACATAGTCGACCTCATGGAAGCCGAAATCGTGGAGTGTCGTCTCGATGTCGGCCACGCTGATGACTTGTCCCGTGGTCAGCGTCAGCGTCCGCTCACTGAGCACCCGCTGGTCCACCACCATCTCGGCGAGGGCGTCGGGGAACGTTACAACGTAAAGCGAGGAACGAGGAAGGAGGAAGGAGGAAGGAGATATGTCTGCTGTCGTTTTTTTCTGATGGGATTTTTCTGCTGAAAGAGTATTCTCCTTCCTCGTTCCTCGTTCCTCCATCCTCGAGAAGTTCGTGAGCACTTCCGTGCGCAGAATCTCGTTGGCGGCATCGCGCTGCGCGTACTTCACGGCACGACGGTAGCTGCTGGGGAAGAAGAGCACCTGCTTGTCGCCCAGCATCTGGACGAGGTCGTGGTAGAAATAGCCTGCCTCCTCAGCATCGTTCAGGATGACAAGGAATAAGATATTCTCCTTCCTCCTTTCTCGTTCCTCCTTCCTCGAAAAAAGCGAAGCGAGCACCATCGGGACAGCAGAGCCAATAAGTCCCTCGAGGAAAATCGTTCGATTCGACTTTTCCTCGAGGGTCTTCGCCAATGCACGCACCTTGGGGTGCATGGCGTAGAGCTGACACAAGTCTTGTATCTTCATCTCACCATTTTGTGGCCATCGCGTATCACGATGCCACGAGTCGTCTCAGGCACCTGTGCGCCACTGAGACTATAGGTACGGCCCGTCGTACTGTCCTGAGAACGTACGGCCTGCACCTTTGAGGGCTGTTGCAGGTACTCCTCACGGGCACGGCGAATCATCTCGCGGAAGCCCTCGCCAGCGTGCATATTGGCTATGAAGGCGCTGGCCAGCTGACGGGTGGCCTCGATGTCGGTAAACCAGTGGTAGCCCACAATCATACGGTTCTCGCCGTACTCATAGCCACGACGCAGGATGGTGTCCTGCTTCTCAGGTGCCACCTCGGCCATGACGAGTGCCTCGGACCAGCCAAGACTGGTATGGCCAGAGGGGAAGCTGCTCTTGCCACGCTCCTTTTCCTCATCGCCAGGCACGAACGACGGCTCGTTCAGCTGCACGAAGGGACGCTTGCGGAAGCGGATCTCCTTCAGACGGTCCACCGTCTCACTACTCTTCTGCAGCACGGTGTCGAGGAGCGCCCAGATGGCGGGCGTCTGCTCCTGCGTAATCTTGATGTCCATGGCCTCACCAAAGACCTTCGCCACCATAGCAGTGCTGTACTCGGCCTCCACGGCGGCCCGTTTGCCGCGAGGTGTATCGCGCAGAGGCTTCCTGTTCCAGTAATGGGTGATGTCGCTGATATAGCGGTAGCTGGCCGTATCGACAGGGTCGTTCAGAATCTTTTCGCCCAAGGGTACGCCGGCTTTCGCCGCCGGGTCGTAGTCGACGGACAGCCCTTTCAGCTGTGCATACTCAGCACGGGCTGCCAGGATGTCCTTCTCGAGTTCAGGATTGGTGTGGGCACGCGCCACGCTGGCAGCCGCACACATATAGCCGGCCGTCACGTCGCTCTGATAGTGGGCACCGGTGATGACACGGTTCTCACCAAACTGGAAGCCACGGCGCAGGATGGTGTCCTGCAGCTCAGGCCACATCTCGGCAAACACCAGCGCAGCTGCCCATCCGAAGCCTGTATGGCCAGAGGGGTACGAGCCATTGGTACGCAGGAAGTCAGTGTCCCACTGTGCCCACAAGCCCTCGCCCATCTGCACAAAAGGACGGGTGCGCATGTACCTTTCCTTTGTATTGGCAGTACACTGGTCGCCCGTGTTATGAATCTTCCACAACAGACGCGCCATTGCCGGCGTCTTCTCATCGTTAATCGTGTCCAGCCCTAAAGCCTCAGCCATGATATGGCGGGTGGCGTCTTGCGTCCAACGCGACTCATAGCTGGCCTGTGCGCCTCGCGGCGTGTTTCGCTGCGACTTACCCCACATCCACTGTATCAAGTCGTCTGCGTAGTCGGCACTCGCCGTGTCGCAGGGTGCCTGCAGGAAGTCGGGCTGGTCAGCCTTGAACACGTAGACGGTATCCTCGGCCGTCTGCGCTGTCGCCATGCCACAGACGGTCATGGCAGCAACGGTTAAAAGTATTTTCTTCATTGTCAGTTTCTTTATGCCTAAGATATTTCGGTTATTCGTTTTTCGTTTAATCGGTTAATCGAAAAATCGGTTAATCGATAACTCGTTATTTCGTCATTCCGGCAGATAGTCGCCCATGTAATTGGTGAACACCGAGCCATAGTTCGACTCGTTATAGATACTCACGTGTGAACCGTTGGTCGTCTTCGCCAGCTCCTTATACAGGGCATGGATGGCTATGTCAGGTTCGTTGTACACCGTGCGGCGGAACGTTCTTGAGAAGGCATTCGACAGGAACACGCCGAGGTAGGAGTCGTGTACGTCAGCCTTCGACGACTCGATGCTGTTGGCGGCAGTAAGCGCCAGCACGTCGGGGAAGCCTTCGAGTGCCTCACCCCAGATGCCGCTGTAGCACGTCTCTATGCAGAACATCAGGCGGCGGTACATGTTGGCGGCATCCATCTGCGCCACCATATCCTTCAGACGCTTTGAGCCGAAGTATTCCCGGGCATTCTCGTTACCCCACAGCGGACCGTCGTAGCTGCCACCGTGACCGCTCCAGAAGAAGAACACGTTGCTCGTGGAGTCAGGATGAATGACATGCGGCAGCCTATCCGACTGGCGACCGAGCATGATGTCGACAACGTCCTGTGGCTCCAGTTGAGAGAAGTGGTAGTCCACCACAGCATGGTCGCGCACATTATCGTTAATGAACGCATCGTAGACATTCGGGTCGTCGCTGCGCTCCACGAATATCTGTCCCAGGAGCTTGTTGTTGGGATTATTATACAGGTTGTCCTCAACAATCAGCACGATATGGTCCTCGTCGTAGCCGTGATGGCGCAGCGTCTGGTACATAGCGAAGGCATCGGCCTGATGGCGGTAGTTACTCCAGGTGGTAGAGGGGCTGATGACGACGGCCCAGTTATCCTTGGCCGGCGGCAACTTATGATCCACATCCAAATCCCGGTTAAACTGCTGCTCGTAGCGCTTCTCCTGTTCCCAGATGGTTGTTGTCGACGTGCTGGTGGTTGATCCTCCTGTAGAGAGGTATAGGATAGGCACGAGTTCGGAGAGATGGAGTAATCTGTCGGGGGTCTGTTCGGTGATCTCTTCGGTTGTCCACACCATATAGGGTGTGTTGGTAATTTTCGTGCGGGTCGTCTGGTCAAAGATCAGCTCTCCGGTAGCTCCCTCGCAGTCGATGGGGCGTCCGGCATAGAGCTCATGGAAGGCCAGGGCAAGTCCCGCATCAGTCCATGCGGTGTGTTCGCCCTCCTCATAGGAGACGACGCTTCGCATATAGTCTGTGAGGCCAGGCTCATAGGGGGTGGTATCGTAGACGACCGGTTTACCGTCGACGATACACTCATCGGGATGTGTGTACTGCAGCGCCCGTCCGAGTGCAATAATCATGAGCGCATCGTAGACCTGTGCGTCGCCGCTGGACGACGCCTCAGAAAAGAGATTCTTATACTGCTGAGGATAGCCGTAGTTGACGGAGCCGTAGGGTGAGAGTCCGAACTTATAGATATCCTCGGGCGAATTGATAATCTCCTTTGTCATGGCAACATCGGTAAAAAGCGGCTTCATGTAGTTCGACGGATACTTGTCATCGAAGTCCTTGAACTGTATTGATGCATCCAGGAAGTCGGCTGGGCTGGAGAGTGCCATACAGACAACGGTGGGTTCGTTTCCCGCTTCGTCGGCAACATTCTTGTAGAAGTTCTCGAGGTTGTCGCCGTGCTTAAACGATGTGCCGACGCCGCCTGCTACTTTGAGCCCGAGTTCCACGGCCCAATAGCCGAACCAGTCGTAGAAGGAGCGTCCGTAGGTGTCGTCGCTATAGAGGAGTGCGACGTGGGTGGCTTTCATGGCCTTGACAGCCTGTAGCATGATTTCGCACTGCGTGATGTCGCTTTCAGTGAGGAACCATGCATAGGTGTTGCGTGCGTGGATACGCTGTAACTCTGCACTGGTGCATGTCGGCATGACTACGGGCAGTCGTTTCTGTGCTGCGAAATTGAGAAACACCTGCGCATTGTAGGAATGGTAGGGGCCAACGATGGCAGAGATGGAGTCGTCGCCCTTCTCTGGCATGACCAGTCGGAAGGCCAGTTTGTCGAGGTTCTCCGTCTCCTCATCGTAGAAATGTAGCTTGAGCACCACCTTGTGCTGTTCGAGCTGTTGCGCCTTGGCAATGTTCTTCAGGGCGTATTCGATACTGTTCTGCCAATCTTCGAGGATATACTGTGGCAGCACGACGGCCACATGAACGGTGTCCGACGATGTCGTTTCTGTCGGAACGACAACGACGTTATCGTCATCGCTGCTACAGGCGCAGACGGCAGCCATGGCCACCATTCCGGCCAGGAATATCTTTATCTTGTTCATAGTCAGGTGTTATTTATCAATACATTTCAGGCAAATTATCCGTGCAGTAGTTATCCCAGGCGCCGTGCCAGGTCATCTTCGGTATTTCTTGGTTTTTAATCCATGAGATAGTCCACATCATGAGTGCGTAGTCGAACAAACGACTGACGTAGTAGGTGCAAAGTGTATTCGACGAACCGTCAAGATGTAGTGAGATGTACTTATTATGTTCATCGGCAAAGAGGTAGTAGTTCCATCCTGTAATGGCGGAGCCTATGTCGATGATCGTGAAATAATAGCCTAAGTCCTGAGCATAGATGCCCATGTTTTCGGCCATACTGTAGGCCATGGTCGTGGAACTTGTCCCGTCGATGGCATAGATGCCCTCTCCGTCATTGCTCGACAGGGGTGTTGTCTCAATGATGGTCTCATCGCCCCACTTCTCGCGCAGCATGATGCGTATACTGTCCTGATAGTCGACCTCTTCGTCGCCATATAGTCGGAAGATGGGCAGCACGTCGTGGCTGAGTTCCCGCCCCGTGTCCTGATAAGCCCACGAGATGGTGGAGTCGGCATAGACACAGAACTTCCAGATGGCATCTGCCGCAGAGATATTCATGCCATAGAGGCGGTCACCCAGTCCGGTGCTCTCCGCATACTCGTCGATGAGTGCCTCTGAGGTCTTCAGCATCAGCACATCATCGGTCGTGCGTAGCGAGTCCTTGATATCATCGAGCCACTCTATCATGAATGGTTCTGTGAGGACGAGCAGGCGGCGCTGGTAGTCGTTCTCGTAGAACGGGTTGTGCGTATTTCTGACCCATGACATCATCGTCTCGCGTGTAGCATCTCGGCTATAGGTGGAGATGAAGTTTACGTCGAGGGTGTCGGTGAGGTTTCTCTCATAGAGCGCCTTAAGCATCTGGATGCCGTTAAACACCCTGTCGGCATAGCCGTTATCGCCGAGCTGTCCCGGCGAAAAGACAATCAACACGTTCAATGGTGCACCCTTAAACTCGGGAACAGGTTCGGGCGCTGGTTGCGGCTCGTCGTCATCCTTGCTGCAGGCGCTGAACCAGGTGAGTGCCAGGAAAGCTAAAATACTGAGTAACAAGATTTTTCTATTCATAGGTCAGTTCGGTTGGATTATAGATATAGATGTATTCAGGCAAGCGCTTGTACTGCCGCTGTCCGTTGGCAGCACTGTCGTCAGCCTTCCAGTTTTGATATACAGTCGTCACGGCATCTTTCGGTGTGGTGAAGCTGAATACTGTGTCGTTCTTCATGACATCATAGACGGCCGGTATATTATATCCGCCATCGGGCTGAACACCACCCGATGTCACCACGTAGGGAATGGCATTCGCTTCGCCATACACTAATCCCTCCTGCGGCTGCACGCTGACGGCACCGCCGTTGATGTAGAACATCCCGTTGACAGCAGCATCGTCAAGGTTCTCTATTCGTGACAAGCGAGCCACACCGTTGAGCCAGCGCACCTGATAGACCCAGCCATCGGCAGTAACGCCAAGGCCGCACGCCAGTTTCACCTTCCCCTCGTAGATGGGATAGCATACCCAGATGTCCTGGCCCATCAGCTTCTCGTGGCAGACGGTGGCCACATAGCGGCCGCCACTGACAATGTTCACCACCATTGGCTTTGCCTCGCTGTCGGTGCGCGTAAAGGTAGCCCACTTGCCCGTGGACTGCTGGTAGTAGGCCGTGGTCTCCGGATAACGGATGGGGAAATAGGTATTAAAGAAGTTACGCTCACCGAGCATCTCCTGCTGCAGCGTTGCATCCTGCATGATATGAGCCTTCAGGCGGCGTGCCACATGCTCATACATGACGAAGTCCCAGATGGGTACCACCTCCATGCTAATCATCTCCACGTTAGAGGCATTCTCGTCGGTGGGGTCGAACACCACCGACATTCGCCACTTCTCGATGTCTTCCAGATTGAAGTCGCGCGTGCCGTCGTAATGAGCCTCGCCGATGAGGTTACCCAGCGTGGTCTGGTCGCCGCCCTTCACACTGAGGTTCAGGCTGCAGTTCTCTATCCACTTGTAGTTCTCCTCCTGCTCGCGGCTCTCCTTGCGTTTGTTATAAGCACCCAGCAGCTCCTTTTGCGTGTACGCCTCCTCCTGCACATTGTCGGTATAGCGCCACATATAGTTCTTGATGTCCAGTCTCATGCTGGCGCCCAGGATGGCACGGGTGATGACGTGTGTGCCCCAGACGTTAACGAACGAGTCGAGGACGGCGAAGTCGTCATCGTCGGCATAGGCCAGGTGGTTAACGGCATCCTGGAAACTCTGCGTCAGCAGCTCGTCATTGAACTCATCATACACCTGATGCATGATGATTGGTGCCAGGATGAACTGCTCACCTTTCACGATACGATCTTCAAGGCTGTAGTAGAACACGTCCTGCAATCCCTCTTCCAGCACATACTGGCGGGTGCGCGTCGTCTCCTTGTAAAGTCCCAGATTCAGCGACTCCTTCGTCGAGAGATCCATCGTCTGCACATAGTCACGCTGCGAGTAGTTGACCTTTGACTCCGAGATAATTGAGTTCTGCTCTCTCGAGCCCCACATCTCCTCGCCAAGAGAAGACAGATGTTCCAGCTCACCGCGGTTCACCACCTGACAGCGGATGTCGCGCCAGTCGCAGTAGTTGCCGCGTACGGCATTGTAGCTGTAGCCCACGCCAAAATTGCGGAGAAACGCCTTGCGCGTCTCCACGTCCTCGGCCCTCGTCCACTGGAAGGCTGTATTTACGCCGTTATCCTCGGCGGGAAAACCGTCGAGGATAGCGTCGTCACTACAGCTGGTCAGTGCGGCGACACTGAGCAGTACGCTCATCAACGCTATGGTTACGCTCTTGTTCATTTCAGCTATGCTTTAAAAGGCGAATATCGGTCGCACCTTGGCCGTCGTGTTCTGGTTATACCACGTGAGTCGCGTACCGCCATTTCCCTGCACATAGATACCTGTATATCCGTTATAGGAAGAACTGGACCAATACCTGGAAGAGCCTATCGTGTAGACGCCAGAGCCTTTCATGTGACTATTGATGTTTGCGAATGCATTCTTGGTGTCATGCTCGATATAGACGGGCAAGCCGCCATTCTCACTGGGCAGGGGCTGACCGCCAAGTCCCGGCGTACATAACATGGCAATCCACTGGGCTGCACTGGGCAAGAACCACGGTGTTGTACGCGGTGTGGGCGCCTGCACTTGGAAATTCATGGCGCAGTTGGCGGCTTGCGAGCCGGCAAAGTTCATCGCCTGCGTCTTCATCAGTCCGTCGAAATCGGTCAGTGCGGCCTTTGCTCCGGTATTCTTGTCCACCCACTGTGTGTACTCGAAGTCTATGTCGACCAGTTTATTGGAGCTGGGGTTCCAGCGCACTGACGGATTGCCGGCGACATTCGACAGGGCGAGCACCAGTCCGTGGCCGAAGGCATCACCATCTTTCTCTGTCACACGGTTGCCAAAGTCTGAGCCGTCGTTCACATACACCACGATGCCGATAGGCTCCTGACCAGCGGCCCTGGCCTTGCTCACCGTCTCATAAAGACGGTTGCTGCTGGTGTAGCACCATCCCAGATGGTCCTGTCTGACAAACCGTGCATCGTTCTCAAACGTCACGTTCTGCGAGGTTGGACTGTACTCAATGGTAGCCCCCGAAATGGTATGGTTCTTAAACGTGATGACGTTCATTGTGAAGGGGTTACAGCCATCGATAAAGTCATTCCACCAATTATCTTTGTAGTAGTCAGTGGTATGCGACGTGATGTACTTCGACCAGTTGGTATTCTCGGTACAGTTGTTCGTCACCCACCAATAATACGACCGGCGATAGGAGCCACCGAAGATCCAGTAGTAGTTCTCGTCGGTGTAGTGGGCATTGTAGAAGATACGGGCGCCCTTGCCGTTGTCCGACTTGTAGACGTAGCCCTTGTCGTTGCCAAAGCCTCCGGGGAAGATGTGTGCAATCTTTCCCGACTGGCTCGGTTTCCTGTCATGTATTTTTCCGTTAAGGAAGAACTTCACGTTGTCCACAATGGTCTTCTCGGTCATCAGGAACGAGATGTAAGCCTCAATGTGTCCGCTCTCTGTAGCCATACCCTTGCTGTTATTATAGGGATACCAGCAGCCGTTGCTGTCACCGTCGAGGTTGATGCTCGCGTCGCCACCGGGCTCTCCGGCAGACATATGGACGAACAGACCGCCCGAACCAGAGACCGACTGGCGGATACACATATAGTAGCCCGAGCAGTAGGTGTTGCCTTTCGGCAGGTATATCACGTCACCCAGCTGGTATGGCGAGTCGTTAAGTCCATTGTCAGGCATTGCCGAGGCAGGCAGATAGTCTATATGGAAGAGATGGGGAATACACTCTATCCTTACATCCACACTTCCCATGTCTGTCGTACCGTTGCCACGGTGAAACGTCATCGTGCCCAGCGTAGCAGTAGTACCGTCCTGTGCCATCAGCACATTCTCCAGTGATATAGAGAAACCGTCGGCCGTTTCCTCCAACAGCTGTGGTGTTCCTGACAGTGCCTGGAAAGCTGCCTCAGCCTCGCCTATGGAGTTGCAGACAACGGCGCGCGAGTACGGATTCGACTCATTGAGCACAATGCCATATGTAGGCTCGTACGTTCCCAGCGGAAGTGTGACAGTCTCTTCTCCAGTCAGGTTTCGCAGAATATTTGAGAATGCCTGCTGTCTGACCGCCACCAGTTCGTCGTTGCCTGAGAGGTCTTCAACAAAATCGGAGTTGTCATCGCCCGTCGATTCGCCGTCCATCTCCTCGTCAGGATTCTCAAGGTCATCACCGCCTTCGGGTAATTCCGTCGGGTCATCCGGGTTGTTCGTGTTCTCATCGTCGTCCGAACAGGCCACGAAACATGTCAGGCTGAAAACCATCATGGCTATAAACAAAAGGTTTAGCTTCTTCATAATAGTTTTTATTTTATATTTTTCTTAATCGTAGTCAGCGTGGGGTACTCGAACATATAGCCGCGTATGGCCCGCACGGGATAGAAGTTGTTGCGCCACTCGTAACGGTAGGCGTTACGGTTCGTGGTGTCGTCAATCAACTGTATGGTGTAGTCGGGGTTCAGCACCATCAGGCAGGCATTGCGCTCGCTGGTGTTGTTCCTCGAGCAGATGATGTTCATCTCGCCCTTGTAGTGCATAGCTCTGGCGCCACCGGGGAAGAGACGGTTCTGGTTTTTCAGGTCGCTCATGCCGTAGTAGCCGTTGAACTCGGCATCCCATCCGGAGACCTGATTCTTGAACAGGGCCTTGGGATTAAAGTCCAGGTAGGCATTGAGCTCCCGTATGTCGTTGGCAAAGGGCAGGTACCACTTCGTATTGGGGTTGCCTGCAAAGAAGGTGTTGGGCTGATAGCCCCATGTCCATGCGTTGGGTCCCATGAACACGTTGTTGGGTTCCCACTCAAAGCGGGTGTAGAGGATGCCGCCTTCCATCTGGTCGGTGCTGGCGCCGGTGGCGGCACTGGCAAAGTACATGTGGTGGTTGATGTCGTGGCGTGTCCAGAACTTCGAGCCTATCTTGACGATGGGATGGCGACGCGTGGTGGTCGTCTTGTCGTCGTTGCCGTAGAGGTAGAGGTAGTCTTCCTGCACGCTGCGGTTCTTACCTGTCAGCACGGTCAGTCCCGTGGGGTTCTTCATCTGCAGCGTACCGTTGACATAGTAGAACACATCGACAATCTCTCCCTGTGGCAGTGTGTCGATGGGGTTCACGTAGCAGTTACCGCCCGAGAACGATACGAAGGCAGGCTGGTGTATGCCGTCACCGATGAACAGTCCCTGGTTCATGCGGATACGCTGCTTGTAGATAGGGTACGCCACGGTGACACGCTCATCGGTGCGAATCTTCGGCACATACTCCGAGCACACCTGCAGCACTGGGGTCCCCTCATAGTACAGCAACCGGCAGAGACTGGCATCGGCATTAATCCTATTAAAATTAAACAATGACTGTTCCTTGGCTGGTCTCATCTCGTAGATGTCGGTGCCCAGTGCCTGTGCCGGCAGCTTACAGTCGCTGCGCTGTGCCAGCAGCAGTGTGGCGTCGAGGAAGTCGCGGCGCAACGAGTAAGGAACGAGGTCCCAGACGGGCATCAGCTCGAAGTGTACCACGTCGAGGTTCTCGTCATTGGCCAGGGCGGCACTGTAGGTGATGCTGGCCAGCCATTTCTGCATGTGTTCGGGCGACAACTGTCCCTGGGCGTTCTGCTTCATCTTGTCGATGTCGTCCTTCAGCAGCTTGCGGCTGTCAGCGCTGCCGCCCAGTATCTGAATGGCACCGGCGGCACTCTTGTCCGACGACACCTCCTGCAGACCCTCTGTGCGGTCTTTCGTGCCCAGCTGTCCGATGGTATAGCGCACCTCCTCTCTCACCTCGGCATCGGTGCGGAAGCTACGCTCGCGCTGCAGCGTGAAGGCGTAGTCTATCTTGCCGCCGAGGTCGGCCTGAACGACGACGTGTGTGCCATACTCCAGCAACAGGGCGGTGATGGCGTTGCGGCGCTGCTCTCCCTGCATGGACTCAATCTCCCACAGGCGTTTCTTGAAGTCGTAGGTCAGACTAAGGCGGTTGCTGTTCCTGTCCTCGCTGTCAAGCTTGCGGAGGTAGCTCAGGGCGCCCATGTCCAGCGTTTTCGAGGCCACGGTCTTAGTCATCATGCCGTAGCCGAAGTTCTGTTCGGTAATCTCCACTTTCTTCGCGGCGTTGACGGCCCGCTTGCAGGTCTCCACGCTACCGGCGATGTCGATGTCGGAGTTGCTGCTGGTACCCGTAAGCAGCGTGGCCATCTCGTGGATGCTCGTGGCGGCATAGCTCTCCACGGTCGTGGTAGCCATGCGCGAGTTGTGGATGGCCTCGAAGTTGAAGACGCCGCTATTGGCCTCCAGATTCTCCAGGTCGATGATAGGCCGCTTCGTGCGTACCGACATGGGGTTGTCCAGCGCAGCGTAGATGTCGTAGCCGTAGCCCACGTAGAGCACCGAACGGGCGTCGGCGCCGTTGGCATCCTGCTCTGTCGGCGACTGCTGGCTGACGGGTAGCACGCCACGGAGGCTGGGGTTGTTGACGGATGTAAAGACGAGCGAGGCCGTCCGTCGGCGGCTCTCGTCGTTGGTTGTTACAGCTACCAAGACCACGCTGTCGGCGGCGAGCGTGTCGCTCGTCACCGCCAGCCAGTCCTCTGTCGAGGTGATGACCACTGCGCCGTCGCGCTCGGCGTCGTAGCCGCTGATGTTCACCGTCAGTCGCTCATACGAGGCGAGTCTTGACAGCAGCACGTCGTCGCTGCCGGCCACGCTGACCGTCCATGCCCCACTCTCTGGGACGATGGCGTCGTCATCGTCGTGGCAACTCGTCAGGGTGACGGTGCTCAGCAGTGCGCACATCAGCGCAATGGTCACTCTCTTCATCAATCAATTCTTGAAAACTTCAATTTTTCAATTTTTCCGCTCGACCTCCGGTCGCTTGCTACCGAAGGGACGCAAGAACTCTTAGTTCTGTCCGTCATAGATATAGCCCACGTACTTAGCCAGTGACGGGTGCTTCATGTACATATAGTCTCTGACGGCCTTGGCCACATCCTCGTCCTCGAAGAGCGTCCAGATGCCGACGAGCTGCATAGACTGCATGGCTGCCTTGCTGGGCACGGACTTGCCGTTGTCGTCCTTGGTCTCCATGAGCGAGGCACCCCAGCGCTCGAGGATGCCGAGCAGGTGCTGACGGTTGGTGGCAGCATCGCTGCTGAAGTGCTGTGCCAGCTCGTTACCGGTCTGCACGGCGTTACCGCCATAGACTGCGATAAGGGCGTCGCTGTTGCGAACGTAGCGCGTAGCTTCCTCCATATATTTGATATCACCCTCGATGTGGAATATATTGTTCACACCACCTGCCAGCGAGCCCTCGAACGAACCGTCGGTATCGATGCTGTCCTTGTCGACGACGATGCGCATATTCAGTGAGCCACCGAACCAGCCACGGCCGACGAACAGTGGACCGTAGTCGCTGTCGAGTTTCTCGAGCAGGCTCTGCAGCGACTTCTTGTCATCCTTCTGCACAGCACGGTTCAGCTTGAAGTAGAGCTTACCGAAACTCGGCGAGAAGATACCGGCATAGTCGGGCATACCTAACAGATCATACTCCTTGGCGAGTGTTGTCTGCTGCCACGGCGTCAGATAGTCAGGATCCAACTGCTCGGGCGTTGCATTCGGGTCTTTCTTGTATGTAGCCTGATTGATCTTCTTGAAGTTGGCCTCTCGGCGCTCAATGGCTGCCAGCTGCTTGTCGAAGGTCTTGTCGTCAACCTCCGACTCGCCACCCAGCTCGTTGGCCTTCAGTGCAAGCTCTGCCGGTGAGGTGAACACCTCGTAGACCGTTGCCTTGCGCGAGATGAGGTAGTTCAGCTTCACAGCATCCTTGTTCTCCTTGGCCTTATAGGCACCGTGAGCCTCGAACTCCACGAAGCCGAAGCTAATCTCCAGGTCAAATCTGATGCCGATAGAGTCCTTGCCATGAACGAGGCTGTCGCGCATGAGGTCGTCGAAGTTAATCTGCTCCAGGGTGTTCTCTACGTAGGCATCAGCGCTAAGCAACTTCTTGCCGTCAGCGCCAGTCTTGCCCTGCAGTTCAACGATGGCCGACCAGTTGAAGACGGGGTTCAGCATCGTCACCTCGTTCGGGTTGAACGTCGTCGTATTGTGCAACGTAGAGTCGCCCTCGAACATATAGGTGTAGTTCAGACCGCGACCCAGACCGTTGTTACCGAACCACTGTGCACTGCTATTTTCGGGCACTTCGCCGTTCCAGAGCTGTGTCTGCGTCACCTTGATGTCGGTCATGTCGCCATTGTTGGTTATGATGCGCAGCGTGGTGTTACGGTCAATCTTGAAGTGATTCTCCTCGATGAACAGCATGAGCGTCTCGTCACCCTCGTGGAATACCGTATTACCGGACAGCTGTGCCCAATCGACGTCGTCGGTGATATAGGCTTGCCACTCGCCGTCGCACTTCACAGGCACCTCTACGACTGCACTGTGAACGTCGACAGTGATGCCACGCGACTTCAGCGTCGGATCCACGCTCAGGTTAATAGCCTTCACTTCAATGCCATTGTTGTCGTCATCGTCGTCGCTACAGGCGACCATACCCATGCCAAGGCTGCATACCATACCAGCCATCAGCAAATAGTTGAAATACTTCTTCATAATCTTACAAATTATTGATTAATACTTACTTTTTTATCGTTTTATGCTGCAAATTTACAAAAAAAAACACTTCCACCTGCAAAAACCGCTGTTTTTTCACCTAATTAATGCGACAGGACATAAAAAAAGCGACAGAGAACGGCTGAAACGCCGTTTTCTGTCGCAAAAAAACTTCAATTCTTCAATTCTTTTATTCTTCAATTCTTTAATTTTTCAATTCTTCAATTCTTTCAGTCCTGCGTGGCACCGCCATTGTACTTGAAGGCAATGAAGGGCACAGACCTCTGCTGCCCACCAGCTGGCTGAGATAACGGCGATCCAAACGCATCTGTATAGTTGAAGCTAAACAAATTAGCCGCTGAGTTTCCAAATTGCGAGTCCCAAAACACCGACGAAGTCCAGAGCCAACATTTAGTCAAATCCTCAGCCACACCGGCAGCAGCAAATTTCTCTTTCAAGGCATTAATCTCGGCCGCGTGATTCTTGAATTCATAGCCTGTATTGTCATCCCACGACAGTCCCAAAGCTTTCATAGCTATGACACACTGTCCGATGGCCGGCATGAACCACTCAGAGAAGCCCAGCTGCTGGCGCTGCTCGGCGGTGAGCGCCGGGGTGTAGTTACGGCAGTACGTAGCTGCTACATGGTTGTGGTTCTTGCCACAGCCACCCACGAACTTCGTCGTGAGGGCGATGCCGTCGAGAGCCGTCTTGACCTTCTTGAATTCATCTATCTCAGTGACATCACACTTGCTATTTTCGGGAATATTCTCATACCATTTGATTCCGGATTTAATAGTGAGCGCCATTGCCAGACCGTTGAAGTCCTGTCCCTTCTCCACGCGCTTGTTGCCGTTAAGGGCGACGACGATGGCCAGAGCGTCCTTGCTATTGTTGGCGGCTTTAGCGTCGTTGACGGTCTTGTAGAACTTGCCGTCGGCACCGATGATGCTGCAGAGTGCGGGGGCATCCAGCGGCTTGACATCGGCAACCTTCGCGTCGTCATCCCTCTCCGGCATCATGTTCGCACCGGCATCGATACCCTTCTTCTCGTTGTAGCGGTAGACATCCGTCACGTTGCCTTTCGACGAGGTAATCTTGGCGTAGTAGTTGAACTTACCACCTGTCATCAGCTTGTCGCCACGCATATAGCGAACCACCCAGCGGCCGGTGTTGCCATCCGTGGCCTGGTAGAAGTTGCTCCAGGGTAAAGACTTCGAATTCGGGGTCTGTGCATAGTGCGTGATGTCGAAGCCATCCTGCACGAAGTTAAACTCCTCCTTATCGTCAGAGGCAGAGCCGCTGTAAGCCTTAGCATACTCCTTCGACGTGTAGCGCCAGCAGTAGCCTGAGTTACCTATCGTCCACGAGTAGCCGTTGTAGAAGAGGTCGATCTGCTTCAGCTTCTTCATCTCCTCGTAGGTGTGGTTGAACAGCTTCTGCCAGATGGTGCGGCCGTTCTCGTCAGGGATGTTCCAGTAGGTGGCAACCGACTTCAGGAAGTTCTCGCCGTTGTACGTGTAGGGGAAGCCGCCGAGGGCCGAGTTCGTGTTGTTCGAACAGAAGTCCTTGTACTTCTCAGGGTTGACGAGGGCCCAGATGAGCTGCGTCAGGTTGAACAGGTGCTCACGGTCGTAGGCCAGCTGCGTAGGCAGCAGGATGGTCTGGTTCTTGTACTTATCCAGATTGTTCCACTTATCCTTGATATTGTCCTTAGGCATGGCCTTATTGCCGCCAGTCTCGGCAGCGTTGAAGATGTTGATCCAGTGGCTGTCGCCCTTCGTGTCCTTGTAGCCCGTCTTGTCGTCGGGATTAGCAGCGAAGCAGGGACGTACGCACACCCAGTAGTAACCGTCAGGATCCTGGATGACGTCGCCGAAGCGGTAGTACGGCGTACCCTTCATGTCGTTGCCGAACAAGCCACCGTTCTGACCGACCTGGTCCTGCGTGCAGTACACGAGCTTCTGCAGGTGGGGCAGGATGTTCGACTTGACGTCGACCACGGCGAGGTTCGAAGCACCGGCCTTCGAAGGCTCCCAGGTCATCGTGCCGGCAGCGCCACCGCTGACCACGACCTTGCTGCCAAGCTCTTCTACCTTCTTGTCGGCGAAGCTGGCGAAGTCAACCTTCGCCTCGTCGAGCGTCTCCACCACAACGATGCGCGTGTACTCGTTGTTCTCAGAGGCCACACCGACGGTCGGCTCATAGGTCTTCGACTTCCAGTTAGCGTCGAGGCCGTCAACGTTGGCCAGGGCACACAGCCAGCGGAACGCTGTCTGAGACTCTTCGTTGTCTAACGGATCAACGTCAGAACGCTGCTCCGTACCTTTGTTGTCATCATCGTCATCCTTACAAGAGGCGACACTAAAGCTGAGACCCATTACCAACGAGGCCATCAGCATCCAGTTGAAATACTTTTTCATCATAATTCAAAAAATATTAATTAATAATTACTTTTTTACCTTTTTCTGCTGCAAAGGTACGAATAATTAATCATTCAGCACTCAGCATTCAGCATTTTTTTCACGTAAACGTTGCGACAAAAGCGGGCAGACACGACAAACGGGGCGTTTCCGCCCCATTTTTGTCGTAACAGTATAGGCTTTAACAAAAGGGTCGGTTCCGCTGTGCACTTTGTAGAGCGCCACTCTGCGTTTCTAAAGGGCCGCTTATTTCAGAATAAGCCCGGCTTAATTCAAAATAAGCGCCACTTATTCCGCAATAAGCGGCGCTTATCTGACACAGAGGCCGAGGCCGCGCACGTTGCCGAATGAAAATACGCTTAATGTTATTTGTTATTTGTAATTTGACACACTCTTAACTCTTAATTCTTAATTCTTCGCTCGAGCTCTGCTCGCTTTCTTGCGCTCCGTAGGTGCTCAGGCGCTACGCGGAGGTCTTGCAAAGAACTCTTAACTCCCCAATATCACTCCTGCCACAACGGTAAGGGCACACGGTATTTATTACCGTTGACATAGGTGAAATTGTACAAGACATCGATGGGCAGAATAATGGCAGCCGACACATTGATCCAATAGGGAGATGAAACGCGGCTGTCATAGGGATACTTGCTCAGGGGCGTCAGCTTACGACCTTCGATGGTCTTCTCGTAGCGGTCGGGGCCCTGGTCGGCGAGGCGCACAGCACGGAAGAAGAGCACCGGCTCGTTCCACATGGACAGCGGCAGGCTGCGCGACTGCATCTTCTGGCGGTCGTAGAAGAAGTTGGGCACCTTCGTAGCACGGCTGTCTGTCTGCGTTCGCGGCGCCCGCGGAACTGTTTCTCCTTCTAACGTTGCAAAAGGCTGGGTGGCATAAAAGTCGGCGGCATACTTCTCGACCATGTCCGGGTATGAGGTATCCTCCATTCCTATCTTGATCTTCTCCTCATTCCCGTCCTTAAACTGCAAGGGGGTAGGACGCTCGTAACGAGTAGTGTTATTCAGCGGATAACGCTCCCAGAAGCTACAGCAGGAGTGGTTTCCAGCACCCTCGGTGTCATTGATATAGCGCAGCAGCTTCTGCCGCTTGGTGCCGTCATCGTAAGCACAGCAGGCATGGATGAAGTAATTGCGCGGACCCTTTGGCGACTGGCTGACGTCAAACAGCCATATCAAGTCGACATCGGCATATTTGTAGAAATTATACATCACTTGCGTTTGTACACGAGCATTATTTGGATCGCCCCACTCCTGCAGTCTGTCGGGGTCGTTTTTTGTTAACATATAGCCATTGGCGATATGGTGCATAAGCGTCATCGCCTCAATGGCAACATCGCGCTGGGGCAGGTTCGTGGCATAGGTATTGTCCGCCGACGTCTTGATATTGTCAAACGTCACCAGCAGGGAGTAATTCGAGTTTTGCTGACAGGAGTCGGGGTCGTAGATGCCTGCCGAGCGGATAACCATCCAACGCGAGCCCTCGTCGTCCTTGAACACGTCGCCAATACGATAGTAGGGACAATAGCGCGAAGCCCTGAAGCGGTTCAGAAGGTGGTTCTTCACGTTGGTGATGGGCTCGTAGTAGTCGGGCTGGAACATGAGGTTGTTGGCCAGCTCCTTACCCGTACACATACGGACGACGATAGCCTGCCCGTTGGCATTGGCGATGCCGTTGATGTTCGACGTGGCAGCCCGGCCGTTGCTGATGTACTCGTTGATGTTAAACTCCTTCGTGGCGTCCTTCTTGTCCCACTCGGGCGTTGACAGGTGCTGCTCGCTCAGACAGGTACCCGTCTGCGAGCAGACATAGAGGTTGACGGTAGAGCTGAAGGTGGCGTTGGAGTGGCCGTTGTAGATCATGCGCACGTCGCCGCTGAGGAAGAAGTCCTTGGTGACACCCTGCGGCAGCACACGGCTCCACACGTCGTAGAAGTTCCACAGCTTCGCAATATTCTGGAGCTTTTCGGGGCTGATAGCCTCGCCGTCGTCATTGTCATCGTCGTCATTGTCATCGTCATCATTGCCGACGCCCAGGTCACCCAGTCCGCCCTCGAGCACGCCGCCCGCCTGGGCGTTCTGCGCATACTCGTCGGGACGCTGCAGGAGGTACATCAGCTGGGCGAAGTACTTCAGGTGCTTCACCTCCGTGCCGCCGAGGTTCTGCGGCACCTGGATGGCGTGACCCTTGGTGGTGATGGTTTTCACGTTGCTCTTAAAGCCGCTGGCCTTGCTGTTGTCCTTGAGCATCTGCATACTGATCCAGTGGGTTTTCTCCTTCTGGTCGGGACCGCCGGCGGAGCGTACGCAGATCCAGTAGCAGCCGTCCTTATCCTCGACGACGTCGCCGATGCTATAGTACGTCTGGTACTTCATCGTGTTGTCGCCAAAGGCCGACGGCGGCAGCAGGCGCAGCTGCGTCAGGTGCGGCATCTGCGGCAGCTGCACGTCGATGGTAGCCACGCAGTCGCCCTGGTTCAGCTCCTGATAGACGAGTGTACCCACGCCGTCCCGCTTCCACTCCACCGTGGACTTCGATTCATCGAAGTTCTCGCCAATGAGCGAGCGGAACACGTCGCGGGCCGACCGTACGTTCTGCACGGCCATGGCGCGGACGTATGGCTGAGAAGCATCCACCACCCTACCGATGGCAGGTTCAAACTCCGTCGTCTGCCAATTGTCGGGCAGCGAGTCGACATCGGCCAGCTGATTCATCACCACGAACAGCGCGGAGGCCACGTCGCCCGTCTTCTGATAGGGGTCGCCCTCGACGACCACCACCTCGTCGTTCACGTCGTCATCATCGTCCTTACACGAGGTGACAAATAGGCTAAGGCCGCACACCACGGCGGCCATCAGCAAAAGGTTGCATATCTTCTTCATCATCTTCAATTTTTCAATTCTTTAAAAGAGCCTGAATGGTATGTTCAGCACATCGTCGACATACATATATTCCGGTGCGACAGTATCGTAGAACAGATACCATGTCATTTGGCCGGCAGCAAATTCAGGATCATCTTCGAAATCGACAGTCATATGACTGACAAGCTTCAGGCGGTGGCCATTCTCTGCTACCAGATTCTTATTCTTGACCCACATGACGCGTGCAAAAAGCACTGGCTCGTTGTAGATGTTACGTGCCGTCTCGTCGACAAATCCGCCATCTTTCCAGAGGTAACGGCTCACCTGGCCGCCGTTGGGGTCGGCAACGGTACGCTTCGTGCCGCGAGGGCCACCAGAGGTATGAGGCAGCACCACCCATTTGTCTGTTCCGTAACGGTCGACCTTCTGCTGGTCGGCCACGTCGTCGAGGTAGATCTTCTCGTTGGTGACGGTCCAGTTAGCTTCCCACTGCTTGGTGTTGTCCCAGACGGTGTAGTGGTTATAGTAGCGGGTGAGGTGATAAGCATCTTTGGCATATTCTGAACGTCCATCTGACAGGGAGTGCGTGCCATCGTACACCATGCGCATAACGGGCTGACGGTCGGTCATTCCGTCGTTGAAAGCGATGCCATAAGAAATGCTGCCCGTGGGATTATTTTTATTCTTTACGACCCTGACAGAGTCGTGCGCCACAAAAAGTCTCCTCATGTCGACAGCGGCATACGACTTGATGTTATTGATAAGCCTATTGGTTGTAGCCGAGGATTTACTATATATGTATAGCTGCCAGAAGATGTTGAAGACCTGAGCCAGCCTATATGCCTCGTCATGGTTGACGATGTTATTGGCAGAACGGTCAGCATTATTGTAGGTGGTGATGTTGTCGAAGCTCACAAACAACACGGAATCCTGATCAATGAGAGGCTTGCCAGAAGGTCTGATGCAGAACCAGCGGCTGTTGTCGGTCTGGTCTATCACCACGTCGCCAATAGTATAGTCATCTTCAATGACATCAGATTCCTTTGCGGCATTCGACTGACGGCGGTACACTTCCTCAAAGTACTTGTAGGCCTCGCCCTTGTCCGTGACGGTCAGCTCAAGTGCCGACGTGTTGCGTCCCGACCACAGTGCATCGTTCTTATAGCGTGTAAACGAGAGCAGACCGTAGTGTTCCTTGTTGTCGGCAGGCGTCTTAAAGACGTCGTGTGTCCAGTGGACGGCGGTGAGGTAGAGGTCGTAGTCGCCGCGGTCGTCAGCATCGAGCACGGAGCTGTTGACCTTCACGTCGCATAACGCAATCCACGAAAAATGACTCTTCGACAGGGTGGTCTGCGAGGGTGTCTTGTTCAGGCGTGTGCTCAGGGCATCAGCCTCCTTATGGCGCTTCAGCAGCGACAGGTTAGGTACCCAGTAGTGATAGGTGGTACCCATGGACCAGCGCATATCGCCGGCCAGCAACAGTCCGGTGGGCGCATAGCGTTCCACGACATAGCTTGACTTCTCCTTCGTCGTCTCGGCCTTCCATCCAGCCTTCACGGCCTGAATATCCGTGCCGCCTTCGGTCAGAGGCTGCCAGGCGTCGGTGACAACGTCGTCGGCCTTGCGTATGAGCGACTTGATGAAATCCTTACGCTTGACGTCGTTGTCAGGCACTAACTGATCGATATAGTCAGAGTTGCCAAAAAGCTTCATGTGCGTCTTTGCATCGGAATAGCCAGCATCGTCGAGCACGAACGACTGCAGCCACATAGCCACGGTATTGGCCGTTGCCAGATCGCCATTGTAGACACTGTCCTTGCCGGTGAGTCCCCATCCGCACGTACCTGTAGAACGATTGTCACGACGGGTGTCAATGCTTATCCACGTTGAAGGCTGCCCAGAGGCATGGTCGTTCAGACAGATGTAGTAGCGTCCGTTCTTGGTGTACTTCACGATGTCGCCCTTACGGTAGTAAGGCACATTGCCGTTGGGTGCGTTCTCCTCAGCATCCTTCACCAGACGTATCTTCTGCAGATGCGGCAGCTGACGTATATTGACGCTGATGACGCCGAGCTCGTTGCCCGTACCACGACCGTAAGACACCGTGCCGAGCGAACCACTCCAAGAGAAGCCTGCAGGCTGTTCCGGATTGATGTTCAGCGCACTCAATGCACTGACGGCGTAAGCGTCAGCGGCTTCCTGCGTTCCCACCACCATGGAGCGCACACCAGGATTGCTGGCAGAGGTATAGCCCACCGTCGGCTCAAACGTCTGGCTGATGATGCCGGGCTTGATGTTCTCGGGCTCTACGTCACACCACTGTCGCACAAGTGCGGCGAGCACACGCTCGTCGTCGCTCAACCCCAGCTCGTTGACGGTCTCGCCGCCTACCTCGGTATTGTTACTACCACCGTTGTTGTCGCCGTCATCATCGCTACAAGCGGTAACGGTTGTGCCGAGGCCGAGCACCAGAGCAGCCATCAACCATAAGTTCTTCATCTTTCTCATCATAACTTCAATTTTTCAATTCTTTTTCCGCTGCAAAGGTACTAATAATTAAGCATTAAGCATGAAACATGAAGCATTTTTTTTACGTAAACGTTGCGACAAGAGACTGGAAGATACGACAAACGGGGCGTCGCCGCCCCGTTTTGTCGCTATTCACTGGTTTCATCCCACTAATCCGCCTTGAAGGCGATGAAGGGCAGGAGCTTCGGTGTGTTGTCATCCTTGTTATAGCCACGCATCGTCCAGTAGAAACACACCACACTGGCCTTCTGCTTGCCGAAAGGCGTGCTGCTCCAGAAGGAGTTGGCAACACTCCGAATGGCGGTCAGATAGTCCGAGACGAAGGCTTGATTGAACAACGTCGTCATATAATTTTCGATGGCGACACTCTTCATCATGTAGCCTGTAATATCGTTCCAATCGTTGGGTGACACGCCACCGATGCCCTCCATGGCGAGTTTCCACTGCGACACGCTGGGCAGGAACCAATTGCTCAGGCCCTTGGCCTGACGCGTTTCGGGTGACAGCACGTCGTCCATAAAGGTCAGACAAGCCTTGGCTGCAGGATGGTCGTGACCCTTGCCACAGCCCTGAGCGAGCTGTTTGGTGACAGACAGACCGTTGCAGGGAATCTGTGGCACCTTGGAGTAGGCGGTACAGCTGTCGCCGCCACACTCCTGGCCTGCCTCGCCCCAACGCAGACGCCCGGAATTTTCAACGTCGTAGAGTGCCATGGCCAAGCCGTTGTAGTTGGTGCCGGCCTCGACAGCCTTCTGCGTAGACACCACGATGGCAACGGGCTTGACGCCAGGCGCATTCTTCTGGATATCCTTGGCATCGTAATAGAAGTTACCGTCGGAACCAATGAGAAAACTCGGCTCAACCGTTGTGACTTTAGCTGGTCCCGTGATGTCGTCCTCAGTCTGCGCAGGAATATTCTCACCAGCGTCGATGCCCCTCTTCTCGTTGTAGCGATAGACATCCTTTACGTTGCCCTTCGACGAGGTAATCTTGTTGTAGTAGCTGAACTTACCGCCCGTCATCAGCTTGTCGCCACGCATGTAGCGCACCACCCAGATGCCATGGGTGATATTCGTGCCGTAGCTATTGAACTGAGCATAAGGCAATGATTGGGAGTTCGGCGCGCCGGCGAAGTGGTTGATGTCGAAGCCGGACTCCACGAAATTGACCTCCTCCTCGTCGTTCGACTCCTTGCCGCTGTAAGCCGCCTTGTAGCCATCGCCGTTCCTTCCTTCTGACTCATAACTCCATATATTGCCCGAGTTGCCCCACTTCCAGGAATAACCCTTATACATAAAGTCCATCTGCTTCAGGCCTTGCATCTGTTCATGTGTCAGGTTGAACAGCCTCTCCCAGATGGTGATGCCATCCTCGTCCTTCTCGTCCCAGTAGGCAGAGACAGCCTTCAAGAACTTCTCGCCGTTGTACTTGTAGGGGAATCCGCCAAGAGCCGACTGCGTGTTGTTCGCACAGATGGTCTGGTACTTCGCGGGGTCGAGAAGGGCCCAGATGAGTTGCGTCAGGTTGAAGATATGCTCACGGTCGTAGGGGAGGCCGGTGGGCAGCAGGATGGTCTGATAATCATACTTTTTCAGGTTGTTCCAGTCTTTCTTCACGTAGGTAGCAGGGATGGGCTTCTTATCGCCGCTCTCGTCAGCATTGAAGATGTTAATCCAGTGGCTGTCGCCCTTCGTGTCCTTGTACAGATCCTTGTCCTCGTCATTGGCAGCGAAGCAGGGACGCACACACACCCAGTAGTAACCGTCGGCGTCCCGGATGACGTCGCCGAAGCGGTAGTACGGCGTGCCCTTCATGTTGTTGCCGAAGATGAGGCCGTTGCTGCCTACCTGGTCGGCGGTGCAGTAGACCAGCTTCTGCAGATGGGGCATGATGCGCGAGTTGACCGTTACTACAGCCAGGTTCTCGGCGCCAGCCGCAGAGGGTTCCCACGTCATCGTACCGGCAGCGCCACCACTAACGGTCACCTTGCCAGCGAGCTCTGAAGGCTCCTTGTCGGCGATACTGGCGAAGTTCACCTTCGCCTCGTCGAGGGTCTCCACCACCACGATACGTGTGTACTCATTGTTCTCGGAAGGCTCGCCCACGGTGGGCTCCCACGTCTTCGACTTCCAGTTGGCGTCGAGGCCGTCGGCATTCGTCAGGGCACAGAGCCAGCGCCAGGCGGTATGAGCCTCGTCGTTGTCTAACGGATCAATGTCGGAGCGCTGCTCCTGACCATTGTTGTCGTCATCATCATCGCTACAAGCGGTGACGGTCATGCTGAGACCCAGCACTACGGTGGCCATCAGCATCCAGTTAAAAACTTTCTTCATATACTTCAATTCTTTAATCCTTCAATTCTTCAATTTTATCTTACAGTTTCAGCGCCATGACGGGATAGATGAATACCGAGTATATATCCTGTTCGCCCTTGCTCACACCCCTCACCGTCTTCCATGTAATGGTCAGGATGTTGGCATCTTCTCCATTAGCCGTGTATGGGGTGCTACTCCACATCAGCGTCTCACCGGCATTACCCCAGAGTATGTCGAAATATTTTTCGACGCCAGCATCCTCGTACTTTTTACGGATGGTGTTTTTAAGTGTTTCCTTGTCAGTGGCAAAGCCTGTAGCGTCTCCCCAGCCCGTGGCTCCCAGACCTTGCAGCACCAGCTTCCACTGTGAGGTGCTGGGCAGGAACCAGTCGCTGAAGCCTTTCTGCTGACGCACGGCAGCCGTCAGAAGGCCGGAGTCGAAAGTGGCACAGGCCTTGGCGGCGGGGTGGTTATGTCTGGCGTTACAGCCAGCAGCCAACTCCTTAGTAATGGCCAATCCTGTCAGGGGAATACTGGCTGCTTCCCTGAAGTTAGTGGCAGACTGTCCACCGCAGTTCTTACCTTTTTCGCCCCACGCCACCATATCATTGCTAAAGCTCTTCTCATGCAGCGGGAGAGCCAGGGCATTGTAGGTGGTACCTTCCTCAACCACAGAGTTTCTGTTCACGTAGGTGACGATGGCAACAGGCGTTGCCTTGAATTCTTTAGCAGCATTTACTGTGGAGTAGAAGTTACCGTCGCTGCCGATGATGTTTCCAGCCACGACTTTATCGGCTGCAATCTTCTCGGGCTTCACGGGCACCACTACTTCGGTATCCCTCTCGGGCATGATATTCTCACCAACGTCAATCTTCTTCTTCTCATTGTAGCGGTAGACATCCGTCACGTTGCCTTTCGACGAGGTGATCTTGGCGTAGTAGTTGAACTTACCACCTGTCATCAGCTTGTCGCCACGCTTGTAGCGAACCACCCAGCGGCCATAGTTGCCTGTGTTATTTTTGGAAAAGCTCTCCCACGGCAATGGCTTAGAATTAGGCGTCTGTGCAAAGTGCGTGATGTCGAAGCCATTCTGCACGAAGTTGAACTCCTCCTTATCGTCAGAGGCAGAGCCGCTGTAAGCCTTGGCATACTCCTTCGACGTGTAGCGCCAGCAGTAGCCCGAGTTGCCAATCGTCCACGAGTAGCCGTTGTAGAAGAGATCAATCTGCTTCAGCTCCTTCATCTCCTCGTAGGTGTGGTTGAACAGCTTCTGCCAGATGGTGAGGTTGTTTGCGTCCTTCTCGTTCCAATACTGGGCAACCGACTTCAGGAAGTTCTCGCCGTTGTACGTGTAGGGGAAACCGCCAAGGGCCGAGTTCGTGTTGTTCGAACAGAAGTCCTTGTACTTCTCAGGGTTGACGAGGGCCCAGATGAGCTGCGTCAGGTTGAACAGGTGCTCACGATCGTAGGCCAAGCCAGTGGGCAGCAGGATGGTCTGGTTCTTGTACTTATCCAGATTGTTCCACTTATCCTTGATATTGTCCTTAGGCATGGCCTTATTGTCGCCAGTCTCGGCAGCATTGAAGATGTTGATCCAGTGGCTGTCGCCCTTCGTGTCCGTATAACCCGTCTTGTCGTCGGGATTGGCAGCGAAGCAGGGACGTACGCACACCCAGTAGTAACCGTCGGGGTCCTGGATGACGTCGCCGAAGCGGTAGTACGGCGTACCCTTCATGTTGTTGCCGAAGATGCCGTTCTGACCTACCTGATCCTGCGTGCAGTAGACGAGCTTCTGCAGGTGGGGCATGATGTTCGACTTCACGTCCACCACAGCCAGGTTCGAGGCACCGGCCTTCGACGGCTCCCAGGTCATCGTGCCGGCAGCGCCACCGCTGATGGTCACCTTGCTGCCAAGCTCTTCCACCTTCTTGTCGGCGAAGCTGGCGAAGTCAACCTTCGCCTCGTCGAGGGTCTCCACCACCACGATACGTGTGTACTGATTGTTCTCAGAGGCCACACCGACGGTGGGCTCATAGGTCTTCGACTTCCAGTTGGCGTCGAGGCCGTCAACATTAGCCAGGGCGCACAGCCAGCGGAACGCTGTCTGCGAATCTTCGTTATCTAACGGATCTACATCTGAACGCTGCTCAGTACCATTGTTGTCATCGTCATCATCGCTACAAGCGGTAAACGACAGACTGAGGCTCAGCACCATGGCTGCCATCAGCCAAAAATTCTTCTTTGTCATATACTTCAATTTTTCAATTCTTCAATTAAATCTTGTCCTCCGGATGTTCCTTCACGCGGATAGAGCGGAACTTGGAATTCTTGCCCCTGTCCTTGTACGAAATCTCGTGACTCGTGATGTTATGACCCATCCAGTCGAACTTGTTCAAGTTGGTGTCATTGCCCTTGGTAAAGTCGAGCAGACCGTAGATGGCGAGTTTCCGACTGCCAACTTGCAGTTCAAACTCGTTGTGAGTCCAGTGGACGGCTGCCACGCAGACACGATAGCTGCCATTGAGACTGCTGTTGAGCAGAATGGAGCTTGAGAGACCAAGAGCCTGCGAAGTAAGTTCCTTCCAAGAGAAGTGGCTGGAGGAAAGCGTCGTCTGCGACTTCACGCTATTGGCCAGCATCGAGAAGCCATTGAAGTCATTGTTCTTCACGAGTATGACGTACGGCTGCCAGTAGTTGAACGACATGTTCCATCGCATCATATAAGCCAGCAGCAGACCTGTGGGCTTATAAATGCGTGTCTCCCATTTGTTGACTTTCGACTCTAACACCTCATAGCCGAAACGGGTGATGCGCGGTTCCTTATCATTGGCGCCAACACGTTCCCAAGCCTCAAGGACGGCCGTCTGCGAGTCCATGGTAATACCTTTGATGAGGTTGGTACGCAGCTCCTGGCTGGAGGGCACCACCTGATTGACGATAGCCTCGGCATTGAGACCGGCATTCTTAAAAGCATTGATGACACCATCGTAGCCGGTATCGCTGAGAATGAATTCGCTGAGCCAGGTGACAAGACTCGAGTAGTTGGCCTGCTGACCAGAGTAGTACAGGTCACTGCCCGTGCTAATCCACTTAGCCGTGCTTGTCTTCTGGGTCTGGCGGTCGGCATCGCTACAGTCGAACGAGATCCACTTGGACTGCTGGTCGTAAGAGTGGCTGGAGACACAGATGTAGTACTTGTTGTCATCGGTGTTCAGAACAATGTCACCCTTCGAGTAGTAAGGCGACTCGCCAGCATTCACCTCGGGCGTAGCCACGAGACGCAGCTTCCAGAGTTTCGGGATTTGCTTGATCTCCACCTCGATGACACCCTGCTCGTTGCCCGTGCTGTGGTTGTACTTAATAGTACCGATAGCCGGGTTCGACCATGAGAATCCTGCCGGCGAGCTGCTGGAAATGCCCAGGCCACCAAGAACGTTGACAGCATAGTCGTCGGCTCCCTGACGCGTGCCTACAACGATGGTGCGAATGAGGTCGTTATCACCGACCACATCACCCTCGACAGGCTCGAAGGTCTGGTCAATGATACCGTGCTTCATGTCTTTCTCGGAATCGAAGTCACACCAGTTCTCAAGGATAGAGCCCAGCACCATCTCGTCGTCGGTGACGTCGGTATCCATCGCCGAACCGCCTCCCAGCGTCGTCGTGCTATCGTTATCGTCATCATCACTGCATGAGGTCATGCTCAGGCTGAGGCAGCACACCATGCCGGCCATCAGCAACATTTGGAATAAATTCTTTGTCTTCATATCTTCAGTTTTTTATCTTTTCTGCTGCAAAGATAGTAATAATTAAGCATTTAGCATTCAGTAAACAGCATTTTTTTCACGTAAACGTTGCGACAGAGACGACAAGAGACGACAAAAAGGCGGAAAAAGTCCGCCTTTTGTCGCATTTGTCTATTAGAAGAGGATGAACGGACGCGCTTTGTACTGCTTCGTCTTCTCAGCCTCATCCTCGTATTCTTTAGAGAAGGTGATGGGTTTGTCTTTCTCCAGCTTGATGTAGCAGCCTATATCATCGGAGCGGTTGGTGCAGGTCCAGTAGATACCTGAGGGCGTACACTCCACAACGCCGGCATCCAGGAACAGTCCACGGAGCGAATCATAGGTATTGCCTATAATAGTCTCGCCGAACTTACCAGTTTCATCGTTCCACTTGATATGCGTGGGGTCAGGGCTTATCAAGGTCTTCACCCACTGACCCGCGCTGGGCAGGAACCAGTTGCTGAAACGGGTGACATCGTGCGCCTCATAGGTGGAGCCCTCTGGCACGAAGTCGCGGCAAGCCTTCGCGATGGGATGCGAATGGCCGCGGTTGTTACAGCCCCAGGCCATCGCCGCCGTCCACTTGGAACCGTCGAGGAAGGTCACGAAATCGTACTCTGTCTCGCACGACGCACAGAGGTCAAAGCTCCTCTCGTCAGCAGCCCAAGCCGCAGGACCGACGTCGGCCAGGGCCATGGCCATGTAATGATATTTAGAGCCGTACTCCACCTCGTTATTCCCTCCATAGGAATTGGGAGCGCTGACAATGATGGCGATGGGATGAACGCCGGCAGCATACGCATCAGCCGCACTTGCATAGAAATCGTAGTCGCTGCCGATAATGCTGCCCAACCCGACCCGGAACTCTTTCTCAGGCTTCACAAACGTATCCTCGGTCTCGGGAGTGATCTTAGCGCCGGCATTGATATTTTTCTTTTCGTTATAGCGGTAGGTATCGTACACCAAGCCACGCGAGGACCTGATGGGTTGATAATAGTCGTACTTGCCGGCGGTCATCAGCTCGTCGCCTTTCTTATAGCGTAGCACCCACGTGCCACACTTCTTACCGTTATCCTTTTCGTAGAAATTCTTCCAAGGCAG
>Ga0310694_10001142_pt1 | contig 31234 bp, 15 predicted proteins | sample 174DNAGHGhighgp2_FD_203884 | JGI IMG/M metagenome (GOLD analysis project Ga0310694, IMG submission 203884) | Sheep rumen microbial communities from Palmerston North, Manawatu-Wanganui, New Zealand - 1742 DNA GHGhigh gp2 (v2) (version 2) | ecosystem: Host-associated > Mammals > Digestive system...
CGTCTGCTGTGCGGGGTTGTACCACCACTGGTTCTCCAGCGGTTCCTTCGGGGTTATGGATATCTTGATGTCTATCTCTTGCTTTCCACCGTCGGCCAGCTCCTTGACGCCGGCCTTGGACCTTGAGCCCTTGCCTTTACCGTCAACCTTGGCAGTGACCTTGCCGCCCTTCTTGCTCTTGGCCGACGAAGCCCCCGACTGGTCCGACGCCACGCCGGCAGTGTCAGTTCCAAGGGTGTCGGAGGGCAGACCGCCGTCGGCAAGCAGGCTGTCGATGGGCGCCGTGCCAAGCGAGTCCTTGGCAGCGGGGGTCTTTTTGGGCTTCTTCGTCTTCTGCGTCTTCTGCGACTGCTTGGGCAGCCACACCTTGATCTTGTTGTCGTCGACAGCCTTCCACTTCACCTGCACTATCTTGCCGTCCTTGCCACGGGCAGAGACAAGCAGACGCTTGGTCTTCTTGCCGTGCTGCACCTCCATGACAGTATCGGCAGCCAGTTTTATCTCCTTCTGGAACGTGTTCTTGTTCTTTGGCAGATCTTTGCTCTCCTTCTTCTTGTCGCCAATGTCTTTGCTGGGGTCACCTTCGCCGTCGTCGTTCTTAGCCTGCTTCGGCTTCGGCTCTTTCTTCGCTTTCTGGTTCTTCTTGGCCGTTGGGGCCTTCTTGAACCGCTCGTTGGTCTTCTTAAGGAAAGGCACATGGTTGTAGAGTGTCTCGAAGTTTATCGAGCCATTGATGTTCACCGTGCGGTTGTTCTGTATGGTGTTGCCCAGCGATGTGCCGTCGTCGAGCTCGGTGCCTCGCATCCATGAGTAAGTGGCGTCGTACTTGCCGTCGGCCTTCAGCCAGTCGAAGATGGGCAGTTTGTCGAGCGGCACCTGGTAGCTGGCCGAGAACGACTGGCGGTAGTCGAGGGGTGCGCCCCAGTGGCCTATGGACTGCCACACAGAGTCTTTCCATGCCTGGTAGTGGTCGGCATAGAGGTCTTTGTTGATGGGGGTGTAGGGCTCTTCTATCTCGGCATGGGTGGCGCTCTGGAAGTTCATGTGCAGGTTTTTCGTGAGGTCCCAACGCAGCGTGAAGTCACGGTTCCAGAGGAACTGCTCCGAGAAGGTGAGTGGCAGGTTAGGGTCCTCGGTGTTCTCCAGGTCGCGTTCCTGCAGCTCGTAGTAGGTGCGGCTCCACTCAGAGTTGAACGAGATGTTCTGTGGCAGGTAGTTGATGCCTATAGCCTTTGAGAACTGCGACCACTTGCTGCCGGTGCCTCCACGGGAGGGCTGGGATTTCTGCGACTTCTGCGACTTCTGGGACTTCTGTGACGACTGTGACTTCTGGGTCCTGTTGAAGGGTTCCCAGGTCTTGTAGACTGGCGAGTAGCTGTAGTTTATCGAGCCGCGCCACTGGTCGTCGTTCTCGTAGATGGTGGTCTCGCCCGTGTTGTTGCGGTGCTGGTGACTGTAGGAGAACGAGAAGTTTGCCGGGTCTATGGGCAGAGGGAATTTCTTGTTCTTTATGTCTACGCGTGCATTTGAGATAGAGAAGTTGCGGGTGATGTGCTTTGTCACGGCAATGCTCTCTATGCTGTCACGCTCGCGCTTGTTGGCAGCGCTCTCCAGAGCTTCGTCGAGCTCCATGTCGGTGTCCAGCGGGTTGTACTTCGGGCTTATCGTCTCTTTGGTGTACGAATAATAGACAGGTGCGCTGACCTTTGCCTTGTCGGGGAAGAACTTTCCGAGCTCAACGTTTGCAGTCACGCTGTACGACTTCTCGGTGTCTGTAGAGCGCTGCATGACGGTCTCCTCAAGTCCGCCGAAGCCGTCGGTGACGTAGCGGCCGGTGAGGTTGACCGAGCCGACATCGCTCAGCTGCAGGTTCATGGCTCCGCTGGCCGCCCAGCCGCCTTCGTTGACAGCATCCTTCAGACGCAGCTCGTTGACCCACACCTCGCCGCTCTTCAGGCTGTTGGAGAGGTTGCGCACACCGATGATCATGGTCTTCACCTCGCCCAGCGAGGGGTTGCCCACTATGCTTATGCGGTTGTTGGGCTTGTCCGGGTCATAGTCGGTGAAGAGCTGTGTGTAGCTGGCGGTGCCCTCAGAGCGGGCTATGTTGCGCCGCTTCTTCAGCTGGGTGAAGACACTCATGTCTATGTCGAGCATGTTTTCCTGTGGCCACACCACAGGGCGGTCGTTGAGCACGTTCCAGCGGTAGCGGCCCTCGGGCGTCACCTTCAGTGGGATGAGGTACTCGTAGTAGTTGCTCTTGTAGTCGCTGCCCAGGCGGATGAACACTGCCAGCTGGTTGTCCTCCAGCTGTGTGCTGTTGGGCACGAGATAGTTGGCGTGGACAAACATCTGCAGGCGTTTGTACTGGCGCAGGTCGAGGTTGGTGTTTTTGTAGACCGCCTTCGACTCGTTCTGCGAGAGGTTTTTCACCACCAGACAGAGTGCCTGCTCGTTGTTCTCGGTGAGCTGTGGCTGGTTGGGGTCGGTGACGCGGCTAATGCCGGGCGGCAGCACGTAGGCCACGGGCTGGCGCTCGGTGTTCTCCTCCACGTTCACGGCACTCATCTCCAGCGTGCCAGTGTCGGCACCGGCCGCTGTCATGAGGTTCTGCTTGTACTGGCGCCATGTGCCGCGCACCAGGTCGAGCGAGCCGAAGCGCAGCACTATGTCCTCCTCGAAACCGGTGAGGAACATGCGCATGAAGCGGATGGAGGTAAAGTCGTTGATGCTGCCCACCTTTGTCTGGAACTCTGTGAGCGGTATGCGGTACTGGTACCAGCGCACGGTGATGCTGTCGCCGTTGCGCAGGTGGGCGGTGTAGTCGCGGTGGTCCACGATATAGCTGTCCTCCGACTTCTGGCCGTGGTTGTAGGCCTGCAGCTCGTCGTCGCTGATGGGTATGCGGTACTGGTAGTAGCGCTCATACTCGTTGAGGGTGTAGTCCTGGTTTATGTCCTCCACATCGGGGCCGGTCTTGTACGACGTGTCGTAGCTCTCGGTCTGGTTGTCCGAAGCCGGCGAGTTGCCCTGCGTGTTGTTTATGAGCTTGTAGCGGTCCATGATGCTGCGGCGCTCGTTGTCGTAGTCGCTGCCACGGTAGTAGTGGTAGTCGTCGCCGGCAGGGTCGTTGCGCCAGGCGGTGAGCACAGAGTCGTTTTGCACCACCGAGCCTATCTTGCCGAGCCACTCGGCGTATGCGCCGTAGGTGCGCTCCTCTTCGTCGGTAAGGCCGTTCAGGCCCACGTCCTGCCGCTCACGCGAGCCGCTGCTGGTGGCGAAGGCGTATGTCTGAGTGGCCTGGACAGGTATCTTGCCCCACTGCGTCTGCTCGAAACTGCTGGTGCCGTCGACGGGCATGCCGCTCTCGTAGAACTTCTTGCCGTCGCGCAGCACGTCCTCGCTTATCTCACCAAGGTTGATGTAGAGCTCGCCGGAGTGCTGCGAAGCGGTGCCGTCCTTACGCGTGTAAATATAAGGGTCGAGCATCCAGAACTCAACATACTCTATGTTTGCCTGTTCGAAGTCGGTGGTCTCCAGTCGGCGCATCATGCCGCCCCACTTCTGCCGTGGGTTCTGCAGCGTACCGTCGGCGTTGAAGGCTGTGGTCAGGTTGTAGGGGCCGCGCTCCTTGGGGTAGTAGGCCAGGTTGAGCACAGGCAGCGTTGAGGTGGCGCCGTTGTAGGTCGACTGATCGCGGTTGGGGTAGAGCTCCTTGACGTAAATCTCGCGCACATAGTGGTTCGACAGCTGCTCCAGGTCGCTCTTTATGTGGCCAGGGGTGAGGCTCGACGAGCGGCGGGTGAAGATGGGGTCTACGTTGTACCAGGCCAGCAGGGCACGGTCGTAGCCCGAGGCCACGGTCTCCTTGTCGTTGTAGTTCTGGAACATAGGCGGTACGCTGGACAGCACCCATGCCTTCGGGTCGCTGACGTCGTAGAGGTCCTTGGCGTTCTCAAAGTCGTCGATATACGAGGCATTGTCCTGTATGCCGCTCGCCTTTCCTGCAATGAGCTGTGCGAACTCGCCGGTGAAGGTGAGGCTCGACGGCTGTGTGCAGTGCAGCAGTGGCAGACGGTCGAGCACGTTGGTGAGCCACTGGCTCTCCTGTTTCCAGTTGATGTTCAGGCCCCACAGAGTGTTGTTGATGGGTTCTTCGCCCATGCCCACCTTGGTGGTGAGTGCCTGCTCGGAGAGGTGCATGAGTGTGCCGCCGAGAGAGAAATTCTTGTTGAAGTCGTACTCCCAGTTCACGCCGAGCATGGTCTTGCGCTGCATGCCGTAGTTGGAGTTGTCCTCCAGCGACACGCTGACATTGGTGCCCGCGTCGATGATGCTCTGGTTAAGTATGGTCACCTCGCCGGCAGAGTAGTCCACCGAGTAGTCGCTGCCCTCTTGCAGCTCCACGCCTCCGGCCACCACCTTCACCGACCCTTGCGGCACATTGTACGCCCCGAGCGAGATGACATTGGCCGAGGTGCCCTTGTACTGGCCGGTCATGATAAACTTGTCCTGCTCAGCGTTTTGCTTGGCCACGGTCTTCGTAGAGTCGTAGAGCTGGTCGAAACAGTATTTGTCGGCCAGGTGCTCCATGCCCTTGCTCTTCAGGTAGTTGCGCAAATAGTCGCCAAAGGGCTCGGCCGAGGGCAGGAACACGCGGCCGTTGGTCACGGTGTAGCCCTGCACGAAGTCGAACTGTCCGTTGGCATGGGGCTTCATGTTGGCGTCGAGGCGGTCCAGGCCCATGGTTTTCAGCAGCGTGGTCGACTTCAGCGCCTCTTCGGGCAGATAGGTGAGGTATGTGCCGGTGGTGTCACTCTGGTACTTTATGTCGAGGCGGAACTTCTCCTTCTCCACCGATGACGCCAGGTAGTACACGTTCTTCATCATCAGGTTCCAGTTGGCCTGCTGAGGGTTGCTGGAGGTGTTTTTCAGCGACTTGACAAAGAGGCAGCGGTTGGTCTGGGTGATGTCGGTGGAGAACTCGCCCACCTGGTATGTCTGTCCGCCGTAGGTGTACTCGAAAGCCACGGCCAGCACCTGGTCGGTCTGCAGGCCTGTCTTCAGCGAGATGTAGCCCAGGCCTTCGTTCACAGTGTACTCACTTGAGGTGAGCAGGCGTGCCGACGACAGTTTCTCGTAGTCGCTACCGCCCACCAGCCAGTTCATGTTTTCCAGCTCTACCGTCACCCTGTCCATGCTGCGCGAGGCGGTGTCTATCTGCGAGACAAGGGTCGAATACTCATCGTTGGCAAGGTTGGCCGGCACGGGCATGCCAGTACCGTTCCAGCGCGAGTTCTTGATGACCTGGTTCTCGCCCAGGTCACTGAAGGCCACTATGTTACGGGTGTTGCTCGTCGTACCGGTCTTGTTCGTCACCCACACCTCCACACGGTTTATCTTTACGCCGGTGGTCAGATTGGGCAGCGTGGACATGGCCTGGTCGTACTGCTGGCGGAAATAGTGGGAGAGGAAGAAGTGGCGGTTCTCCTCATAGTCGGCAGCGTCTATCTCGAAGGCAGTGGTCTGGGTGCCGCCCTTGCTGCTGACGCTCTTCGATGTAGACTTCTTCTGCGAGATGACGGTCTGCAGCTTCAGCTTGCCAAACTGCCAGTCGGTGCGTATGCCAAAGAGGCTCGACGAACCGTGGACAAGCGAGTTGTTAGAGGGGAAGGTGACGTTGCCGGCCTCCACGAGCTTTATCATCTCGTCTTCCTTGCCATCGTATTTCAGCTTCAGGTTCTTGGTGTCAAAATCGAAGGTGGCATCGGTGTTGTAGTTGAGGTTCATGTTCACCTTGTCGCCCACCTTGCCGTTGACGCTGAGGTTTATCTTCTCGTCGAAGTCGAAGCTTGTAGTCTTACGGTTGCGGATGGGCAGCGACGGGTTGTCTATGTTTTTCAGTGTGGCCCCCACCTTCAGCTCGGCCGTGCCCTGCGTCTTCACACGCACACCGCCGGGACCGAAAATTTTCTCTGCCGGGCCAAGGTCGAAATGCATGTCGGAGAAACTGAACTTGTCCTCGCCCTTCGTCTTCACGTTCTCGGCGTCTTTCGCGCGGAAGAACTGCTGTCGCTCACGCCTCTCGCTCCACTTCATATACTCCATGGGCGACATGAGGATGGGGGCGTTGAGATAGCCCTCACCCATCTTCGAGCCTAAGAAATAGACGTTTAGCGAGTCGTCGTAGACGGCCTCCTGCTTTATGTTCTCGGGCATGCGCAGGTCGAGGGCGCTCGAGTCGAGGTCGGCGGTGAGCACGGGGGCGGTCTTCTGTATGCGCCAGCGTGAGTCGAGCAGCGAGTCGGGTATAGTCTCGTCTACAACGGTGAGTGCTTTCGGTTGCGCCTTCGGCACTGGGCGCTTCGAGGTGGCGCTGTCGCCTTTCTCAGCGCCGCCACGCGCACCGTTGCCACGGGCAGCACCTGAACGGGCCTGTTGGATGGCACTTGCCACCCTATTACGCGAAGCACCGTTACGCATTGTCGCATCGCGACCCCGCGTAACGTCATCCTGCGCCATCGTGGTCAGTACCAGGGTGGCCATCAGGAGCACGAAGACATAAAGTATTCTCTTCATCTGTGCTTATACAACTGATAAAACGCTGACCACCCCGGTTTTATTGTATCACTACGCCGAAAAGTAGCACTACGCCCTCTGTGCGGCGGCACGGTGCAGGGGTAGCACCCCCAGTGCCAGCCACCCTGCCGGATAAAAAAAAGACTGCGCACCAACATCGATGCGCAGCCCTTTTTTATTTTTTTCAACTTTTCTACATCTGTGCCAGCTTGTTGTCCGAGCCGAGCACGTCGAGGATCTTGTGCTTGTACATCTTCTCCATCTCGTCGCGGGCGGGACCGCAGTACTTACGTGGGTCGAACTCACCGGGTTTGTCGTGCAGCACGCGGCGCACAGCAGCGGTGAAGGCCAGACGTGAGTCGGAGTCGATGTTGATCTTGCAGACAGCGCTCTTGGCAGCCTTGCGCAGCTGCTCCTCGGGGATGCCGATAGCGTCGGGCAGCTTGCCACCCAGAGAGTTGATCTCGTCGACATACTCCTGTGGGACAGAGCTTGAGCCGTGGAGCACGATGGGGAATCCGGGCAGCTTCTCCATCACTGCATCGAGAACGTCGAATGCGAGTGGGGGAGGAACGAGCTTGCCAGTCTTCGGGTCGCGGGTGCACTGCTCGGGAGTGAACTTGTATGCTCCGTGGCTGGTGCCGATAGAGATGGCCAGAGAGTCGCAGCCAGTACGGGTGGCGAACTCAATAACCTCCTCGGGCTTGGTGTAGTGGGAAACGGCGCTTGCCACCTCGTCCTCAACACCGGCCAGCACGCCAAGCTCGGCCTCGACGGTCACGTCGAACTGATGGGCGTAGTCGACAACCTTCTTTGTAAGAGCAATGTTCTCCTCGAAAGGCAGGGAGCTGGCGTCGATCATTACGCTCGAGAAACCATATTCTATGCAGCTCTTGCAGGTCTCAAAGCTGTCGCCGTGGTCCAGGTGCAGAACAATCTCAGGATGCTCGCAGCCAAGCTCCTTGGCATACTCCACAGCACCCTGCGCCATGTAGCGAAGCAGAGTGGCATTGGCATAGTTGCGGGCGCCCTTCGACACCTGAAGGATGACGGGGCTCTTCAGATCGCTCGAGGCCTTGATGATAGCCTGGAGCTGCTCCATGTTGTTAAAGTTAAATGCGGGAATGGCATAGCCGCCATTGATGGCCCGTGCAAACATCTCCTTAGTGTTCACCAGGCCTAAATCCTTGTAGTTTACCATAATAATTTAAAAATAAAATAAAAAATTTAATTTCTGCCCGCAAAATTAGCTATTTCTTCCGACATAAGGAAAAAAAACAAAGAACATTAGACTAATTTAAGAATTGATTGAGAAAACCAATAAAAACTGTACTTACTTCTATAAGGTTCTACGACATTTTCTATGGCTTGACCCATATTTAGCATGAGTTAGATACTATCTGACTCCCAGTTGGAAACTATCTAACCCCCAGTTGGAAACTATCTAACCCCCAGTTGGAAACTATCTAACCCCCAGTTGGAAACTATCTAACCCCCAGTTGGAAACTATCTAATGCCCGGTCAGGTACTATCCTTAGGCCACTTTGGTCGTAAAAAGTTCTTAAAAGATTTGGCTGTTTCGCCTTTTTATGCTACCTTTGCAACGAATTTGGCGTGTTATGCCATTTAATCAGATGAAAAGAAAAAGAAGAACCTATGGCCGGCGGCACGGACTGCAGGTTGTCACTCTGTGTATCAGCACTACCATGGTGCTGGTACTTCTTGGCATTGTGGTGCTGTCGGTGCTCACCGCGCGCAACCTTCAGCGCAGCCTGAAAGAGAACATTGAGATCAGCGTAATACTTGGCGACACGGTAAGCGTCAGCGACGGCAAAGCTCTGGGCAACAAGCTGGAGAAAGAGCTCTACGCACGAGAGGTGGCATACAGCAGCCGCGACGACGCCCTTGAGGAGGCAAAAGCAGAGATGGGCATCGACCCCAGCGAGTTTGTGGGCGACAACCCCTTCCAGTCGGAACTGACGGTGAAGATTGCGGCCGACTATGCCAACACCGACTCGCTGGCAAACATCACCAAGAAGCTGCTGAAGAGAAAAGAAGTGGTCGACGTGGCATACACCAAGGACGCCGTAGAGGGGATGAACCAAATACTCGAGCCGGTGAGCATAGCGCTGTTGGTGCTCGCCGTACTACTGCTGTTCATCTGCTACACGCTGATAAACAACTCTGTACAGCTGGGCGTATACTCGCGCCGGTTCCTGATACACACTATGAAGCTCGTGGGAGCGTCGTGGGGATTCATACGCAAACCGTTCCTGCGACGCGCCATCACCGTGGGCATGGTGTCGGCAGTGCTGGCGTGCCTGCTGCTCGGAGGCGTGGTCTATGCCATTTACCCGCTCATGCCCCACGTGGAGGAGATAGTGACATGGCGCGAGCTGGTCATCACGGCGCTATGTGTCTTCGCCTTCGGATTCATCATCATGGTACTGTGCACGCTGCTCTCAGTGAACAGGTTCCTGAGAATGACAGCAGGAGAACTGTATAAAATATAAAAGGTGAAAAAACAAAAAAAATAAAAAACAAAAAATATAATGGAAAAGAGAGACTTCGCTTTTGGCCGGATGAACTACATACTGCTGGCCGTTTGCATGCTGGTGGTGGTGATAGGATTCATACTGATGAGCGGCGACGGTTCCACTACCGAAGCCTACAACCCCGACATCTTCAGCGCACGCCGCATAAAGGTGGCCCCGGTGGTTTGCCTGCTCGGCTTCGTGGGAATGATTGTCGCCGTGGTGTACAGACCTAAGACAAAGGAGGTAGAGAAATGACACTCATAGAGACAGTCATCATAGCTATAGTGGAGGGACTGACAGAGTTTCTGCCTGTCTCGTCGACCGGACACATGATCATCGCCCAGAACATGCTGGGACTGGACCCTGCATTGCTGAATAAAAGCGACAAGGCGTTTGTTCATGCCTTTACGTTCATCATACAGTTCGGCGCCATACTCTCGGTGGTGTGTCTCTACTGGAAGCGTTTCTTCCAATTTGACAACAGCCCGATGCCCGCCACAGAGGGCACTCCCTCGCTGTGGCAGCGACTAAAGCACAAATACAACTTCTATTGGCTGCTCATAGTCGGCGTGCTGCCGGCAGTGATTATAGGCCTGCTGGCAAAAAAGTCGGGACTGCTCGACTGGCTCCTCGACAGCGTCGAGGTGGTGGCCATCATGCTGGTCGTGGGCGGCGTGTTCATGCTGTACTGCGACCGGCTGTTCAACAAAGGCAGTGAGAAGACCAGTATCACCGAGCGCCGCGCCTTCAACATTGGCCTGTACCAGTGCATATCGGTCATTCCCGGAGTGTCGCGCTCCATGGCCACCATAGTGGGCGGCATGACACAGGGGCTGACACGCAAAAGAGCAGCAGAGTTCTCGTTCTTCCTCGCAGTGCCCACCATGGCTGGAGCAACACTGCTCGACCTGCTCGACCTGCTGAAAGAGGACACGTCGTGGGCCACGGCACACAACATCACCATGCTCATAGTGGGGTGTGTAGTGGCGTTCATAGTGGCACTGCTCGCCATGAAATGGTTTGTGGCGTTTCTGACGAAATATGGGTTCAAGGCCTTCGGTGTCTACCGCATCATCGTGGGAACCATCATCATCCTACTGCTGCTCACCGGCCACTCGCTGGCCATGGTCGATTAAAACGTGTGTGTTCAAAAAAGAATAAGTGGAAGTAAAGAGATGGACTTTCAAGCAGGAGCATTCATCTATATAAACAAGCCATACCGCATGTCGTCGTTCGGTGCTTTGGCGCATGTGCGCTTCGTGCTTAGCAAAAAGCTGCACGTCAAGCGCATAAAGACGGGCCACGCAGGCACCTTGGACCCACTGGCCACCGGCGTGCTGATACTCTGCACGGGAAAGGCCACAAAGCAGATAGAGAGTCTGCAGCTGCAGAGCAAAGAGTACACAGCGACACTGCAGCTGGGAGCCACCACGCCATCGTTCGACCGCGAGCACACCGTAGACATGACATACCCCACCCGCCACATCACACGCCAGCTGATAGAGCAGACGCTGAAGCTGTTTGTGGGCGAGATAGAGCAGGTGCCACCAGTCTACTCCGCAGTGATGGTCGACGGCCACCGCGCCTACAAACTGGCACGGCGGGGCGACGAGGTGGAGATGAAGGCAAAGACAGTGCGCATAGACGAGATAGAGCTGACACACTTCGACCCGGCAACGATGCAGATGAGCATCCGAGTGGCCTGCGGAAAGGGCACATACATACGCTCACTGGCACGCGACATAGGAAAGGCCCTGGGCAGCGGAGCATTTCTCACAGCACTGTGCCGCACAAGGCTCGGAGACGTAAGGCTGGAAGACTGCCTCACCTTCGACGAACTGCCCGCCTGGATAGACGAGAGGATAAGTGAGGAGCGTGGAGTGTGGAGTGAGGAGTGTGGAGTGTGGAGTGAGGAGTGTGGAGTGAGGAGTGAGGAGTGAGGAGTGAGAAATGAGAAGTGAGAAGTGAGAAATAGTAAACTAAATATACATGAAGTTATCGCAATTCAAATTTAAACTGCCTGAGGAGCAGGTGGCACTATACCCGCCCCACAGAGCCTTCAAACTGGACGACGGCACAGTGGAGCGCGTCTTCAACCGCGACCAGTGCCGACTGATGGTTGTTCACAGGCGCTCAGAACAGATTGACCTGTTCAAAAAAGACAACGAGGGACACGACACCAACGAGCCGATGACCTTCCGCAACATCCTCGATTTCTTCGACGAGGGCGACACCTTCGTGTTCAACGACACCAAGGTGTTTCCAGCACGTCTTTATGGCACAAAGGAGAAGACCGACGCACAGATAGAGGTGTTTCTGCTCAGGGAGCTGAACAGAGAGCTCAGGCTGTGGGACGTGCTTGTAGAGCCGGCACGCAAGATACGCATAGGCAACAAACTGTTCTTCGACGGCGAAGGTCCTATGGTGGCCGAGGTGATAGACAACACCACATCGCGCGGACGCACACTGCGCTTCCTCTATGACTGCCCCCACGACGAGTTCAAGCGCGAGCTGTTCGCACTGGGCGAGGCTCCGCTGCCACACTACATCGTGGACAGACGAAAGGCAGAGCCCGACGACATGGAGCAGTTTCAGACCATCTACGCAAAAAATGAAGGGGCCGTCACTGCACCAGCGACAGGACTGCACTTCAGCCGCGAGCTGATGAAGATGATGGAGATAAGAGGCATAAACTTCGCCTTTGTCACCGTGCACTGCGGCCTGGGAAGCTTCGACCCCATAGAGGTGGAAGACCTGACAAAGCACAAGATGAGCTCTGAACAGATGCATATCACGAAAGAAGCGTGCGACCTGGTCAACAGGACTAAGCAAGAAGGCCACCGCGTATGCTCAGTGGGAGTGAGCACCATGAGGGCTACCGAAAGCGCAGTGGGCACCGACGGACTGCTGAAAGAATATGACGGATGGACCAACAAGTTCATCTTCCCACCATACGAGTTCGGGCTGAGCAATGCCGTCATCACCAATTTCTACCACCCAGAGTCAACCATGCTCATGGCGGCAGCTGCCTTCGGAGGGTATGAGCTCATCATGGAGGCATACAAGCAGGCACTGAAAAACGACTTCAAGTTCGGATGCTATGGCGATGCCATGCTCATCATTGATGACTGAAGACAGAAAACGAGGACATTGAAAATCGAAAATCGAAAATTGAAAATTGAAAATCGAAAATCGAAAATCGAAAACATCCACTTGGTTTTTCTTGGCCTTGGTTCAAACTTAGGCGACAAAGAGGGAAACATTAGGGATGCAATAGCGAGAATAGGAGAGCAGATAGGGCCAGTAGAGGCACAGTCTGCTCTCTACTATTCGGAGCCTTGGGGTTTCGAGTCGGACAACATGTTTGTCAACGCCGTGGTGCGCGTGGCAACCACTCTCACCCCCCACGAAGTGCTTAAAGCCACACAGCGGATAGAACGCCAGACAGGCAAGACCGCTGAACACGCCACAGAGCGAAGCCGGCAGACAATCTACAAAGACCGGCCTATAGACATTGACATACTGCTCTACGACGACCTGCACTTAGACACGCCCAAGCTGAAGATACCACACCCGCTGATGAAGCAGCGGCCCTTTGTCATGGTGCCCCTTCAAGAGGTGATCTTGTAGCGTGGGCAGGTGGATTACCCAGCATAGGTGTCTTAGTCGTTATCGAGTGGGTGAAAGTGCAAAAAAGCGGACGAAAGTGCTCCATTATGTCACTTTCGCCCGCTCGTTTTTAATTACCGCCGAAACGATTGTGTCCCTCCGTGCCTGCCGTACATCACTGCTTCACGCAGCTCTGCAGGTCACAGGCTAAAGTTTGGTGATGATGCCCAGGTTCGTGGAGCGCAGGAACTCTATGATGTGGCGTATCTCCTTGCTGTCGGGCACCTGCTGCTCTATCTGGTTGATGGCATCGAAGAGCGATGTCTGCCCATGGAACACCAGACGGTAGGCATTGGCAATGTGCTTCAGCACCTTCTCGTCGACACCGTAGTAGCGGCCCATGGTGAAGTTAACACCACCGTACTCCGACTTCTTGGTACACACGATATAGGGTGGCACGTCTTTCGAGAAGGTGGTGCCTGCCTGGATCATGGCTCCCTGCCCCACCCTTGTCCTGGCGTTTTCTATGACAGAGGAGGAGAAGATTACGCCGTCCTCTATCTCGCAGTCGCCTGCAATCTTCGTGCCGTAGCCGAAGACGCAGCGGTTGCTCACCTTGGTGTCGTGGCTTATATGGGCACCCTCCATGAGGACATTGTCGTTGCCAATGACGGTCTTGCCGCCGGTGTGGGTGGCACGGTTTATGACCACGTTCTCGCGGATGATGTTGTTGTCGCCAATGACACACTCCGACCGCTCACCACGGAACTCAAAGTCCTGCGGCAGGGCTCCGATGACGCTGCCCTGGTGCACCTTGTTATGTCCGCCCATGCGTGTGCCGTCGAGTATGGAGACGAAGGGGAAGATGATACAGTTGTCGCCTATCACCACGTCGTCTTCTATATAGACGAATGGAAATATCTTGCAGTTGTTGCCAATCTTTGCCTTGGGCGAAATCTCGGCTCTTGGGGAAATCTCACTTGCCATAATCTACTGTTTTGAATTACGGATTACGAATTATGAATTATTTGGCTCCACCGCCGAGTGCCTGATAGAGGTTGACCACTGCCTGCATCTTTGAGAAATCGTCGGAGACCTTCGAGATACGTGCGTTGAGCAGCGACGACTGGGCCTGTATGACCTCCAGATAGCTGCTGCCTTTGCTCTTGTAGAGCAGCCGTGTGTCCTCAACATTCTGTCGCAGCACCTCGACCTGCTTGGCCTCGAGCTGGCTCTTCTCCTCGCTGGCGTTGTAGAGCACGAGTGCGTTCGACACCTCGTTGCCTGCCTTGAGCACTGCGCTCTGCCATGTGTTGAAGGCCTGCTCCTGCTGTGCCTTCGCCACCTTCAGCCCTGCCACTATGGCTCCGTGCTGGAAGATGGGCTGTGTGAGGCCGCCTACAGCCGAGAGTAGCCACTTGCCCGGGTTCACGATGGCCGAGCCCAGGGAATTGGTGAACATGGCTGTCCCGCTGACGGTGATGTTAGGATAGAACTTAGAGCGTGCTGTCTCCACGTCGTAGAAGCACTGTGCCAGCGCCATCTCTGCGGCATGCACGTCGGCACGGTTGCTGAGCAGCTGTATGCCTACGCCGGCAGAGAACTTGCTGGGCAGCGACTGGTTGTAGAACTTGCCACGGGCTATCTGGTGGCCGGGCTCGTTAAGCAGCAGCGCCATCGAGTTCTCAAGCTCACGCACCTGACGACGCAGGTCTACGGCCTGGGCCTGAACGCTGTAGTAGCTGGCCTCGGCACTCTGCACGCTGGTTGAGCGGGCGCGTCCCAGGTCTTTCTGCAGCTTCATCATGTCCCAAGTCTCCTTGAGCAGACCCTCCATGTCGGTGATGATGTCGATTTGCTCGTCGAGCATCATCAGCGTGTAGTAGAGGTTGGCAACGCCGCAGACAATGTTGGTCTGCACTGCCACCTGATAGTCTCTCGAGGCAAGCAGCTTCATCTGTGCGGATCGCTTCTGCGACAGTATGTTGCCGAAGAGATCTACATTCCACGAGGCGGCGATGGGCAGCTGGTAGGTCTTGTTTGTCGTGGCTCCGTCCATCTGCACACGGGATATAGTGCCCTGCGGTGCTATGGCCAGGCTGGGCAGGAAGGCGAGCTTTGCCACCTTCAGCATGTCCTCCATCATCTTCACGTTCAGCGCAGCGTTGGCCAGGTCGGGGTTGTTGGCCAGGGCTGTCTCTATGAGCTGCTGCAGCTGTGGGTCGGTGAAGACCTCACGCCACGGCAACTGACCGAAGTTTGGGTCGGTGTTCAGAGCCAGAGTGTCGGTGTCGCTGACAGCGTCGCGTATCAATCCCTGAGTGTTGACGTCGGGACGGTCGTACTTGTTGTAAAGACCGCAGCTTGACAGCAGTAAAACTGCAGAACTTATCAATAATAGTTTCTTCATATTCAACTTATTGTCTCAATATCTATTTTTCTATCGTATATTCCACTGGTCTCTTAGCATACTGCTGCATCTCTGTTGTCATATCAGGGTTCTCGTCGTCGCCCTCGAACTTCATTGGCGATATACGTTCCTGCAGACTCTGGAAGAGCGAGAAGAGCGTAGGCACCACGAATATCTGGCAGAGCGTACCAATGAGCATACCGCCGACGGCAGCCGCTCCAAGTGTCTGGTTACCGTTCTTGCCCACACCGCTGGCGAACATCATAGGCAGCAGACCGATGACCATGGCCAGCGACGTCATGAGGATAGGACGCAGACGTGCGGCGGCACCAAGGATGGCCGACCACGAAATGGCCATACCCGTCTGGCGGCGCTCCAGCGCGAACTGCACGATGAGGATGGCGTTCTTTGCCAGCAGGCCTATAAGCATGATGAGCGATATCTGCATGTAGATGTCGTTGGAGTGGCCGAAGAGCTGTGTGAAGCCGAAGGCTCCTGCCAGTCCGAACGGCACTGAGAGCACCACAGCCAGCGGCAGGATGTACGACTCGTACTGTGCACTGAGGATGAGGTAGATGAAGATGAAGCAGAGCAGGAAGATGACGGCCGTAGAGTTGGAGGCCTTAGCCTCCTGGCGTGTCAAGCCCTGGTAGTCGTATGTATAGCCTGTGGGCAGCATGTCGGCAGCCACCTCTTCCACGGCCTTGATGGCCTCACCTGTCGAGTAGCCGTCGGCCACGGTAGCGGTCACGGTGATAGATGTGAACATGTTGAAACGGCTGATGTTCGTAGGTCCGTAGACGCGCTCAATGTTGCAGAACTCCTTCACTGGCGACATGCCCTGTGGCGTGCGCACATAGACGCTGTTGAGCGACTCGGGCGTCATACGCGTCTCGGGCGAACCCTGTATCATCACGCGATACAGCTTACCATAGGCGTTGAAGTTCGACGCATACATACCGCCGTAGTAGCCCTGCAGTGTGGTGAGCACCGTAGAGGGCGATATGCCCGACTGCTTACACTTGGCCACGTCGACATGGATCATGTACTGCGGGTAGTTCGGGTTGTACGATGTCTGTGCCATCTGTATCTCCGGACGCTTGTTCAGCTCAGCCAGATAGTCCTTCGTGACGTCAAAGAACTTCGACAGCGAGCCACCGGTGCGGTCCTGCATGACCAGCGACACACCGCTGTTGGCCGAGAAGCCAGGCACCATAGGCGGCGAGAAGGCCAGGATGGAGGCATCCTTGATGTGGGCCGTCTTTATGTAGATCTGTGCCAGCACACCTGTCGACTCATAGGGGTTGAGGAAGAAACGGTATATGCCGTCGCCCTCCCATAGTCCGCTGAGCTTCCACCAGAATCCTTTCTGGCGCTCGCTGAACGGCTTCAGCTTGATGATGAATGTGGCCTGGTCGGAACCGGCACCGGCAATGAAGTTGTAGCCCTGTATCTGCTCGCGGCTCTGTATGGCGGGGTCTGCAGCCAGGATGCTGTCCACCTCGTTGATGATCTGGCGCGTGCGTGCCACCGACGTGGCGGGCGGCATGGATATGGTGCAGAAGATGGTGCCAGTGTCCTCGTCGGGTATCAGGCCGGTCTTCGTGGTGAACATTGTGCCCACGAGTGCTGCTATGCCGATGAGCACCACAATCATAATGAGGACAGGCTTGCGGACCAACTTCTCCACCGACTTCTTATACTTGCCAAGCACCTTGTCGTAGGCAGTGTTGAACGAGGTGTGGAAGCGGTCTATCATCGACATCTTCTTATTGTGGCCCTCAGGATCGTGAGGTTTGAGGAAGATGGCGCAGAGGGCCGGCGACAGCGTTAGAGCGTTCAGGGCCGAGATGAAGATGGCCACGGCCATCGTCACACCGAACTCACGGTAGAACGTACCCGTCATGCCTCCTATGAACGACACTGGGATGAACACCGATGCCATGACCAGCGTGATGGAGATGATGGCACCCGATATCTCGTTCATGGCGTCGATAGAGGCTGTCAGCGACGACTTGTAGCCCTGGTCCAGCTTGGCGTGCACAGCCTCAACCACCACAATGGCATCGTCGACCACGATGGCGATGGCCAGCAGCAGAGCCGACAGCGTCAGCAGGTTGATGGAGAAGCCAAACACCTCGAGGAAGAAGAACGTGCCTATGAGCGACACTGGGACAGCTATAAGCGGGATGAGCGTGGAGCGCCAGTCCTGCAAGAACAAGTAGATGACTATGAACACCAGCAACAGCGTGAAGACCAGTGTGAACACCACCTCCTCGATAGAAGCATAGAGGAACTCGGTCACGTCGTAGTTTATCTTATATGTCATGCCCGGTGGGAACAGCTTGGCCTGCTCTTCCAGCTCGGCCTTCACCTGCTTAGCTATCTCGTTGGCGTTGGAGCCGGCTATCTGCTGCACCATGCCCATCACAGAGGGTATGTTGTTGTTCTTCATCGACACGGTGTACTGCTGTCCGCCCAGCTCTATGCGGGCCACGTCTTTCAGTCTCAGTGTCGAGCCGTCGGCATTGCTCTGCACTATGATGTTGCCAAACTCCTCGGCGCTCTTCAGTCGGCCAGTGTAGCGCATGGCGTACTCGTAGGCCACATCGCTCTGCTCACCGAAGGTACCTGGTGCGGCCTCAATGTTCTGCTCGGCCAGCAGGCCGCTGATGTCCGACGGCATCAGGCCGTAGTGCTTCATCACATCGGGCTTGAGCCATATACGCATAGAGTAGGTCTTCAGACCAGGGCTCTGCACGTCGCCCACACCCTGTATACGCTTGATGGCTGGCACAATGTTGATGTTGTTGTAGTTGGTGAGGAACTCGTCGTCGTAACGACCGTCGGAGGTCAGTGTGAACATCAGCACCTGCGAGGTCTGGCGCTTCATCACCGTTACGCCGATACGCGTCACCTCTGCAGGCAACAGTGCTTGTGCCTGCGACACTCGGTTTTGCACGTTCACGGCACACATGTCAGGGTTCAGACCCTGGCGGAACAATATCTGTATGCTTGCTGAGCCGCTCGACGCAGAAGAGCTCATGTAGTCCATGCCTTCCACACCGTTGATACTCTCCTCAAGTGGTGCCAGCACAGAGTTCTTAACCGTCTCGGCGTCGGCACCAGGATAGCTGGTGAACACCACGACCGTAGGCGGTGCAATATCGGGGTACTGCTCAATAGGCAGTGTGCTCAGTCCGATGAAACCCAGCAGGACGATGGTGATGGAGATCACCGTCGACAGCACTGGGCGTTTGATAAATGTTGTGAATGTCATACGCCTTTTTTATTTCTTCATTGCTCCCACTATGTCGCCGGCCGTCATGCTCTTGGCCTGCTCCTGAATCTTCTCCTGGTAGCGCTGTGGTGTGATGGGCACGATCTCCATCTGGTCAGACAGCTTGGTTATGCCGTTGGTCACATATTTGTCGCCTTCCTTCAGACCGTCGGTAACGATAAAGTTGACACCGTCGTCCTGTGGGTCCACCTTTATCTCGGTGTAGACCACCTTGTTGTCCTGTCCAAGCAGATACACAAACTTCTTGTTCTGCACCTCCATGACCACGCTCTGCGGTATGACGATGGCAGCCTCCGATGTCTTCGGGATGATGATGGTGCCGGAGCCTCCGCTCTTCAGCAGATGGTCGGGGTTGGGGAAGCGTGCCTTCAGCTGCACCGTGCCCGTAGCCTGGTCGATGACGCCACTTGCAGTGACCACCTTGCCCTCTTGGTTGTAGATGGTGCCGTCGGCCAGTTGCAACTTCACGCTTGGCAGGGCGTCGACAGCTCCGCGCAGACCGCCCTCAGCCTTCGACAGTGCCAGCATGTCCTTCTCAGTCATAGAGAAATAGACCTCCATCTGGCTGATGTCGGCAACGTGGGTGAGCACGTTCGATGCGCTCACCAGTGCGCCCTTCTTGAATGGCAGTGTTCCCACGACGCCCTTGGCGGGGCTCTTCACGTAGCAGAAGCTCAGTGCCTCCTTGGCCGATGCCAGTGCGGCCTGGGCCTGGGCCAGTCCTGCCTTGGCGCTCTCGTATGTGTTCTGGGCCGTCTGCAGCTCGTAGTCGCCTACGACACGGCTGGCGTGCAGCTGAACAGTATTGTCATAGGTCAGCTTGGCGGTGTTCACCTGCGTCTGGGCGGTGTTCACCGCAGCCTGGGCCTGGCGTACCTGCGCCTGGTAGGTCTCGTTGTCAATGACAAACAGCAACTGGCCAGCACTTACCGACTGTCCTTCACTAACATTAATCTGGGTCAGGAATCCCGACATCTTCGGACGAATCTCCACATCCTGTATGCCATTGATGGTAGCAGGATAGGACGACTGCAGCTCTGCGGCACCCGTTGTCACAGTCTCTACAGGATACTCGTTGTCGCCAAATTGTGGGCGACCACCACCGCCGCCGCCACAAGCCACAAGGATGGCACTGGCAGCAACAGCAAAAAGAACCTTTTTCTTCATAAACAATCTTTTTATATTTAAATGATTAATCATATTGTCATACGTCGCGTCAGGGTTCGTGTTTTTTTCCAGCACCATCATCCGTGCTGTGACTGTCACAAGCCCTTTGCCGCAGCTGTTCTCACACGGCATAACCACGTAATTTAACGTGCAAAGGTAGTAATAATCTGAAAGACTATCACTACCTTTTATGATTAATTTTCTAAGCTAAATTTTATTTAACTTTCCTTACTGACATCCTTTCTATCATGAGCTTCATGTCGGCAGGAGTCAGCCGTCCGTCAGCGTTCAAGTCGGCTCTGACGGCTGGTGTTTCCATGCCTCCCATCATTCTTAAAAGAAGCTGTACATCGCCCAAATCGGCCATACCATTGCGGTTTATGTCGCCCATGTTGCTGACATTGAGCAGCGAGGCATAGCCGTTGGCATCGATCTCTACAGTCCAGTCTGCAGCAGCCACCAGCTTCAGCATTCGCAACAGCGGCAGGGTGAAGGTGTAGCCGCTCCATGGCTTTACGATGCGGAAGCCCTCGTAACGGCAAGCCGTTGGCACATAGAAGTAGATATCGTTCACCAAGTTGACAGTGACATAGATGCTCACCACAGTGTTCACCCGGAATATTACGTTGTCAAAGCGTCCTCCCTCAAAGTAGAAGCGCGCCGCAGGGTCTATGCGCACCACCGCCCCTGGCAGGTAGCTGTCGGTGAACTGCCAAGACGGGTCAAACCAGCCCTTTACCACGCACTTAGTGCCAAAGTGCACGACACCACAGACATCGAAGAGAAGCCGTTGCACGGGTTTCCCGTTGACCACATAATATGTCGTCGACGAGTAATCGATGACTACACGCTCAAAGCGCACAGTGGTGGTTGCAGGTATGTAGAACACACGGTCGTGCGTCCATGTGCTGCTGGGACGGAAGGCGCCGTTTACAAACGTCACATGCACGCCAACGGGTATTTCCACAGGCTGTGTCAGTACGATGGTGCGCCCTCCTAAGTCGAGTTGCTGAGGTTGCCCCTCTGTGCTGGCAGCCTCGTCGCCCTGGTGGGCAGCCAGCCAGTCGAGATAAGCCTGCAGGTCGTCTTCATCCTCCACCTCTTCGTCACGCGGCTCAATGGTGTTCTCCTTCTCGTCCAGGAACCAGCGCCAACGGTAGTTGGGCAACTGCCAGCCTATCAGAGCATAATAGTCGCGCAGCAGCGTGAAACCGTCGCCCCAGAAGAGTGGAAATCGTGGTGTTGGCCGCCCGTTGATGAACACTATATTCCATTTGTATATCCACTTATACAGTATGCGTATTGTCACCTTGTCGGCAAGAAGCATCGGCACTGTAGGCCCGTAGTCGTAGTCGCCACGTATGTAGAAATAGTTGTGTGCCTCTATCCAGTAGCGCGTCACGTAAGTGAAGTCGAAGCGTCCGCCGTCTATGCGCAGTGTGGCTCCCGGCCCGTGGTATATCAGTCTGTCACCATAGCCGCCTATGATGCCACCATAGAAGTAGAACGTGCCATGGTTGATGAACACTGTCTCGGTGCTGCCCACCACGGTGTTTATTATCGAGCCACCGGTCATATTGTAGATTCCGCCAGTGAAGTTGTAGACACGCGAGATAACACCAATGGTATGGTTCAGCGTACCATGGTTTTCCACATAGTCCAAATGGCCGCCCTGGAAGTCGAAGGTGCCCCCATCGTCAACCTTGATGCGCGGAGCTCCTTCACCGCCAGCAGGTTTCCAGACGACGCGCCCGCCAGGCCCCACGTTGATGAACCACTCCCAGTTTGAGATGTAGATGTTGATGGTGATGTTGATTTCCAGAACGCCCTCCACATAAATGACATGATGGCCTCCCACTATGTCACGGAATGTCACATCATCGATGATGACATGGCTGCCCCATGGGATGTAGATGGGATGGAAGTTCTCCGGCCGTTGTTGCCCGGGCGTAGGGTTGGGGATGGTCCAGTAGCCTCCTGTCACCAGGATGGGATAAGGCACCTTGGGGAACACGAACGGTGTGGTGGGTGCAGGCCGTTCAGGGTCATATTCGGGCAGCTCTATCACCAGTGTGTCTTTTGGGAGAGGGGTGTCGCCACCGACCACTTCGTTTTCTTCAGCCAGCAAGTTCAACAAGGCTTGGAGCGGGTCAATGCCTTCGGTGATAGTAAAGCGCGTTGCCAAACCACTCTTGCTGGCAAAGGGCACGTTCACCTTTGCTCCGCTCACCGTCAGGTACGTCGTTTGCCCGTCAATGCCGATGCCATACTCTCCGTTGCCCAGATGGTAGCCTCTCCAGACGGCAGCCTCTTGCAGCGAGCCGGTCTTCAGGGTTCCTGTTGTGGGGTCACACACCACATAGTTGTCTTCCGAGTCCTTCAGACGAAACGTTGCGCCCTCCACCTGCTCGAACACCATGATGCCGGCTGAGGTGAGCACAAAGCCGCGATTCGACTTGTAGCCCATCTGCAACTCCTTGTCGAGACCTACGGGACGGACGGTGTAGCCGGCAAATTCGTTGGGGAATTTCACAGGAAGGACATCGTACTCTGGTTTCAGCAGACTAACCCTTTCACGCACCGCTACTGCAGAAGTCTGAAGAGCCGTCAATAGTGCAGCCAGTGTCTCAATACTGTTGTAGATGGCGATAGCATCTTCGGGCTTGGAGATGGAACTGTTGTTCACCAGTTTATTGTACTCGATTACAAGATCGGCCGTCTGCTTCTCCAAATCAAGAACGTAGTTTTCTGTTTCGGCAAGCTTCGCCGAGAACGCCTCGGTAGTCTGCTTTGTGAAATAATATTCGCCAAACGACCATTTCATTCCTTCCAAGCCATTTTTCAGTTCCTTTTGTACAACAGTCTGCAAAGTGGCGATATCGGCACCCAACGAGGTGAACCGCTGCTGCAGGCCGGCAGCCAGCTGAGCCTTTAAATATTCCATGCCATCACTGACCAACGAGACAAACCGCGACTGATAGCTTTGAATGGCTGCGGCAAGGCTGGCAATCGTTTCGTAGATAGCATTGTATTCCGATTTGTCGGCCGACTGCAGTTGGATGGCTATTGCCGTTGACTGGTCCTTTAGGTCCTCTAACTTGGCTTTCACTTCTGCCATCTTAGCGTCTATGTCTGCCTTCACCTCTGGCGGAAGAAGGCTGGCCACACTCAGAAAGGCCGTTTCCGCCTTGTTGTATTCGGTTGTCCAGTTGGCCAAAACAGCGTCAACATCTGCCAACATGGCTAGCAGTTCCTCCTTGGTGTATTTGACCAGTCCCACCACAGTTCCGTTGTTAGGGTTGTAGACGATGCCGTCAAGAATTCCCTTCTCATAATAATAGACATCTTTCGACGTGTCAAGATATACGGCAATGTTGGGATAAACACTGCCCGAGCCCGATGCCTGCACGGCACTTGGAGCCCTCACGCCGCCGCACTGGTAGAAGGTGCCGCCCTCATAGATGCCCACGGCGGCAAAGCAGTTATTGGCGGTCACGCCACTGGCATCGATGCCCGCTGTCTCGTCGAGCATCAGCGTCTTGCCGCTGCTTATCTTGACCAGGCAGCCACCCCCACTGTAGTCCGAGGCTGCAGTGATGGTACCATTGATGAACTTAAAGTTGCCGGTGACGCTCAGCTGCTTCTTGCGAGACAAATAACTGGCAAACACCGGGTTTGACAGGTCCACCTCAGTAAGCGTCACACTGATCTCCACGCCTTTCACTTTGAGCGGGCACTTTGTCAATGGCTGATTTGCCTGCCCGGCAGCCAGCTGGTCCAAGTACTCCTGAAGCGGGTCGGCTTCTTGTGCGCGTATGCTCCCCGCGAAGCCCACTATCAGGCACGCCATGAGCGCCAGCCATCTGAAATGTTTTTGTTTCTTCATAAATACTTATTTTTAATTCTTTTGTTTACACATTGTCACTGTCTTGCAGCCGCCGTTGCCATCTTGACCAGCTCCACAATGTCGGCGTTGGTGATGCGGCCGTCGCGGTTCACGTCGGCGCGCATGGTGCCGAGAGCTTTTCCGGCTATGATAGCGATGGTGCGCTGCATGTCGGCAACATCGATGCGGCCGTCACGGTTGTTGTCGCCCAGGTTCTTGAGGTCGAAGAGTGCGGCACAGCCGTCGTTGTCGAAGTCGACGCCCCAGGCGGTGGTGCCTGCGAGTCGCAGACAGCCCATGTCACTCAGGGTGAGGCGGTAGTTGCCCCAGGGCGCCAGCAGGCAGAAGCCTTCGTAGAGGCCTTCGGCTGGCACATAGAAGTACAGCCTACCCGTCAGGGAACCAGTGACATAGATGTTGACCATAATGTTCACCCTGATGACCACATCCACCAGACACATGCTGTCGAGATAAAGGTGCGACGACGGGTCTGCCATGAGGTAGGTGTTGAGAGGCGAGACGAGAGAGGGTCCTTGCAGTGTGCCGTTGCGGAACACCACACAGACGTTGGCAGGGATTACTACCGGCCGTGTTATCACGATGGTGCGCCCGCCGAGGTCCAGCTGTTGGGGCTGCTCCTCACTGCTCGCCGCCTCGTCGGCCTGATGTTCGGCCAACCAGTCGAGATAGGCTTGCAGGTCGTCCTCGTCCTCCACTTGCTCGCCACGCGGCTCAATGGCGTTGTCACCCTCGTTCAGGTACCAGCGCCAGCGGCTGTTGGGCAGCGTCCAGTTGATGTAGACAAAATGGTCTCGAACAAGCGTGAAGCCCTCGGCTCGGAACAGGGCGTAGTGCGAGGTGGGCAGTCCGCCAATGAACTGCAGCGGGAACGTGTATGTCCAACTGCCTATCAGGCGTATAGTCACCGAGGGTGCCAGCAACAGCGGGAAGGGCGAACCATAGTCATAGTCACCACGTATGTAGAAGAAGCTGTGTGCCTCTATCCAGTAGTGCTTCACGAGATTGAACTCGAAGTGGCCACCGTCGATGCGCATGGTGGCTCCCGGACCGTGGTAGACGAGCCGGCTGCCATGGCCACCGATGATGCCGCCATAGAAATAAAACGTGCCCCGGTTCACGAAGACGGTATCCACATCGCTGACCACCGTGTTGCGTATGTAGCCGCTATTCATGGTGAATATGCCTCCGGCAAAATTGTGAGCCGTGAGCGCCGTGCCGCCATTGTGATGGTGCTCACCATAATTATAGATACTGGTAATTGTACCTCCGGTAAAATTGTAATGATAGCGGTTCACCACCTGCGTGATGTTGCCCTCATAGTGGTTCACGGTTCCTGTGTTCAGCAGATAGTCCACATGGGCGTAGATGTTCATCGTGCCTTCGTTCTTGATGCGAGGCATGTCGCCACCAGTGGGCCGCCAGATGACCTGCCCGCCAGGGCCTACGTGGATGAACCACTCCCAGTTGGTGATGTGCAGGACCACGTTGACGTTTACCTCTACCGTGCCCTCCACGTAGATGACGTGGTTGCCGCCCACTATGTCCTGGAAGACAACGTTGTCGATGATGACATGGCTGCCCCGAGGAATGTAGATGGGGTGGAAGTCGGCAGGACGAGGCCGTCCGGGCGTGGGGTTGGGTATTGTCCAGTAGGCCGTCTCGCCGCCGGTGACCTTGATGGGATATGACACGGCGGGGAACACGAAGGGCTTGCTGGGTGTCGGCTGACCGGGGGTGTAGTCTGGCAGGGTGACGACCAATGTGTCGGTGGGTAGCGAAGTGCCGCTACTACCCTCTTCCTCCTGTTCCTCAGCCAATAGGTTGAGCATGGCCTGCAACTCGTCAAGACCCTCGACGATATTCCATGCGTAGGCACTGCTCTCGGCAGTCACGGAGCGGTTCACGGCTATGGTGCCGTAGCTGAGGTATGTGCCCGTGGCTTTGCTGTGGAAGACGTATGTGCCGCGTCCCACTCGCTGGCCTGTCCACACGGTGGCCTGCGCTTGCGTGCCAGTGGTGAGCGTGGCGCTGGCAGTGGTAGCTACCACGTAGTTGTCGTCGGCATCACGGAGGCGGAAGTCAGCGCCGCTCGTCTGCTCCAGCCACATTATTCCAGCCGAGGTGAGCACGAAGCCACGGTTCGACTTGTAGCCCATTTGCAGCTCACCGTTATATCCCGCTGGGCGTATCGTCCACGCCACCTCCTCGCTGGGGAAGACCACGGGCAGAGCCTCAAAAGCCTTCACTGCATCAGCCACATCGGTCCGACGGACAGCCACGGTGTTTTTCAGCCCTGCCAGCCGCTCCTTCAGGGCCCTATAGCTATCATAGAGCGCCAATGCCTGCTCGATGGACGAGATGGTGGTGCCGCCAAACATGCGGTTGAAGCTGCTGACCAGCTGGGCCGCCTCCTGGGCATCGGCATCGATATTGCTTCTGACAGTGTTGAGCATGGTGGTGAACGCGCCGTCGGCCTGTCGCATGAAGAACTCCGAGCCAATCTGGTCGGCCACGGTATTGACGTTAGCACTGTTGGCGTTGATGGCCAACTGCACAGCGGTCAGCTCGGCCACGGTGCTCTCCAGTTCCGCTTTCACGATGTTGCCCACGCGTGTGGCCACCTCCTGTTTGTAGGCGTTCTGCGCATTGGTGAGTGCAGCCACATCGTTCCAGAGCTGTTCCGTCTGGCTGCGCAGGGCGGCGTACTCCGAGGTCGCGGCCGAAGTGACAGCCTGCCGCAACTGTTCGTAGGTGGTGCGCAGGGTGGCGAGCTGAGCCTGGAGCACAGCCAACTTCGTGTCTATCAGACTGTTCAGCTCGGCATTGTTCAGATAGGTCTTCACCACAGCCGCCTGCTGGGCTGTCAGCTCCTGGTCGGCACTGATGGCATCGAGCTGCTGGCCGATTGTGGCAAACAGCTCCTGTATGTCCTCCAGCTCCTCGTTGCTGCCGATGGTGTAGATGCGGTAGAACTTGTTCCAGCAGGCCGTGTTCTGATAGCTGTTCTTGGTGCCAGCGGGTACGTAGAGCCGCACATCGTAACTGGAGAACACGCCGGATCCGAACGAGAAGGGCTGCTGCACCAGCGAGGTGAGCGTCTTCAGGCTGTTGCACCCTTGGAAAGCACTGCTGCCAAACGAGCGTACAGAAGCGGGGATGGTGAGCGATTCCAACGACTGGCAGTTGCGGAAGGTCTCCATCTCTATGGCCGTGATGTTGGGGCTGAGCGTCAGACTCTTCAGTCCTATACAGTAGTCGAAGGCGTTGCTGCCAATAACGGTGACAGAGCTGGGAATGGTAAGCGCCGATAGCCCCACACACGCGCTAAACGTGCCGCGCCCTATTAGCGTCACGCTGGCAGGCAGCTCGAACTTGGTGATGCCACTACAGCCATGGAAAGCGCCAACGGCAGAGCCAAACGACGTCTCGCCGATGTCCGTCACAGTCGACGGGATGCCAATGAACGTGAGACGCGCACAGTCGATGAACGCACGGTTCGAGATCTTCACCACCGTATAGCCTTTCGCTTTCTGTGGAATGGTGACAACGCCCGTTGTGGCTGTTGAGATGGCTGCGCTGGAGCCATTGCCCACACGGCATGTGCGGGCACTGGCGCTGATGACCTGAAACGTCATCGTGACACCCTCGGGGGTCAGGGCGGCGAAGGTGTCACCATTGTTGTACTGCGGGTTTTCGTCCACGCCTACAACTCTGCCGCCATTATCATTGCTGATGTCGCCCTTGGTGATGCCGGAATAGTAGCAGTAGGTGTCTGCCTGGCTGTCAATATAGATGGCGATGCCCGCACCGTTGCCGGGAGCTATGACATTGCCATACTGATAGAAGGTGCTGCCACCGTAGATGCCCACGGCGGCGAGACAGCCGGCTGTCGACGCGCTGCCGGCATTGATGGCCGCGCTCTGGTCGAGCACCACGCTCTTACCCCCTACTATCTGCACCAACGGGCCACCGCCGCTAAACGACGACGAGGCGGTGATGGTGCCATTGACGAGCCGCACACTGACACTCAGCACGAGGGGCGACGTGCGGTTCTTACTGCTGGAGAACGCCGAGAGGTCTACCTCGGGCAGGCCGATGGGTATCTCCACACTCTCCACACGCCGGGGGCCGGACGGATGGACGGCAGCCGGACTGGACTGTTGCGCTGAGGCTAACGCGTCCAGATATGACTGCAGGTCGTCGGCCTCTTGTGCAGCGACGGGCAGATGGAATGAGACGAGCAAGCACGTCAGGAGTGCAAGCCATCTGTGGTTAGTCTTTGTCATAATGCTTGCAGATTAGCCTACGAGAGGCATTATTTTACGACATGCTTCTTATTATTAATAATGTAAAGCCCCTTAGGCAATTTACGATTTGACCATTCGCCATTTCCGATTTTGCGGCCCTGCAGGTCATAGACCGATTCAGAAGCAGGCAGACTGCCGTCCGTTCGTAATTCTTCCATTTGCAAATCGCCAATTCCTGTGGCTTCGTCCTCACCGACGATGCGCACCTCCATACTTCTGCTGGCCGACGGCTGCAGCTGGTTGCCCAGGTTGTCGACAGTCAGGTACCAGCGATACGGTGGCAGCACCTCGTCGTCGCTGTCGGGGATGCTCAGTGTGCCACCGCGCAAACGGTAGCGCTGTGCGCTCTTCAGTCCTCTGAGGTCGGTGTAGTTGCCGGTGAAGGTGTAGCGGGTCTCCATGGTGGAGCAGCTGTAGCTGTTAACCTGCTGCGACACGCGCCCCGCCGTGGCGGGGAAGGTGTAGTCGCCCTTCAGTCGGGCACGTATGATATAGGGGTAGTTGGCTTTCAGCGTACCGTTGCGCACGATGATGGCCTCCAGCACCTGGCGGTCCACAGTGCCGTCCTCGTCGTCGTCGTACTGGTAGAAGGCGTTGATGCGGGCCACCTCGAAGTGCAGTTTCCAGTCGTCATAACTCAGCTGGAAGGGCACGTAGAGGGCATGCCAGTCGGTGTTGTGGAACTCGCGGGTGTACAGCGTGGAGGTGAGCTGGTCGTTGGTGTCGTCAAGTGAGCTGAGGTAGTCCTGCAGGTTGTCCCAGCCCTCAAACGCTATGCCGCCGACATACTTCACGGGACTCCAGCCCTGGCTGCCGCTCATGGCTCGCAGGCCCAGGGTGTGGGTACCGCTGCCCAGCATGGTCATATCGGCCTCGAAGTCGATGGTCACCTCCTGGCCGGGGGTGATGTCGACGGCGTAGGCACGGCCGGCACCGGGGTCTTGGTTCCAGAAATATTCCAGACGGGTGATCTGATCCTCGGCTACTGCCGAGCGCACCAGGAACTGGCGCACCTTCGTCTCGCTCCACGTGCCGTCGGTCAGCGTGCGCAGGCCTATCTTGTGGACACCCTCGGCAAGGCCCTCAACGTCCACGTCGAAGGCTTTCGTCAGCGAGTCGCCCGTCAGCGTGGCGGCCATGCGGGTGGCGCGGCCCACGCCGGGGTCTTCGTCGAACCAGTATTCCAGGGCCTGCACGCGGTGAACGGTGGGCAGCACGTAGAACTGGCGGGTGTAGGTGAGCGAGTGGTGGCCTGCAGACACGGCGCGCAGGTAGAGGGTATGCATGCCCGCAGACAGACCACTGGTAGAGAGTTTCTGCGAGAGGTCTACAGTGGTGCCCTGCGTGAAAGTCAGCGCGCGGCCCTTGCCCACGCCCAGGTCACGGTCCCAGTAATATTCTATGCGGGTGAGCCGTTCCTCGGGGGCGGGCACGTAGAACTGACGGTAGTAGGTGGCAGAATAGGCAACGCTTCCAAGCGTTGCAGCAGCCCTGGTGTCATCATTGACGACCCGTAGCCCCAGCAGGTGTATGCCCGTTGAGAGGTTGCTGGCATCAAGCTCTACACTCACCTGTGCCTCGTTGCCGGCAAACCGCTGTAGCACCTTGCCCTTGCCCACGCCCGGGTCGGTGTCCCAGAAATACTCCACCTTCTGTGCCAAGGCAGTGGTGGTCAGCAGGACGAGGCAGGCCGCGAATAGTATCTGATATAATCGTCTCATAGCAAGAATCGTTTTAGGGTTCGGTCACTATGTCGGAATGATTGACCTATTCGTCCTGTATCTTCACTGTCACGCTCACAGGCAGCTTGCCGTTCTCGGTGCGCGAGCCGACGACAACCTTCGAGAAGTAGGGGATGTACTGCGGGCGACCGCCAGAGGGGCAGCCGAACATGCCGCCATGGCAGCCTATGTCGCCACCGTCGGTAGCGTAGCCAATAGCAGGGTTGTCACCTGTTTCCTTGTTCAATTTATAATAATCGGAATATTGTCCATTGCATATAAAAAACGTAGTAGGAGTAGTACCATTAAACTTGTTATTAGGATAGTACGAAGCTGACGACCTAGAAAAAATGTTGTGTTCAATAGTATTTCCTGAACCAGAACCTACAACCTCAGCACTCAAATCATATTCCCATGACCAATGATCACTATAGCTGTAATAATCACTGCCAGCTCCAAAAATGTAATTGTTTGTAATCGTTGAGTTGTCGACCTGATGTACCGTGAATAATTTATTTCTTCCACTGTTATAGTAAATGACATTATTATTCAAGACGGAAGAGGTAAGATAGTACACTTGCTGTAATATCACACAGTTTTGTATGTCTAATTTCGAATAGTTAGAAGAGCCATATCCACTTACATTTCCTGCTATATAACAAGAATAAAGATGGGACTCAGTATCAAGAACACTTGAAACATAAAAACCTGTCATATAGCAGCGTTCTATCGTACAATTTACTGCCCAGAGCTTGATATAGTTGTCTATTCTTACACTTTTTACTACGGTGTTTGCCGCCTTTAGGTTGAGGCTATTTGTTAGTCTTGCCACCACCTGTTCGTCCGTAAACGAAGTGTCGTATCCGGTTCCAATAATAACCACTCTTTTCGTTACGGTCTGTTCCTGGCTCTCATTGTAATACTGGTCGAGGTACAGTGTGTCTCCCGCTGTGACCAGCGATGAGCTCATTGCTGCATTGATGCAGGCAAAGTCCATACCTGTTACCGACGATGGGCCAATCTTCCACGACTTGGCCTGAGAGCCCACTGCTGCCACCAGCAGCACGAGCATAGAAAGTAGAATCTTTTTCATATTGTTTGTTTAGAATTTATACTGGTTATAAAAAAGTTGTAAAAACAATGCAAATATAACAATTATTCGGCTACTACACAACAAAACATAGAGCAAGACGACGAGTTTAACATTTTTTTTGCTACAAGGGGAGGCACTGCAAAACTACTGCGCCACCACAAACTTCCTGCCGGCACGGATGTAAATGCCAGGAGCGAGGCTGGTGCCGTCCATGCGGCGGCCGCTGAGGTCGTAGACGGCGGTGCTGCTTGCGGCGGCAAAGTCGGAGGCGGTGTCTATGACAGGCTCCACGCCCTGTGTGGCACCACGCCTGACGGTGCACTCGGTAAGGTAGACCACACCATTGCCGTCGTCGAGCTGGAAGCGCACCTCGCTGCTGCTGCCCGTCCAGCTGTAGCCGTCCATCTCGCCTACAGAGGCGCTGAACACCTTGGCAGCATCGTTCTTGGTCACCTTCAGCGTTATCTCCTCCAGCTGTCCTACGGTGGTTGAGAAACAGAGCAGGTTCTTCTGGTACAGCCGCATCTGGCTGTTGTTGGCATACATGTTGCGCCCGTTGTTGCCCAGTGCATACTCCACCACTATGCCGTCCTTCTCGCCACG
>Ga0310694_10001143_pt1 | contig 31230 bp, 61 predicted proteins | sample 174DNAGHGhighgp2_FD_203884 | JGI IMG/M metagenome (GOLD analysis project Ga0310694, IMG submission 203884) | Sheep rumen microbial communities from Palmerston North, Manawatu-Wanganui, New Zealand - 1742 DNA GHGhigh gp2 (v2) (version 2) | ecosystem: Host-associated > Mammals > Digestive system...
ATTGACAGCATTTATATTTTTTCATTATTCTACCTCAATTTCTTCGTTCAATACATCTTGATCTAAAACATTTAAAACATCTTTTTCAATCTTGCTATTAAGATACTTCTTACCAAATTTAAACTTAAATAAATTAGAAATATGGTCTTTATTAATTTTTAACGCATATTTCATAACATAGTATCTTTCAGGATATTTTTGTAAATATTCTAAAGCTGCGACTTCATGCTTCATTTCTCTAATAGTTAAATCCTTAATCTTCTTTTTCATAACTATTCACTCTTATCTTCCTTAAGCCACCAAGTCTTTTTGTAATCTTTAACCAATAATTCATAACTATCACAATCATAATTAGAGTCAAACATTTCATATGTTTCCACTTCTATAATAAATTCGTTATTATGATATTTTAATGTAGCAAAGCTACCACTTATCAATTTACCTTTGTAATCAAACCAAATATCTTGTGTTCGACAATGTTCATCTAATTTATTAGTTTCTTTGACTAGATTTAAAACCATATCTAACGGACAACCTAGTTGTTGTTCTAATTGTTTGTATTCAGCGTTTTTCTTTTCTTGCTCTTGTGCTTTTAAGATATATTTTTCTATATCATTTAACCAATCGTAATATGGCATCATATTTAAGAGATAATCTTTTAAGTAGCCTATCAATTCCAATGCTTTACTAGGATTAGCATTATCTATTGCTTCTAGACGTTTTAAGGCTTCATAAACTATTGAATGACATTCTCTAACTTTTGTATGAGTTTCATTCTTATATTCACTAAATAATGCTTCACCAAAAATAAATTTTAATGCTTCTAATTCTTTATTCATCTTTTAATGCCTCCTCAATCTCATATCTTTCATCCCAAGTTATTTCACGAGTTTTACATAAAGCATCTAAATAACCTTTGATGTAAGATTCTATTTCAAATATAGATACATAATTATCAATTTCATTTTTAATTTCTTCTATAATTTCTTCTTTACTCATCTTTATCTTTACCTAACTGCTCAATTAATTTATTAACTGATTCTAAACTATTACTAACTTCTTTTCTACGACTTATATATCTTGATAGTAAGTCACAAGTCTCTTCAATACTATTTTCATATATATGCTGTTCTAACTTATAGGATTCAACTTTAAATTTAAGATAATCTAATCTGTTTTCTTTAGTATCACTTAAATAGAATCTTTTTCCAAATCGATTCTTATTTTGATAATAACTTAAAGCACTAGCGTGTTTACCATTTTCAAAAGTTACCCTATTGGTTAACTCACCAATACTATCCACAAAGGTTTCATCAGTTTCAACTTCTAATTCATTATTATCATTAATTTTATAAGTATAAAATACTACCTTTTGTCCTACTTCAATATCTATTGACTCATTATGCAATGTTATTTTCATATCTTATTCTCCTTCTATATATAATTCAAAATGATGAAAATCAACCACTCTAGCATATAAAGAATAAATCTTTTTATTACCATACTTTTCTTCAATATATTTTATCCCAGATAATCCTGTATGATTTTTTATATAAGAAATTTTAGTTCCAATATCTGAATCTAAATCATCATCAAATATAACATCACCATTCCAAATGACTTTTGTATATGCAAATGCATCTTTTATATCATTAAATGTTACTTCACTTCTAATATTATCCATATTTTAATTATCCTCCTAACGTGGTCTAGTATCCATAGATAACATTTTAAGTTTTTCTAAATAAGTATATTTATAATTAGTATTAAATAACTTATTATAAGCTTCAACAAATGAACACTTATGTTTTCGCATATAACGTTCACATTTTCTAATTGTTTCTCTATTACAATAAGGAATTACATCATCAAAATAATTTACCATATCTATTTACTTTTATCCTTTATAATGTTTATCAAATTCTATCTCCTCTGGGTCTTCTGGACCATTAGGAACCTGTATCATCTTTAAGGTATTAAAGAATTCTATCTGAGGGATTATTCTGCTAGATGGCTTGACAGGTTTAAATGTATGAATAATAGTATTAGGATTACCAAACTCAACTAAGGATATTTCTCCTAATATTCCTCTTTCAGAATCTATCTCTAATAAATTTAATATACCATTTAATCTAACAGTAAGCACCTTGCGCAATATCTCATTAGTGTTTGTAGACTTTATTTTAAGATACTGATATTTATCTTTTATATAACCCCAAGTTAAAGGCATTCCTTCTATCATATACTACATACTCCTATTTTCTTTTAACCACCAAGTCTTTTTATAATCTCTTAAACTTGCATGAATAAAATCAACGTTATCATATACACCAGTAAAATACCAACCAGGATTTGTGCCATAAAATAATCCCTTACAAACCTTGACTTTCATAATTTGAACATTTGCCGGATATTTAAAATATACAAAATCTTGTCTAAATAATCTTTCTATTACTTCTAACGGACAACCTAAATCTTCCTGTAATTCAGCTATATCATCTAAAGGTTCAGAAAATTTAACTGTGAACATATCGTATATATCATCTCTTAATTTAATAGCTCCCTCTGTATTACCACACATTTCAGTTAATTGATTAACTTTATATACTATTTCATTATAATAATCACATAAAGTTCTAGTACTTTCCACTTTTCTCATATTACTTACCTTCCATCTCTTTAATTTTTCTTTGTATATCTAGCATCTGTAATACTTCTTCACAATCAAATAATTCTCCATTAGTTAATTGATATAATTCTATTTTTTCAAATACATCAAATTTGTCAGAACCAATATTATCGATTAGTATTTGAAATATTTTTAATAATGTTTTATCATCCATATTAATTACCTTCCTTTTTTCCATTCAATATTTCCTCAGCAACTTTCTATCCAACATTCTTATCTATAATTGTAGCTGGTGGAATAAGGTCTTCTTTATTCTTAGACCAAGTAACTTTATAATCTCTTTCAATTAATTTAATAGGATAAGTATGATGCCATTCAAGTTCAAGTCTAGGATATTCGTTGGAACCTTTATTTTCAATTCTACACTTAATAATTTCGCCTTTCCAACTAATATATACATATCCTTGTTTTACAATACTTTGTAATAACTCCCACCAAGTAGGAGCGATAGATAACCAGTTACCCATAGTCTAATTCTCCTATAAAAACTTTTTAATAACTTCCTCTTCCTTATCAATTAAGTGAGAACGCTTTGCATTTTTATTTCCATTAAAGTATAAATAACCCGTCTTATCATTATTATGAGGTTCATAACTTATATGACGAATAATAATACTTATAAAGTCTTGTAACTCTGATATCTTTTTATCTTTTTCTTCTAATTCTTTAAATATTTCAGGAAATCCCATATTTTACTCCTCCTCAATATCATCAATTAAATTTCTTACATAATTTAATTCTTCTGAAACTTTATTTTCATATTTAGTTAATCTTTCTTTAACTAATCTTTTAAACTTGTTCATTCTATCTTTATTATTATTTAAAGAGAACCAAGTATAATTAATTTCTGTATTAGTTGACTCATTCATTATATAGGAAAGATTATCAACAATATCTTTTCTTATATAGTCATAGATTTCTAATGTGTATTCCTTTTCATCTTCTTCTAATATTTTATCTTTATAAACAAAGAAATTACTTCCAAACTCTTTTATTACTTCAGGTTCAGTTGTATATCTATAAATATATAATGTTCTTTTCATATCTTAATCCTCCATTAAATAACATTAACAGTTATATTAAAGATTCTATCATAATAATTATCTTCAGGATAAAATGGATGAGGTTTTTGTTCAATAGGCATTGTAGAACATTTAATTGAATCTCTATCTCTATCTATAGCACAATGAATACCCATTGAGTTAATATACTTACACATTTCTATCATATCTCCATAATATTCATCTTCACAATTTAAAGATACAGTTTCTTGTTCATCAACATATAATGCTGTCTTTACAATTCTCTTTAAGCTATCTTTATCCCAACTAGTCCAATTTCCAAACATATAAATCACCTCTTCAATAATATTATACAATACTTTAATATGATTTTTAATACTTTTTAATATTTTTATTACATTTATATTATAAAAGAAAAAGGTCTTTAAATCAAGACCTAAATTTACTAAATAATATTATACCAGGTATGACTCGGCCGCACCTTTGCCACCCCATATTGTGCCGGGGCTTAACGATTTGAACGTTTTTGTTATCGCTTCCGCTGCCTTTAGTAGAATTCTGGTACAGACTTTTCTTTATAGTTATCTCGAGGTTCTATAGAGTTTTAGCCTTATAGTCAAATTGTACACCTTTAACTAATGTTGTATATCTCATCCAGACATATCCAACTTAGCTTTATTTTCCTTTATGTCATACTCCGCTATAATATTATTTAGTTATATAAGATTAATAGGTACCACATAGCCCTTAATGTGTCTTTACTGTATGTTGGCTTTCTAACCTATTTATTATTTATGGAGGGGCCGACAGGATTTGCACCTGCAATACTAAATGATTTTTCAAATATACACCTGCTATATTTACTTATCTAGAATTTCATATAACCCGATGATATCCTACTAGACCAACCACATTAAGGTTCTCGATACCGCTTATTTCTAAGTGTGTGCTCCTCCCTAGTGGGCAGCCCCATAGTAAATCGTATCAACGAGTCTTTTGTCCGACTGTTCGCTTGGCCTTCGCTAGTTGATACTTGTCTTTCCACTTGGCAGGAAAAAACCGAAATCGTGCCACCTACTCGACTATGTCCTCGGCCTCTAGCAGTATACGAACTTGTTGGGCAGACTTAACTGCATATGCTCATATACTCTTAGAGACGACTTAAATTAATTATCTAAGTCAAGCCATTTTATTTATAACATAATATTATACAATTTAAATTATTTAATTTTAATGGTTTTTAATATTTTTTTAACTTTTATTATTCTACTCCTTTATTTATTATCTACATATATATTATATAATAAAAGTTGTTAAATATCAAGACCTATTTTAAACTATTTATTCCTTTAATTTATTCTTTCTCTTTTCTTCCAATTCATCTGATATAGATGTGAATAGTACAGTTACGATAAATAGTAATGGAGCTGTAACTATCATTAACATCCAAAACCAAGGAGAAACAACTTCTGCCAAATAACATACTGGAAACATGATTAATAATGCTATTATCCAATAAGCTATTGCTAATAATATATTTTTCCACATCATATAACTATTCCTCTTCTTTATCTTTTATTTGTTTATCTAATTCTAGTAATAAGTTATAAGCTTCTTCACTTACTTCTATTTCTTTACCTTGATTATAAAAAGTATCATAAGGAATAAATAATATATACTTTGTTTCATTCTTTACTTCAATAGGATATAAATCATAATTATTACCTAAACCATTTAGTATTTCAATTAATGCATTTTCATATTTATTCATATTATTATTCCTCCTCAAAATACTCTTTAATATCTTGTTCTTGTAAACCTTTAACAATAGGTATAAATCCAAAGCAAAGTGGAAATACCAAAACTATAAACCAAATACTATAATTGATTACTAAACAAGTAATAACGAACATACCAATTAACATAAATAATGCACTTAATATTTCTTTCATAACTAATCACCTATCCTTTATTACAATATAATTATATAATAAATATACAAATAAATCAAGACCAAAAATAAAAAAGATAGAAATTAATCTATCTTTATTTTGTTGTAATTAATTCTGCTAGGTTTTCTAAATATCCAACCTTACTACTAAAACCATTTGTGTAGTTATCAGTATCTTCATCATGCTCATATAAGAAGTTTAACATCTTACTATATTGCTTATCTGAAACTTCATAATTTTCTTGAATATATTCTTTGATAGAATTTTCAACTTCTTTTAAGCCATTTGATAAAGCATCATCTCTATTCTTCTTTGCGGTTTTATAAGCTTCTCTTCTTCTTATAACTTCTTCTCTATTCCACTTAACAGACTTTTCTTCATCAATTACTAAATCATTTGGAATATATTTCCATTGTTGTACTTTAGAGTTATTAAAACCTTCATTTAATTGTTGTTCTAATTTTCTAAATTCTTCCCACTTCTCTACTAATTCTTCATATGTCATAATTTATTTTTCCTCCTTAATGAAATGTTCATCTATAAATTTTTCTTTACATATTACACTACCGTTTCTACTGAATATTTCATATATATTTTCACCACGTATATCAATAAAATATGTTCTATTTTTTACAAATAATTTTTTACCTGTATCAGGATTAGAATAACTTTTAGTGCAAATTAATGTATCAGATTCATTATATTTCATAATTGTTATTCCTCCTTTAAGTCTTCCTTAATTATATTATCAACTATAATATCAGTTTCTATTTCACGCATATAACAATCGTATTGTAATCTAACGCCATCGTCATAAGTTAATGACTTAATCTTTTCTTGTAATTGTTCTGCTTCTTCCTTATTAGTAAATAATCCAACTAACCTACAAGGGTCATTTTCATGCCACTCATATAAAGCTCCTTTATCACAATACTCTAATCTATAAATTTTCATATCTAATTATCCTCCTTAAACTTTACATCATAATACTGTCCATTATTTTGTTCAGCAAATTCAATAGAATTATCTACCATTAAATAAACTACTTGCTTTGCTTCTTCTAAAGTCTTTGAACAAATATCATATGGTATTTCTCTGTATTCAGCTGACATATCTTGAAAACCATAAGGAATGAATTTTAATTTTCCTTTATACTGAACTTTATATTTAATAATTTGAATGTCAGAATACTTCCAATAGTCTCCAAACTTTCTAACTACATAAACATAATCATCAATATTAATTTCATTTTCTTTCATGTTTAATCACCTATCCTTATTACACTTATATTATATAATACAATCATAAATAGATCAATACATAGAATAAAGAAAAATAAAAAAGATAGCAATTAACTATCTTTTATTTAAAATCTGGTAATTTTATAATTCCATCGGAACACTTAACCGATTTTATTTTACTAAATTTTCTTCACTGTGTAGATTTACGTATATGCCTTCAATCCTGCTTAGAACCTAAATACTCAATCTGTTCAATATTTGTACCAAAGAATACTTCTGAATTAATACTGGAAAGACTTTTTGGTAAAACCAATTTTTTCAATGATTTACAATTATAAAAAGCGTATGTAGTTAACTTAGTTAATCCCTCCGGAATAATAACCTCCTCTAATAAAGCATTTTCTGCTAGATAAATATAAGATAAATTATTTCCATTAAAATTAATATACTTAATATTGGTATTTGCAACAAGCAAATCATTTACGCTAGATGGTACTTCAACTCCATCAATATCCAAACTATGAATATGAACTTCAGTAATTCCTTCCAAATTATTAGCAGTTATTACAAATTCTAAATTATGTTTTATATCGATTCCATATAAAGAGAAACCTCCTAAAACGCAAGTACCTGTATTCGTATACCCAGTATACCCAATATCTTTGAATTTAATATCATAACCTATTTGTTTAAAATAATATAGAATAAATGGGTCAAGTAATGCTGGAGGCATAACAGAGCTTTTATCAAAATAACCATTAGCAAATACCTGAGGGAATACATCATAAAAATTTCCATAACGATTACTATCATATAATTTATTAAGAAGTAGATTTATATCTCCGGAAATCAATTCATCTCCAAAATTTTCTAGTAAAAAAGTACTAAAATTTGCAAAATAATCATCCATTACAAAATCTGCCATAGTAATACATTAACCTCCTATTAGTATCATTCATCATATATTCCGTATCTCTGCAACTTAACATTCTATATCTATCTCCTTATTTTAATCTTTCCTGATTCTCCTCACACCATTTCATTGCATCTGCTCTATTAGTAAATTTAAGTAATTTTCCATCAGGTAGTTTTACATTTAAATGAGTTCTATTATCAATTATAGTCCAAATATAATGTCTTAAATGGCAAGGAATATATCTATTCTTACCAACCTCTTTTAATAAGACATTATCTACTACTCCTTTGGCATCTTTAATTTTTGTATAAGTATGATTAGTAGCTCTTTCTTTGAACTTATTTAAAATAATATATTCACCATTTTCATTTTTCTTTAATTCAAAATCTTTATAAATCATATATATCACCTTTCCTTTTATATAATATATTATATCATACAATTATATAAAGATCAAGGCCTAATTTAATTTCCTAATCTAACTTTTGTAGGTATAGATATTTCCCCATCAGTACAATTTATCTTTGTTACCCCGGAATTATATATTCAACGATAACCTACGATTACATTATTGTTATAATCTGAAATACTTCCTCTATAAATTATACTTTTTAATTTCTTACAAAGATAGAACGTCATATCTCCTAATTCTAAAGTATTACCTGGAAGGCTTACATTTTCTAAATTTTCACAATTATAAAATGCACCATTACCGATATATTTTAGACTATCTGGAAGTATAATATTTTTAATATTACTGCAAGAATTAAATGCATAATCATTTATATTTACTAAATTATTTCCACCTTTTAAATTAGTTAAAGATGAACAGGACTCAAATGCAGAAGAACCTATTGTTTTTAATCCTTTACCTAGATCTACAGTTTCCAATTTATTACAGCCACTGAAGACCTCTTTTCCAATAGAAATTAAACTATCTGGAAATACTATACTTTCCAATGCAGAACAATTTGCAAAAACTTGATCATCCAATGTCACTATTCCATCTTGTAATTCTATATTGGTTAACTTACTGCAACCTCAAAAGATTGAGTTGCATAAATTTTTTACACTTCCTGGTATAGTTATACTAGTTAATGATTTACAAAGACAAAATGCATATGCTGATATGTAGAATACTGTATTTGGTATAGTAATATGTTTTAAATTAACACAACCATTAAATGCGGAATAACCAATACTAGCTAATCCATTTGGAAAATTTACCTCGGTTAAACTAGTTCAATTTTGAAATGCACGACGTAAAGTTTTAATTCCCTCAAAATTTTGTTCAGATAATTTAATTGGAATATTGGCATCAAATTCAAATTTACCATCAAACGAAAGATTACGCTTTCCTATATATACCTCATTAATAATTTCAACTAATGGAGATAAAGGAAATACCATTTTACATTCATCAGTAAAATAATAAAATAAAAATTGATAGAAATCTTCAGAGAACATAAACTTTTTGGATATCTCCACCTGTGTAGTGGCATCATCAAATATTGAAACTATAAGCTTATCAAGTTTACCTTCTATTAATTCTTGTTTGTGATTTTTAAGTAATAACTCAGTAAATCATTCTACCACTTCATTTATATCCATATTAATAACTCCTTTCCTTATTACATAAATTCTTCTGGCTTCTTATATATTATTGTAATAGTTTTGTCAGAAGCTTTTAAATTCTCAACCCAACTATTGGCTAATCATGATTTTTCATAACTTACTTTTTTATTATAATCTGATAAAGTACCTTTATAGGTTAAGGTAGATAAATTATAACAGTTATAGAATACTGAATCATAAAAATGTATATTGATGTTTGGTATAATAAAATTTTGTAATTTTTCACAATAACTAAATGCCCCATCATCTATCACAAGGCCACTATTATCCGGAAGAATAATAGTTTCAAGTTGCTCACAATGATAAAATGATATAGGACCTATTTTTTTAACTCCACTTCCTATTTTTAAATTAGATAAAGAGTTACAATAATAAAATGTTCGCGATAATATTTTAGATATTCCATTACCAATAATTACATTTTTTAATTCTTTACATTGGCTAAATGCTGCTTTCCCTAAGTATTTTACACTATCCGGGATATTTATATCAGATAATAAAAGACAATAGTCAAAGGCACATTCCCGTATTTCTTCTATACCATTTTGTAAGACCACCTTTTTCAAGTCCCTACAATAGCTGAAAGCTGATTTTGAAATTTCTTTTACATTTCCTGGTATAATAATTTCCGATAAAGCGCTAACTGTAAATGCCTCAAAACCAATACTTTCAACGCTATTGGATATAATAAAATTATTTAATGATGAACATCGTTCAAAGGCCCTATCTTCAATTTTAGTTACATTATTACCAAGAGTTACACTAGCTAACTTATATCAATGAGAAAAAGAATTTGCAGGTATAATTTTAACATTTCTAAAATTTTCCTCTGATAAAGTAATAGGGGTATTCATTCTAAAATCACCCTGATAAAGTTTTATAAATTTAATATCTGTATTTAAACGTTTTTGGTTGTGTTCAATTATAACACTTAGATCTAATTTTTCTAGATTAATACATACGTCAAAATAATAAATTAAAAATTCATAAAAATCCATAGGTGAACCAAATTTATTACGAACTAAATTCATGGTATATTCATTGTTAAGTATTGAATCAACTAGGTCAGTTATATTGCCGATTCTTAATTTATCCTCATAATCATTAGCTAATATACCAGTAAATCATTCTATCATTTCATCTAAATCCAAATTCATATTTATATACCACCTCTAATTTTTTTAATATTAAAAGTTAGTTCATCAAGTACCATCCTTGCAAATAACTTCAGGTAATCCAATAGATTCAGGAAATCCAATAGAGCTACGACCTTTACTAATTTTATCTCATTCTTCAATTGTTCCGTTATAATAAACCTGTATTTCTTTACTTTCAAATTTATCCCTATCGCTACGATTTCAAGGAAATGCAAAATTACCAATTGAAGTTAAGCTATGTGGTAATTTAACAGTTTTTAAATTAACGCATAATTTAAAAGCTTGAAATTCAATTATAGATAAACCTTCTGGTAAGTCAATTTCAGTTAATGAGCGACAGAAATGAAATGCCCCAATACCTATGATTTTTAATTGAGAAGGGAGTGTTACTTTTTCTAGGTTTAGACATCCACCAAAACACATAGAAGGTATTTCTGATAGATTATCTGGAAGAATAATTTCTTTTAATCCTGCCCATTCATAAAATTGATATGGTTTTAAATCTAAACCTTCAATATATTCAGGGGATAACTTAATGTTATATAAACATGAATTCTTTTTTGCTCCAGGTCAATCACAAGGTAGATAATGTCCAAAATACTCTAAATTAAGTTTGAATTTAAATCCAATCTCATTAAAATATCAAATTAAAAATTGTTGAAAAGACGTTATATTAGGAAATTCGTTTGTTATATCCGTTGAAAAAGTATGATTAGTAAATAGCTCATCTATAATTTCTTCAATCGCCGCGGTATCTCCCTTAGCTAACTCTTTGCCAAAGTTTTTTATTAAGAATTCGCTAAATCAATATTTTAAATCCTCTAATTGAACATTCATAGTATACTCCTAAAATTAATCATCTTCCTCATCGTTTTCGTCATCATAGTCATCGTCGTCGTCTTCAACTTCATAATCTATATCATTTATATCGAATCTATTACAATATCCCTCAGATACTATATCTTCAAATTTCATCTTTCTTAACTTCTCTAATGCTTCTTCATAGCTATCTGCATCTATTTCAACTCCACTAATCCAAGCATCTAAATCAAAATCAAAAGTATATGTTTTCATATTAGCATCTCCTTTTACCTATATAATAATTTAGTTCAATTATCTCCACTCTAAATACCAATCCTTATAACCTAAATTATCTAACATCTTTCCACTTCTAATAACACTATCAATATCAACTTCATCGGCTCTTATCCATTCCCCAATTATATCTCCTAATACTAATCTAAATTCTTTCATATTACTCTTCCTCCTATTTACAATTATAATTATAATACAATTTTTAAAAGAGATCAATACAAAGAAAAAAAAGATTGATTTAAATAATCAATCTTTTAAATTAACGTCTTTTCTTTAATTCTATTACTCCATCTGAACACTTAATAGATTCAATACTAGAAGAGGCATGTCAAAAACGAGAAAGTTTAACCTGCCTTCATTGCTCCATAGTTCCTAGATAAGTAATTTGCTTTAAAGAATCACATCTAGTAAAGGCATAAGGTTCAATTTCTTTTAAAGTTGATGGCATAACTACATCAATTAGTTCACTACAATAATAAAAAAAATTTTTACTAAGACATTCAAGACGCTTTGGAAGAATAACTTTCTTTACATACGTACCATGAATATGAATTCCTCTACGACAATTTTTTCCCTTGGTTGGATCTAAAATACCATATCGAGATACATTGGATAAATCTATACAATTACATAATGCGGTAGATTCTAATGGGCTTATTCTAAAATAATTAATATCAGAATGAAGTTTGATATCTCTTATAAAAGCTGTTCCCCAAAAATATACATCTTCTAATTCTTCAAAATTTTCTTCATTTAAATTAAAAGATTTTTTAAATTCCAATTTTTCAGAAAAGTGAAAAGTAATTTCAGGTGTACCTCACTCATAATGATATTTAAATCATTTTAATTTTACATTTTTCTCTCCCATAATACTTAGAAAATAATATAAAAAAAATTCTGATATACCAAAATCGTTTAAAAATGGTAATTCCTTTATAACTATTTTTCCATTCTTAATCGTATCTCTATAAATATCTTGAATAATATCTGGATTGCTATTATATTCCATTAATTCTTCTGTATAATTTTTACATAGATATTCAGAAAAATCATAAAAATAATCATCCATTATCATAATTAACAGTTATCCTCCTTAATCATCTAAATCAATTACTCCATCAGAACATTTAATTTTAGTTATAGTAGAATTATAATTTCAAAATGCAGATATCTTTACCTTACTTAATTGTTCTTTAGTTCCTTCATACTTTAATTCAGTTATATTGGTACCGGAAAAGCAACCAGCTGCTATATTTCTTATACTTGCTGGTAAGGTAATGTCTCTTAAATTCTGACAACCTGAAAAACAATCTGAATTAAGGTCTTCTAATCTATTAGGTAATTTTACATCTTTTAAATTGTGGCATAATCTAAAAGCGTCTCTTTCTAAAGATGTTATATTATTTGGTACTTCAAATCGCTCTAATGATCAACAACCATAGAATAACGCCTCAGGTATATCTGTAATTCCTTCTGGAATATTCACATTTTGTAAATCAGTGCAATGGAAGAAAATACCTTTTTCCATATAATCTACACTGGAAGGAATATTTATTGTTGTTAAATACTTACAACCATAAAAAGCTCATTCCCCTATAGTTTTAATTCCATCTGGTAGCTCCACTTCTTGCATAGACCATCTACGAAATAACCACTTATCAATTACTTGCATTCCCTCAAAATTTTCTTTTTTAAGCATAAATTTATGTTTAAAGGAAAGAATATCATCATTCTTAGCATCCACATAAAAATATAGATAATAATCCGATCCCTTATACCTTGATATAAGATCTTTAAAGTTTATGTAATAACCTATCTCATCAAAAAAATATAATAACATTTGTAATACTAAACCAAATGAATTATCTTTATCAAAACCTAAACCTAAATCTTCTACAAATTTATCTCTTTTATTTCATAATAAATCAGAAACCATTTCATTAAATTTATTACTATATAATTCTATGGCATAATTCTTATCTAAAAACTCAGCTATATCATAAAAATAGTCATCTACTACTATCATAAAGTTAACCTCACTTTAATCCTTATATATTAATTTAGTTAAAATGTAGATTAATGAATACCAGCTAGTTCTTTTGCCCTAGGCCATATCTTGTTTGTTAGTTTGATTCGTCCAACCATCTTTCCAGGTCCTTCAACATCCCAATTAAGTTTGTAGTGCTCACCTAACTTACAAATTTGTTTTAAGAAATTCTTTCTCTTTGGTTTCTTTTCACCCATTAAGTTTGCGATATCTTTGTTGACTTGATCGACAGTTGAGACATCATCAACATCAAATCTAACCTCTAACACATTTACATCATCTGCTTCGTTAACGATATTATATGGCTGTTTATTATTAATGGCAGTGATAAGTGTTTGCTTTAATGCATCATTTAATTCACTATCAGCTTCTTTGGACTTTTCTTCTTTAACTTTAATTTTACAAATGTCACCATATCTAACTAAAGTCACATCTGCTAATGCAGTTAATTTGTATTCAGACTTTTCAGGAAGTTTAGGAGTACTTTTTATGTTGTTGTATCCAGCCAAGTATTTAATATCACTTCGATAACTTGTAAATCTATTCATCATAGACATTAACTTACTTTGTTGACAAACTGTTAAATTACCCATTCCATATATGTGATTGATTTCAGTATATATCTTATCCATCTCTGACATATAAGAAGTAGCTCTAACAATTATATCACTAAACTCTTTCACTGATAAATTTTGGATTGAATCATTTCCATGAAGAGGCTTTAATTTCTCATCACACCAATCAACTCTTTTCTTTAAACTACCATAAATAGTTTCAAATAACTTATTATCCATTTTTATTACTCCTCCTTATTATTTTATTATACAATAAAAAAACCTTAAATTTTAAGGTTTTTTAATATTTATTAATATTTTATTAACATTGGCTTTTATAATAATCAATTAATTCATTTAAACTATTAAAGTCTGTATTAATTGAAATATTTTTAATAACATAATTTTTATCGCGTGTAATATTTAATGATAAAACGCTGCCAAATGATTTGTGTTTATTTTTAATTGATAAACATTTATTATCATATTCAAAATATGATAAATATAAATGAGCATTACCCATTTTACTTTCTTGGCCATCAATTAAAAATAATTTTTTATTTGGCTCAATAACAAATTCGCTTTCATTTATATTTGCAATTTGTTTACAATTATTAGCAATTTCATCAATTACATCTCTGGCTGAAACGCCAATAGCTTTACCGTACATTTGTGGTAATTGTGCCACTAGTTTTTGACCGCAGTATTTTTGATTTAAATAAGTTTGAATTTCATTAATTGTTTTCATATTTTATACCTCCGATATATTTTATTTACAATTTAATTATAACTCATTTCATTAATTAAATCAATACATAAAATATTAAAAGTTTAAATATCTTTCTTTTGCCCCAAAGTTTCTATCTTCATCTAAAAAGTATCTTCTACTAGGCTCAGCACAATTCATCCAAATCATTCTATCTAAATTGTATGCGCTAATTTCAATTCCACCAGCTCTTATCTCATTTAATAACTTATTAAAGTCTTCCATACACTTATAGTAGCCATCTTTTTTATTCTCATAATCTTTTCTTTGGCAACCAGTTAACTTTGCCATTGTATCCATTAAGTGAACATCTGGCTTTGGTAAATCAAATTCATATGCAAATTCTTTTAAGAAGTCACATACTAATGCAATATTCATTCCACTAACCTTACTCATAAAGTATTCAATTAACTCTTTATAATTATTATTATGTTGCATTAGGTCATCTATTACTTCTTGCTTATTAGCCTTACTTGCAAAGTATTCTGCACCTTTAATCATTCCACCTACAAATCTTTTAATGATTGCATCCTTCTTCTTACTCTTTTCTGTAGTCCATTTAAGACCATTTGGATTAGTAACTTCATTATATCTTAATGCTTCTACTAATTCATCTTCTCTTCCTTGCCAAGAAGCTAAAACTGCACTTGGATTGAATCCACAGAAAACATCTTTTAAGAAGTCAAACTTTTTCCAGAATTTAACAATCTTATCAATTAAAGTTCCATTTTGTAAGTGGGCTGCAAATTGTGCGTAAGCTTGCTGTATAGTTCCTTCTCCTAGACTATTAATACGACCATCTCTTAAATCAGTTAATTGGAAGTATCTATCTAAATTATCAACTCCATAGAACTCTGCATCTCTTTCTAATATTTGTTTTGAGTAATTATAAAATTCAATTGCATTCATCATATATCTTTCACCTCAATTATATTATAATACACTTTGAGTAAAAGATCAAGACATAATTTTAAAATTGATTAGAACGTATAATTCCATCAGTGCACTTTATTTCTTTTGGTTTATCATAAGATGCTCAGTTATCATATCAAAACCTAGACTTCCCTATTTGTTGTCACTGCTCCTTGGTACCATTATAGCTAACATCGTTAAGAGTATCCTCACAGTGTACAAAAATAAAAGCTCCTATCTCTTCTAATTTACTTGGTAATCGTAAACTTTTTAATGAAGTACAGTAACAGAATGCATCGTCTCCAATTTTTGTAACGCTATCTGGAATTACCAAATTGGTTAAATATGTACAATCTAAAAATGCCCCGTCACCTATGCTTTTAAGTCCATTTGGAAGAGCTATCGTTTTTAAAGAATTACATTCTTGAAATGCCCAACCATTAATTATCTTTACATATTTTGGTATAGATACATTTGTTAATTTAGAGCAACGTTTAAAAGTTCATGCTGGTATTGATTTTAATTTGCCTAATATTACTGCAGATTCAAGTGATTCGCATTCATCAAATACATACATTCCCATCCTACTAACACTTTCTGGAATTGTTACACTTGTTAATGAATTACATCTATAGAATACATAATCTCCTATCCTTGTAACACTATTTGGAATTTCTATACTTGTTAATGAGTTACAATAAGAGAATGCATCATTACCTATTATTTTTACATCATTTGATAGAGTTACTTTATTTAAACCAAATCAGTAAGAAAAAGCATTTGCAGGTATTTTTTCAACTCCTTTAAAATAATTAGGAGATAAGTCTATCTTTTTCTCAAATGTATATTTTCCGCCACGATAAAGTCACTCTTCGGCATACTTATACTTACCCTCAAGTACATTTGAAAAGACTGATGCCAAGGAGAATTCCATTCCACCAATGTTTTTAAAATAGTAAATAAAAAATTGAAGAAAATCACATTGGCGTTTAAATGTTTTGATAATATCTCTTATCAAGTCTTCATTAGTAAGCATATCAATTAAAATTGCAGATACATCCTCTTCTATTAATTGCGGTTGATAATTATCTCATAATATATCAGTAAAAGAAGTTACTAAGTTATCAGTATCATTAGCCATATTTTATACACCTCAAAAATCATTATATATAATTTAGTAAATATTACATATATTATACACTTACTTAATAGTTTCAAAGTTTAATTCTTTCTCAATTGGACCAATTAGATAATGTTGAGAAGTTTGTTGAATTCCTCTACAATATAATTCAGCTTCTTCTTTAGTTTTAAAATTATGGTCTTTAATTTCCATACCATACATATGTGTTCTTCCAATACATTCCTTTTCAATTACTAACCAATATTTCATATTAATCATCCTTCCTTTTTATAATTATATTATATAGAAAAAGTCTTGAGTAATCAAGACCTAATTTAAAAAAGATTAACAATCTATCCTAATTTTATTATACCATCAGAACAATTAATTATTTTTATAGCAGAACTACGACGCCAAGATGAAGAACGAGCTACTTGCTTTCATTGTTCTTTAGTTCCTAGATAATTAATTTCCTGCAAAGACTTACAACCTTCAAATGCCATTGAACTTATTTTGATTAAGCTTTCAGGTAAAGTTATTTCTTTTAATTTTTTACAATAACCAAAAAAGTCATTTGGAATAACTTCTAAATTTGGTGGAAGAATAACTTTAGTTATGCAGGAACTTCTTACAGAAATTCCCTTCATAGAAAAACATAAAGGTAGTTCATATCAGTCACGACGAGCATTTATAAAAAACTCATTAGATATTTTAGATAGGTCCAAAATATTATATCCTCTATTATCTCAATTACCATTTATTTCAAAATGTTGAATAGTAGAAGGTAATTTGATATTTCTTATAAAATTCACCTCTCCAAAATCTACATCAGTAATACCATCAAAATTACTTTCATCTAAGTCATATACATTACGGCATTCAAATTGAATAGGTACTTGAAAATCAACATACTCACTTACTCTACCTCCATGACTTGATTTAAACCATTTTAATTTTACATTTTTTGGTCCTAATATATATAATAAATAGTAGAAAAAGAAAACTTGTAAACTATATGAATAATGATAATCTGTTTGTTTGAATAAGTCATTTAAATCATACGTAATCTTTTTTTCATTATTACGATCCATGAGTTTTTTATAAATACCTTCAACATCATTATCTATAAGTTCTTGTGCATAATTATCAACTAGATATTCAGAAAATTCTTGAAAGTAATCATCCATATAAAAGGACATAAATAACACTCCTAACTGCTTTAAATTTATTTATATATAATTAATTTAGTGAAGTTTATTAAATACTTATACATTAAAAAGAAGAATAAAAAAAAGAGAATTTTAACTATTCTCTTTCTCTCTTATCTTTCTTCCAATAGCATCATAAAATGGTTTCTTATATCTCATATTAGACTTTCTAAAATCAAAACAATTACCATTAATGTGAGTAAATGCCTTTCCATAACCTAAATGTCTTGATAGTGGAATAGTTTTAAACTTTCCTCTCTCATCTTCATATCTATATACGAGATAAGATTGTCCATAATATTTATATGAATGGTTTAACCAATTGTGTTCTAAAACCTTATCAATATCTTCTTTATCAACAATGAACTCAACTGGATTCTTTTGATGAGTTGTGAAGATAGCATAATCATCTACAATTCTATAACTCATCTTTATCTTTGATTTGTTCTTCTTTCCTAATGGATTTGCCATACTATTTATCCTCCTTCATATATTAATGGTTGATTATTATTTCCATTTATTTTATTAACTTAACATATTTTTATTTCTTAAACTAATATATTTACTAATTAATTTATCCTTGCTATATCCGTTTAAATTCTCTCTTAAAACTTCTTTTCCATTATCCTTTAATAATTTAAAATATATATCTGCTACTGCTTTCTTTGGCATTAATTTTAATTCACCTTTCATATAATTAATTGGAGCCTTTTTCATAACTAATCACCTTTCCTTATCTTCAATTATATTATAAAACAAAAAGGCTTGAAAATCAAGCCTTAATTTAAATTTATTTTATTTAATTAATTCCCAAAAGCCTTTTGGTATTGCAAGTGTACCATTAATATCGGCAATGTAATTAATAAGAGTTTGATTATTTTCAAAATAATACTTACACTTAATATCGTCATCATAAGAAATTTTAACAAATTGTTTTTTAGATTTAACATATTCAAATTTGTTCCATTCATATGATAATAAGTTTGCAACTTTTAATAATTGTTCATTTGTTAAAGTTTGTAGTTTAGTTACCATAGCCTTTTGTTGTTCATTAAAAGCTTTTGCATATTCATCATATTCATTTTGAGTAATTAGTTTTGTTTGCATATTATAATGCCCCCTTATTTTTTATTTTCAATTATATTTTATATCATTTTAAATAAAAAGTCAATACCTAAAATGAAAAAAGAAAAGCCATTATTTTTTAAATGGCTTATATCCTTCTCTTCTAGCATTATTATCAATAATATCATCCATCCATCTAGCACCAACATAAATTGCTAAACCTTTGAACTTATCAATTGAGAAAATGTTTAAATCATTTGGATAAGCATTGCTACCAGTTAAATGACAAATCTCATTCATTACCTTTCCCTTAGTTACATAACCTTTTGCATCCTCTTGACCACATTCCTTTACAGCTAATTCAAAATCTTGCTCTCTTAAACCTTCCCAAGTCATTGCTGAGCAATTATATAACTCCTTTAATTGCTCCTTTGTTGTTACGTTAATAATTTCTGCCATAATAAATATTCCTCCTCTTTTATTATTTATTACAATTTAATTATAACCCATTCCAAATAAAAGGTCAATACATTTTTTAAACTTTTATGAAAATAACTTTGTTAGATGTAAACATCTATAACCTTTATCTGTTACTCTCTTAATTGTGAAATGATTTGTTCCATCGTGATGATAACCATCCACTTTTAGATTTCCATATTGGTCTTCATAGATTTCAACTTCATCCATATCCTCAATACACTTATGGACTGCTTCTAGAATTGATTTGCATTCATAAGGTATAACTTGATGAGGACCATTCCAAAGACCTAAGTTTCCAAGGATTACGACTGGAGTATCATCTTTCCAACTAGCACCTTCACCAAAACTGTAATACCATTCTGTATCATTGTAATCTCTTAAATCCTCTTCGTCAATGTCATTATATTCTCCGTTAACAACATCTCGGCATTCATAATCCTTTTTAATTTCCTCTATTTCCTTCTTTGTGTATAATCCAACACTCTTATATAAAACATTCTTTTTCATCTTACATTCCTCCTCTTAAATATTAATGGTAGTTTATTATTTATGCTAACTTGCGATTAGCATTATCAAAACCAACTTTACCGCCTTTAGCAAAATAATTATAAGCTGCTTCTAAATCTGTGAATAACCAATAGCGAGCCATTGAAGCATTATGTAGAAGAATATTTGATTTAGTTTCAATCATTATTTCTACAATTTCCGCATCTGCTTTAATTTGTTTTTCTAATTCTAAAGGATAAACCTCAAATCCATTTCTTCTTAAATCATTTAAAAATTTATTATATTGTGGCATATAAATTTCCTCCTTAAATTATTTTACCGCAACAAATGTTGGCTCTTTAAAATAAATACAATAGCACATATCATTAGTCCACTGTTCTGGAATATTTAACCAATGCACTTTACCATGAACTCTGCTCTTAATATCAAATGCCCTAAAATCTTCTTTCTTCATTTTATTAACTGCCCTAGTAAATCCACGCTCACCAGCTTCAAAGTATTTACCACCACAACCGCAACGACAGTGATTATCTAAACCGTGATAAATTCTTTTAATGTCCTTTTCAGTCTTACCACACTCTGCTAATACCTCTTCAAATGTTTTAATTGTTTCCTTTTCATCATTATAAATAATCATATTTTAATTCCTCCTATTTCCTTCTTCAATTATATTATAACTGATTACTAATAAAAGATCAATACAAAAAGAAAAAGCCATTCATAAAAGTGAATAGCTTAATCTAAAGGAGGACAATGACAATAGTGAGAACAGTGGGACTCGAACCCGACATACTCATATCCTTTCAACTTTCTTAGAGCATCGGATTGATACATTGCCAGTTATGTTATGTTCCCATTTAATAGGAAGGGCATAGGTAGGAGGAATAAAACTTGAATCGATTTATAACCTATGCCCCGAAAGGGAGGTGATTGTAGGTAATTTCTTACCTACATATTAATATACAATTTATTTCTTTAAATCGTAATATGCTTCCCTTATATTTTGTAAAGTTCTTTTTCTTGTTTGTAAACAATTATAAGTTTCTACATCATTGTTAGGATTATCTAGTTCTCCATCTACTTTATCAATCTCACAAATTAAATAAGTTTCAAATAAATCGTTTCCTAATACCTGTGCTAACTCCATTGTTGTGTTTCCTTCAATATATTTCTTTCTTACTTCATTATTCATATAACTTCTTCACTTCCTCTTTATCTACATTCTCTTGATAATACTTTAATAGATTGTGAGCTCTTCGCATCTCATTTAAGTAATCGACTACTGCTTGTGGATGAATGCTAGTTAGTTCATCTGTTTGAATCTTTATTTTTAGTTTAAGTATTCCATGTTCAATAAATCTATCAAATAAATCCTGATTAGTTAGCTCTGCTATTTCCATATTGGTGTTTCCTTCAATGTACTCTTTTCTAATTTCTTTTAACTTATCATCCATAACTCACACCTCCTTAAAATATTAATGGTTAGTTATTATTTCTGTATGTATATTTATACATTATTTTTTAAATGCTGTTCTAGTATCCATTCAGCTTCTTGTCTTTCACTATAGTAATGACCAGTGAATCTATATTTGTAAGCAGCTCTATCCATTCCTCTATCTTCTCCAGTATAAATAATCACTGCTTCATATCTAGGTGTTCCATATTGACCATTCTTAATTCTTTGTAATGTTACTGTATAATTTGCTAACTCTACAACATCTATATTATTTAATCTTCTTAACATATCCTATTCCCATCCTTTCTGTTTTTGTTTTTTATCTTCTTTGTCTTGTTTCTCCTTCTTTGTAGGAGTTGTTAAAGTTCGATATTTAACTTGAACTGCTAATTGTAACGGGTTTGGTAATCTTTTCCTCATTGCCATTATCTCCTTTATTTTATTTTCAATTATATTATAATATAACTTTAGTTAAAAATCAAGACCAAAAATCAAAAAATAAAAAGAATCCAATTAAGGATTCTTTATTTTTTATTGTAATAATCCATATAACTTTTTAATTAATTCTGCCTTTTTTAATTTACTACAACCTTTTACATCATTAATTCTAGCTATATATATTAATTGCTGTAAAGTATATTTTTTATCTAACTCCTTAAAGCTAGGTAATGTTTTAGGCTCTTCTTTTTCCTTTAAAATTTCCTCTTTAACATACTTTCTAAACTTTGTCTTACTACCAAATAAGTTATAAGCTAAAGCCAAAGCAACACCAATATAAGGGTCGAATTCGTCATCCTTAACTGGATTAGAAATTGTTACAACCTTTTCAGGTTTTGGTTCATATTCTACAGGTTTCCTTCCTTCTTCCTCTCTCATCATATTTATTAGCTTACACATTGCGTTAGATGACATTGCATATAAGTCATCACTAACAACAGTAACTAACTTCTTCTCCTTATTTACCTGAATTGTTCTTACTTCCTTTTCATTTAAGCTAATTTTATTTTTCATTTTATTCTACCTCTACTTTCTTTAAATTAACTTGAACTTCTACTAAATAAGGTTCACCCCATTTTTTAAATTCTTCTACATCTATATTCATACCATATTCATCTTTTCCAGTGGCAATAATATTTCTGTATCTTTTAATTCTTTTTTCACATTCTTTAATAGCATTCTCTTTAATTGTGAAAGTTCCAGAAATTATTACTTCACGACCATCTGGCAACCTTTTCATTATAACATAATTTGGTTTTGCGTAATCTTTTATTACTATTCTTTCTTCCATATTATATTTCCTCCTTAATTTAAATATATTCTTCTACTTCAATTTCTCTATCATCATATTGACCATCAAAATAGTAACCTTCTAATTCCTCATCATAATCACCATTTTCATAATTAGCTTCTACTTCTTCAATACTTTCTGCTTCAACAGTAATTTCTCTTTTCATTACTACCTTTTCAATTAATTTAAACTCCTTCATAATATAAATCCTCCTTATTTATTTTACAATTATATTATAAATTATTTCATTTGATAAATCAAGTATTAAAATAAACTTTTTTTAATTTATATAAGGAAAGAATTCCCATTCACCAAATATAGCATATTCAGGATAATCAGCATCTCTACCTTTAGTTCCCCATAAGCCTCTTCCTCTATGCCAAGTTAATTCTTGAATTTCTCCATTCTTATCTTCAACAATCTTATCTGCTAAAGTGTTGTAGTATCTTGGACCATTAAAGATTAACTCACATTCCTGGACTAATACTTTACTCTTTTCAACTTTAATTACTGTATATGGTCTCTTAACCATATCTGCAAATTCATTGCCAGTAAATTGTCTTAAATATAATTTATCTCCAATATTAGGATAAGTCTTTTCTTTTAAACCACTGCTTCTAATATACTTTGCCATATTACTTTTCCTCCTTAACAAAATGTTCTGCAATGAATCTAGTACACATACATACACCACCATCTTCTCTAAGTCTACCGATAATATATTCAGTTTCACCATCAGTCTCTACACGTATAGCCTTAACTGCATACTTTTGTCCTTTACGACATACAACTCCCATGTTTGGATGAGTATAACCTTTAACACATACTAATCTTTCTCCAACATTCATACCATAAAAATCTTCTTCATACATATAATATTCCTCCTTTATTTTTTACAATTATATTATATAATAAAAAAGGTCTTAAATCAAGTACTATTTTAAACAAAAATAAAAAAGATATTACCATAAGGCAATATCCTTGTTTAAATTAGTTTTACCAAGCTTAAAACCATATCTATTATAATTATTTAATAAGTATAAGACTAATAGATAATTATTGATTCTATACTTGCTACTACCTTTATTCTGTTTAATAATATCTTCTGCCTTTTGTTTGTGTGTTATCTTCTTTAATATCTCATAAGGAACATCTCCATCAATGTTATTAACACTTACGTAACCATTAATTGAATCTTTACTTAACTCACTAGGAATTGTTTGTCTGTGCTTTCCATAAAGGTCTTCTGGGTATAATTCTGAGATTGCTTTATCCCAGCTACTATCTTTAACAACATATAATCTCATACTATAAATATTCTTTGCTATCCACTCAATTAATGTTTGCTGTTCAGCTTGAGTTAATGTTGAGTTAAATGCATTTGCAATCTCTTTACTATCCTGCTGGATACTTCTAATTGCTTTTCTGATAGCTTCTCTACTTACAACCATTTCTGATTTATGTTTCTTAACTTCATTGTTAATAACATTATCTGCTTTATTGATTGTTTGTTCGTAAAGTTTATCTAAGTTGTTTTTCTTATTCTCTAAATTTGAAATGTAATTGTCAATGTTTTGAATTGTTATCTGATCAAAGTACTTATCCTTAACATTCTTTTCAACATTGATAAAGTTACACTCCCTCATGATTGTCTTAAACCACATCTCCCAAGAGTCTTTCTTCTTGTTACTCTTTACCTTAACAACTAGATCGAAATTCTTTTTCCAGACGTCAACAACTTCGCAAGTCCAATAAGCTCTGTTCTTAAACTTCTTTCCTACTAGAATTGACTTGACAAAATCAATTGGTAATAACTCAATGTAATAAGGAGCCAAATGTTGTTCCTTTACCTTTTTTAAATCTTTGATTAAGTTATCAATGTTATCATATTCAAGTTTTTGATTTGGAGTAAGACTGTTTCCTAATCCTACAACTTTTGTGTCTACTGCATTTTGAAAATTTCCCATAATTATTCTCCTTTCTGGTCTACCATTAAATTAAACATACTATTGAAGTCTTTCAATGTCATATCATCCATACTATAAGTTTTTAGAAGAGCCTTACCCTGCTGTCTGATATCCTTCTTAGATAGTTCTCTGATATCTCTCATCTTTCTATCTAGCTCTTTATCGTTTCTGAAATACACTCTTCCTCCCTTGTCCTTGTCACTGTAATAAGGGAAGTACAACTGAGCGTAGCTTATATAGTTTCCTTCATCGTCAATATCATAGTCAAAGACAATATGTTTTAAAATTCTCTCCATTATTAATCACCTCATATATATTATATAATACAATTTAAATTATTAAAAGCCCTAATTATATTAATGGTAGTTTATTATTTTTGAGTTAAATAAAAAGAGGTATTAATTACCTCTTTTAAACTTCTCCCTTATATAATTTTAATAAATTTTCTAACATTTCAATGACAATTTCCTTTTCTGTTCTATTATCATTTTTATCAACCTCACGATGTATTTGGTCAATCTTTTCAGAATCTGACTTATCTGGATTGTCTTTATCTATATGCTTATATATTCTTAAGTAATAATCAACCATAACATTTCCTCCTACTTTACAAACTTTAATAATTCAGGACTTTGTTGAATTGACATTAAAGTCTTTTCAATTGCTTTATATAACTTATTGTTATCTAGGCTCTTAATCTTTTCTAGGATTGGATGGTAGTCTTTTACATTGTACTCTTTTGTAAAGTATTCTGTAAAGTACTTGTCATTTAATTCTGTTAACTGCTTAACAACTTTTCTGGCATTGAACTCATGAGCATATCTGTAGTTAGTTTCTGATACTTCTACATCTTCACCCTTTTCATTCTTATCCATATAAGTGTAAATGTACTTGTTCTTATCTTCCTTTAAGGAATCTCCATAAGCAATGCTATCAATTATTACAGCTTCAACTAACTTATCCTCTTCCAAAAATAAATTAATTAATGATCTGATTCCATTATAACCAGAACCTTCTGTTGATAAGCCTTCTCTATCTAAGATTGAATAACCATCTTCATCAAATGTTTTATCAATACTCATTGCTTGTGTATTCGCTTTTCTCTTATCCTTGTTAGCTGCTTGATATTCTTTACCTCTACGAGCTGCACAGAAGAAATTTACACTTCTATCAAATACACAATTATCCATATCAGTATACTGAGGATTATCAATCCATTCTGATTCTGGATCATTTGGTCTAGCTCTTCTTAACTTTCTCCAACTTCTATAATAGAATGCATCATGTAAAGAACCATGTAGCCAATTATAGAATTCAATTGGAGGTAAATTTAATGACTTACTTTCTAAAATCCACTTAGGAATCTTATACCAGTATCTTAGCATAATAGCAGCCCAGTATCTGGACTTCATAATCTCTGCTCTTTCTCTTTCATCTTCATCCTTTGTAGTAGAGCTTATTTCATCCCAATCACAAAAGCCATTACCTAATTCATTCTTTGTTAACTGGTCATAGGTTTTACCGTTTACAACTAATAGTGAAGCCTCAACCTCACAGCTTTTCTTTAAGTCATCTAATGTCATAATATCCTCTTCCTTTCATCCTAATAAATTAATTATACAATTTTTTTATTCAAAATTTTTACTAAAATTTTACCCCTCCCCGAAGGGAGGAGGCTTTATTTTATTTTAGTTATGCGTTTAGGAATACTACTTGTTTTCTTTCTTCCTCTGTTAACTTTCTACCCCATTGGATACCACTAATTTCATAAGCATCCTTTTCTGGCTTGTAATGAATATTTATTTTGCAACCTCTGGCTAGGCATCTGCCTTCTGTATATCTAATATAATTTCTTATATTCTTTTCACCAAATTGACCAATCTTATAAGGTACCTCATAAGTATCATCTGCTAGAATTTCTTCTGGTTCTGGTTCCTTCTCAACGCCATCTTCATCTTCATCTGTGCAAACATCATCTTTAACTTCGTTACCATATAAATCTAATGTAACTAAGCCATTTAAAATATTTACTCTTAAAGGATTTTCTGAAACAATTTCAGGAATTAAATTTGCTTCAACTAATTGTGTTGCTAAATTAACATATTGCATAACAGGCTTGCACATATAGGCTTTTCTAAATGCCTCACCAGCTAAATTGTCTTCTTCAATTGTTCCGTAACCTGAAACTGAACCACCAACAACTTCACCATTGTTTCTTAATAATGTTAATCTACCTTGAGCCATTAGATTATAAATTTCTTTAAATGTTCCTTCAAATGTATAAGGATTTTCATTTAAATTGATTTCGCCTACCTTAGTAGTACCTTGAATACCATATTTTTCTTTTAAGTTTGTCATAATTTTTTTCCTCCTTAATTTTAAATTTTTTATGACTGTGTAATATTTTTTATTACAATTATATTTTAACTCACTTTAACTAAAAGATCAATACTTAAAGTTAACTTTTTTTTAATTTTTATAACTATCCACTAATTCACTTAATTCAAATGCAGCATAATCTTCATCTTCACCATTAATAGTAATTACTGCTTGCTTACCATTAATAATAGCAACACTCATTAAACCTAAAATTGACTTTAAGTCTACTGGATGTCCTTCTCCTACAGCAATTTCCATATCGGAAGTATACTTCATTCCTGTTTGGACTAACATAGTATAGAATGATACTAAGCTATGCTCCATTTCAATATTAATTGTAAATTCTACTTTCTTCATTTTTCTTAATAACTCTCCTCTAATAATTTCGGTATAAAAATATACCTGGTGGCCCCGGAGGAACTCGAATCCTCGACCCTTTGATTAAAAGTCAAATGCTCTACCAGCTGAGCTACGGGACCATTTAATGCTAGGTATCATAGCATTATTCTCCGTTAAACTACTTTTCTAGTTTAATATAACAAATTATATATACAATCTAAAAACTACTTTTTAGCTTTGTATTCATAATTATAAATAGGTTGAGGATCAATTTCCTTATATCCCATGTTGGTAAATGCTTCTCTATAACCAGCTAAGCAATTCTTTGTTGAAGGTGCACCACCCCAGCCACAATCATTTAGTTCAAATGTCTTGTCGATATCATCTACGACACAAACACAATTTCCATGATAATAGAAATATCTTTTTCTTGTAGACCTTGCAATTCCCATTCCAAATTCCACGTTATGATTTCCTACTCTCTTATCTCTTTTACTTTCAACTAATATTTCATGATATCTTCTCATATTACTTTACCTCCTTAATATCTAATTCATCCTTATTAACTGCTCTATAGTTATTAGCTAAGCAATATAATTTGTCCTTCTTAATTCTATCAGTATAATGACTCCAAACACCATTACCAGGCCAATACTCCTTAACCATAAAATATTTAGGTGTTATCTTTTCTACCTTATATAAGGCATCTCTCTTAAATTTATCTTCACCTTCAACATATCCATCTTCCCAACTTCTTAACTTTGTATAATGACCAATGTATAAGGCGCCATTTAATTCATCTATTCTAGCCTGTCTTTTTGCATGATATTCTTCATCTCTAATGCGACTCTTTTCTCTCTCAACATTATAATAAGCTTCATCTGCATCCTTTAAAGGTTGTCTGTTAATTGACTTTGAATAGTCTAATAATGATTGAGCTGCATCAGTTGCTATAATTGACATCATCTTAACATATTCATGATATAAACTATCAGCTGTCCAATTACCTGAGCAACAATTATTAAATTCAACTCTATCACCTTTAATATAAATGTCAAGTTCATAACTCTTATTATCTTTCTTAATATCAACTTCAATAAAATCTCTGCACCAGGAATCATCAGGTTCTCTAGAACTAACATCAACTGGCATACGATAAATTAAATCCATATTGAAATTATTCTTCTGTAATGCATTTCTAATAAGTCCTTCATAACCTTCCTTAGCTTTGTTTTGAGCTATCTCAGCTAACTGATACTTCTCATTTCTAATTTTTTGTAACATTTCTAAATCTGTCATAATATCTTTCCTCCTAAGATTTTTTTATTTACATCTTAATTATAACTGACTAGAATCAAAAGATCAATACCTATGAACAAAAAAGTTTCAAAAAGTGTATATAATATAAATGATAGAATAATGTATCAAAAAACCGATTCAAAAACAAGTAAAAGAAAAATCTAAGAAATAAAAATCTTAGATCATTAAAAGAAATTTAACTAATTTAGCTTTAGTCTAAATTAGCCTACCGAAGGTAGGTTGACAAAAAAGCATATATAATGTATCATATATTTATATATGATATGTTATATAACATGTTCCCTTCATGTTCACGAAGAATTTAGTGATTCATTTTTAGTTGAATTTCTAATTTTTTCTTGTTTCAGATGAATTTTTAGCCTAGTATATGGTTGATTATTATTTTTAGTAATGATTTTATTAGCTTTTATAAATTTTATTTATAATTATTTTGTTTTATTTATCTTTGATTGTTTTATATACTCTAGCAAATAATTTTGATGAGCCGTTTTCTATATCAGCATTATCTTGAGTGGAATTTAATTTTGTATCTCTTTCAGCTTTTCCCTTCTTTTCTCACTCATCATATTGCTGCTTTTCAGATTCTGCTTTAGATACTAAATCATTATAAATTCTTTCCTGCATATTTTCATCCTTAGAAAGAGTATCATAGAAAACATTTCCAATTACTCTATGTTTAAGTTCATCCATAAACATATCATATTGTTCACTATTTATTAGGTTTAATATAAAGTCGCATAAATTTTGTTCAAATTTTGACTTAAATTCAGAATCATTAGTTAATAATTCAGTTAAAGATATTCCTCCTTTGTGCTCATCATATCTTCTAAGTTCTGGGTCAAGTTCATAACCTACACTTAAAGAATCAGAGTCAGAAAATTTAAAATATTTATTCTTTTGTATATCCTCTTTAATCTGAGGTTGTATATTTGTTTTTACTAAACGATTCTTAGACTCAGATGTTCTAAGTTCTTTCATTGCTTCTTGTAAACTATATTTCATAAAAAAATCTCCTTTTTTATATTTTATAAATAATTTAGTGTAGCTAAGATTGTATAATTATATGTAAGCAAAAGATATACTAGAACCTGATAGTAAATATGAAACAGGATCACATGTAGTAAGAGTTAGAGTTCTAGTCCGCACCAGAAGGGCAAATATCTTTAGGGCTTGCAGATTATTTATGAGAGCTTACTATTGATCCTGCTAACGAAAATATTTGTCTTATTGTTTCTCAGAAAGGAACAATTTGTATATTAATATCCATCCTCCTTTAGAAGATGACCTGGATTAAGTTCTAGGTCATTTTCTTTTTGTATATACATATGCATATACACATGATTCTATATATATGGTAGTTTATTATTTCCGGTTGTTAATATTTTAGACTAAATTAAATTGTATAATTATAAGAAGGATGGTATAAGTATGTATAAATTCATAGGAGACTTTTCTGTATTAGAGGAACTCGGATTTGTATGTAATGAATCACACAATTACTATTATCTACCTTCCCATAGACATGAGAAATTCTACAACCCAATCAATGTAGATATAAAGACAAGAAGAGTTGAATATACAGATAAAAAAGATTTAGAATTAATTGAAAATTGAATAAAAAGAATTGTATAATATTATGATATAGAAAATTCTAGTCTATATTATAAAAGCTAAATTATATGAAAGGCATAGAGATTCGTACAGCAATTATTACAAAAAACATTTCCAAAGAATGTATTAGATATGGGCTCTAATAAAAAGTGAATCTCGTCCAATTCTAAATAAATGTTGTTTTAGAACTAGATTTTAAAATGACTTTATTATATAATATTCACGTGTAGTGTATCCTCCTAATTAAAACATTACACAATAAAAATGTCATAATAGAAAAAGACTCAAACTGCAAACAATAAAAATCTTTTCGTCCAAATATTTCGAAAAATTTTTACGAGTCTTGTTTCCTCCTAAATAAGAGACAGCAATGTCTCTTTTCTTTTTGTTCCAGAAATTTTTAAATGGTAGGTTATTATTTCTAGAGCATCATTATTTAGTAACTGTAAACTAACAATGTTAGACTAATTCTAATTTTTCACTAACGCGTTTTCATTCAACACC